>OMKS01003237.1_pt1 | contig 13104 bp, 5 predicted proteins | sample 1674721 | NCBI WGS metagenome assembly OMKS01 (sample SAMN06264996, study PRJEB25208) | sediment metagenome | isolation source: hot spring sediment | place: USA: California | collected 2014-09-02 | reverse complement strand
AAGCAGAAGACGGCATACGAGATCTAGTACGGTCTCGTGGGCTCGGAGATGTGTATAAGAGACAGCTTCAGCCTCTATCCCCCCGTCTTTCAGAAGCCCATCAATCTCGGCTGTAACCCGTTTTTCATCATCAAGCGCCGCACAGTAAGATAATTTATAGGGATTTTCTTTGTTTTGAGGGCTTAAATACTCCAGGCCTGAAAGAATCCCTGCTGCTTTTTTAATGTCCCATGAGGGGCCGCTGATTTTTGAATGCCATCCCCCCTCAGAAATATAAACACCCTGTTTTTTAACAAAAATATCCGCTCCCGTATCAAGTATCATTGCTTCAGGAAGGAGCAGCCCTTCATCTTTCAGCGCGTTTTCATATTCACGCATGTCCCTTCCCGTAGCGTAAACAAGGCGGATATAATTTCTGTTAGCGCGTATGAATTCATTGAAGGCCTTCAACCCGGGCCTGTCTCCTATCAGAGTTCCGTCAATATCAGTTATCAGGGTTCTCAATTAAACCCTCCTTGAGCCTTATTACGACAAGCATCAGCATCACGCAGAAGACAAAATAAGGGAACCAGTCTCCGGCAAAGGAATAAAATGTGCCCCTGTAATCTTCCTTAATTACAGCGGTTCCCGTCAAAGCTTCCTTTGTAAAGAGCCCTGTCTGGCGTATTATCCTTCCCCTGTTGTCAACAATCCCTGATATTCCCGAGGCAACCGCCCTTACTATATAAACATCATTTTCAACTGCCCGCAGCGCCGTATTGGTAAAAATCTGCGCAGAAGCCGCGGAATTTCCGTACCACGACTCGTAAGAAAGGTGCGCCAGCAGCTGTGTTCCCCGACGCGCATATTCCCTGCTGATTTCCGGGAAGAGGCTGTCATAGCACACCACGGCGCCCATTTTTATCCCGTCCACTTCAACCGGCTCAATCTCTTTACCCGGGGTAAAACCAAGGTAACCATACCGCCTGACCACCTTGCGGACAAAAGAAAATGTGTGCTGCAATGGAACGTACTCGCCAAACGGCACAAGGTGCATCTTTGAATATGACCCTAAAAGCTCTCCTTCAGGACTTATATAAAACACGGAATTGTAGTAAAGCCGCTCCGGCTGCGACATATCAACGCTGTCCGACCCTATGATATTATACGCGCCGCTCCATCGCGCAACCTCAACCGCCTGATAGGGCCGCACATTGAGTATCCCGGGATAAGCGGTCTCGGGCCAGACAATTATGAGAGGTTCTTCGGCCGCAGCCTCTTTAGTCAACTCCCTGTATGTTTTCATGGAACTGCTTCTGTATTCCTCTGTCCACTCCTCAATTTCCTGTGATATATTTGACTGCAGTATGGCGGCCTTTATCTCCCTTGTCTTGCCCTTATCAGGAAGGTTTCCCATAACCGCAAAAACAACAATAAGCAGTGAAATCAGGCCCGCGGCCCGCGCTTCCGGGGCAGGCACGCGCCTTTTCATCATTAAATAAGCAGCTGCCGTATTTACCGCAAGAATAAGAAAATCAAGGCCGTAAACACCGGCATATTTCAATGACTGAATAATAAATACAAACTGCAGCTGGCTCTGCGCCGGGTTTAAAAGAGGAAACCCCGAGAGAAACCATTCCCTTATGTAATCAAAGACAGCGAAGAAAACCGGAATTGTCAAGATACAGGCTATGCCTGCTGCCCTTTCCAGCCGCTTCGCGGCATAAAAAGTGAGCCCGTAAAACAGCGAAAGATAGAGCGACAGCACGGCCCAGCCCGCGTACGCACCGGCGCCCATGGGCTTAACATTGCACAGCCAGTAAAGGGACAGAAGATAGAAAACCGCGCCTGAGATGAAACCGTATAAAAAAGCCTCCTTCTCGCTTTTTGAGCTTAAAACCGCGTAAATAACCGGAATATACGCGAACCAGATAAAAAACCAGGTATGAATAGCGGTTGTTTTTTCCACAAAATTCGGAAAACTGAAGCAAAGCAGAACTCCCGACAGAACGCTGAGCAATATATTCCTGCGGCTCATCATGATCCTTTCATCAGAATGTAATAGTTAATATTATCCCAGCACAGCGAGTTTGTCAAGAAAGGGATGTGAAAGGGATGTGTGAAAAAGTAACCCTCAGTTACAGCAGTGAATTGTGGCATTTACAGCGCCCCCCTTACCTGAGGTGGGATGGGGCAGGCAGCGGAGAAATTTCGCCGATTTACATCGGCGGCGAGCGTGTTCGTTTGTTGACTCGTGAATATACGCGATTAGGCTTGCGCGGGTTTAGGGCGGTAACTCTTATGCAGGGCATAGGTGTTTGGAATGGCGTTGAATAGCGCGCAACACAGACACGCCCTGGGTTCTCGACGAAATTTTCCGCTACCAGCCCCATCCTGCGTCAGTGCGTGTTAAGGCAATGGTTGTTTAGCAACCTGCAAAAAACAAGACTAAACACCTTGACGCGTGACAAGTTGTCTTTGTAGAAACTGGGGTTCCTTCCTTAATCAAAACGTCTTAACCGCCGTCGTAAATGAGGGGTTGCTTTTTTTTATGCTTTTTTGTTACATAAAAAATCTGTCTCCTGAACGGCGTATTTCTATGTCGCGCCACTCCTCAATAGTAATACTTTTCAGGAATTCCGCGGGATTATGGTCGTCTGTCAGCACTACAGGCGACGACCTGTAATCAACAGCCTTGTACCTGCTGTCCTCGGGAAACGCCGAATCAGAGGCGCAGAAGACAAAATTTCCGACGCCATGGCCCGTCATCCTTACAATGACATTGTCAAATACCTCCCGCAGCGTCGCGTCAACAGCCGATACCAGCCTGTCAAATGTGAAATCCTCGCCATTCCGGTTCGTGTAGCCCGTGCCCACAACATTAACCACCAGTATCCCGCCTTCATTAAGCGATATTTTTATTGTTTCAAAAGCCTCTTTTGTTATTATGTGGGACGGTATGGAGAACCCGTTAAACGCGTCAAGAAAAGCCATGTCATACCTCTTTTCCGTTGTCCGCGCGTAATGCCTGCCGTCGCCTATTATCACATTCCCGTCAAACCCAAAATATTCGCGCGCAGCCGTTACAACAGCCTCGTCAATCTCGACATTATCAACATCGAGCCCTTTTCTACGGAGTATCCTGTCTATGGCTCCTGCGCCGAGGCCTATTGAAAGGACTGTTTTTGCTCCCGGCAAAAGCTCAACCGCTTCCTCAAATTTTACAATATAACCCAGGTCAAACCGGCCTTCCCTTTTGTTGTAAGCGGTCTGCATCGCGTTATCAAGAAAAATACCCCTGTATCCCGATGCAAAATCAACGACCCTGACCCTCGAATACATGCTTTCCGTGTCAAAGATAACGCTGATGTCCCTCTTCTTCAGATACATTTCATTTGCCGCGTTGACAGCCGAGATAAAAACAAACGGTATAAGAAGCGCCACAGCCGCCTTCCTTTTCCCGTTTATAAGAAACCACGCGAGAGAAAGCAGCGCGGGAAACACCGCCATCATAATAATCATTTTGGATATGCCCATTACAGGTATGAGATAAAAACCCGCGAGAATGGCCCCGCAAAAACAGCCGATGGTTGATACGCTGTAAAGGCTGCCCGCTGCCATGCCCGCGCCCTCAATGTTTTTCAGGCTCAGCCTCACCGCGAAAGGCGACACCACTCCGAGAAGAAGGAGCGGCGCTGTAAAGAGCACTGCGGCGCCGAAAAACGCGCCGTATCGGGGGCCCAGCTTATTCGCGGCCATAAGAACCTGAGATGACATGACGGGAATTAAAAGCATAAAAAGCGAGGCAAGAAATATGACCCCGTACAAGACGCTGTACGAGGGCCGCCTGTCAGCTATCCAGCCGCCCAAAAAATAACCCGCTGCGAGCGCCAGCATTGCCACGCTGATAAGCGACGACCATACGTAAATGGTGTTACCGTAATAGGGCGCCATGATACGCGAGCCCAGTATCTCAAGCATAAGTATTACTGCGCCGGCCGTAAAAACCGTAAGATAGGTGTAGAACCTGATAAATCCCTGTTTTGTTATTGTTTTTTTCATGTTAAATATTATACAGATAAAACACAGAATCCGCAAACAAAAAAAGCAGAAAGGCAGTTTAAATTTGGAATTTGCAATTTGCAAGTGGACGGCAAAAAGAAACGAACCGGTTTTTGCAGGCTGCTAAAAAAAAAGGCAGGCTGAAAATCAGCCTGCCTTTTTTTTGCTGTATTTATTCCGCGGGAGCCTCTTCCGGCTCCGGCTCTGCGGGTTTTTCCTCTTTTTCTTCCGCTTCCTCTTTGTCTGCCTTTTTCGTCCTCTTGGGTTTTATGCGCTCAACTTTCTTGAATTTCTTAAACTCCTCAACACCGGTTCCCGCTGATATCAGGTGCCCGATTATTACGTTCTCTTTCAGGCCGCGAAGCTTGTCCACCTTGCCGTTGACAGCCGCGTCAATGAGTATCCTTGTTGTCTCCTGAAAAGAGGCTGCCGATACCCAGCTCTCTGTGGAAAGCGCCGCTTTTGTGATACCAAGAAGCATCGGCCTCCCCCTCGCGCCGGCCTTTTTTTCCTTCGTCATCTTGATGTTCTCAGCCTCAAAATCCACCTTGTCAACCTGCTGGTCAACAAGGAACTTGGTGTCGCCCGGATCCTCGATCCTTATCTTCTTCATCATCTGCTTGATTATTACCTCAATGTGCTTGTCGTGGACAGCAACACCCTGCAGCCTGTAAACTTCCTGTATCTTGTTTACAAGGTAATCCTGAACCGCGTTCTCGCCCTTTACGGCAAGAATATCGTGCGGGTTGACATTTCCGTCTATCAGCTGCTCTCCCGACTCCACAAAATCGCCTTCCCTCACGTTAACATATTTGCCGTGCGGGATAGTGTATTCCCTCTGGGTGGTGTCGTCATTCTGTATTATTATCTTTCTTACTCCGGCAGTTGTCTCCTCAAACCTCACCCGCCCCTCAATCTCCGAGATAATGGCCTGGCTCTTGGGTTTTCTCGCCTCAAACAACTCCGCGACTCTCGGCAGGCCTCCTGTTATGTCCCTTGTCTTTGAAAGTTCCCTCGGAAACTTGGCCAGAACCTGTCCTGCCGTCACCTTGCTTCCGTCCTCAACATCAAGCCTCGCGCCCGACGGGATTGAATAGGAAACCTGTATGTTGTTGTCATTGTCAAGGATGTTAATGTGCGGATATTTTTTCTTGTCCTTTGACTCTATTATAAACTTGCCGTACTGGCCTGTCGCAGCGTCTGTCTGCTCAAGCATTGTGTCTCCCTCAACAATGTCGTCAAACTGGACGCGCCCTTCCTTTTCCGTAAAAATCGGTATGTTGTAAAGGTCCCAAAGCCCGATGGTGTCGTCTTTCTTGACGGGCATTTCGTCCTTTACTTTAAGCACGGTGCCGTAAGGTATATGGTGCAGCTCGCGCTCAACATGTTTGTCGTCAAGTATTGACACCTCGCCGTTCCTGTTGGTTACAATCATGTCGCCTTCGGTTGTCCGGACATACTTGAGGTTTGTAAACATTATTCTTCCGTCATGTTTTGCCTTAATCTCCGACTGCTCGACAACGCGGCTGGCTGTTCCTCCAACGTGGAACGTCCTTAATGTGAGCTGCGTTCCCGGCTCGCCTATTGACTGCGCCGCTATTATTCCCACGGCCTCGCCAAGCTCCACAAAAGCGCCTGTCGTCAGGTCAGCGCCGTAGCACTTTGAGCACACGCCGTTTTTCGCCTCGCAGGTAAGTACCGACCGCACCCTTATACGCTCGTAACCGGTCTCCTCGATTCTCTTCGCTATTTCCGGCGTGACCAGGTCGTTTTGTTTCACTATAACCTCATCGGTTATAAGGTCAACAACGTTGTCAATGGCCGCCCTCCACTCTATCCTGTCAGACAGCGGCTCAATAACCTCTCCTCCCTCTTTTATGGCCGTTACGTTTATCCCGTTCACTGTGTTGCAGTCCGTCTCCGTGATTATGACATCCTGCGAAACGTCAATGAGCCTTCTTGTAAGGTATCCCGCGTCCGCCGTCTTTAAAGCAGTATCCGCGAGCCCTTTACGCGCTCCGTGTGTCGAGATAAAATACTCAAGAACCGATAACCCTTCCCTGAAATTTGACTTAATCGGGGTCTCGATGATTTCGCCGACACCACCTGTCATTTTCTTCTGGGGTTTTGCCATCAGCCCCCTCATTCCCGCAAGCTGCCTTATCTGAAGCTTGCTTCCCCTGGCTCCCGAATCCGCCATTATAAATACCGGGTTAAACCCGTCCTGGTCGGCCTCAAGCTCTTTTATCATGTAATCAGCCACCTTATCGGTAACCGTTGTCCATATGTCGATAATCTTATTGTACCTCTCTCCCTCGGTTATAACACCCTTCTGGAACTGGTTCATAATCTTTAAGACCGCGTCTTCGGCCTTTTTTACCAGTTCTCCCTTTTCATCCGGAATCCTTAAGTCATTTACGCCTATGGTAAAACCCGCAAGCGTAGCGTGGTTAAACCCGAGCTCCTTTATCTTGTCAAGCGCCTCTGCCGCCATCTTTGAGCCGTAACGCTCGAAAATACGGCTTATAAGCCTGACTATCTGCTTCTTGTCCATCTTGTCATTTACAAACTCCATGTCATCCGGCAGTATTTTATTGAATATAATCCTTCCTGCGGTCGTTTCCACCTTCTTGGTCTTCATCTTAACCACGATTGTCTCATGAATATCTATAACTCCGTGGTCATAGGCTATAAGCGCCTCTTCCGAAGAATAGTAGCTCCTCTTCTGTTCCCTCGGCCTCTGGCTCTCTTTTGTAAGATAGTATATACCCAGTACTATGTCCTGGTTGGGCACGATTATCGGCTTTCCGCTGGCCGGAGACAAAATGTTAAGAGGCGCGAGCATAAGCATTCTCGCCTCTATCTGCGCCTCATAGGAAAGCGGCACGTGAACGGCAAGCTGGTCTCCGTCAAAGTCGGCGTTAAAACCGCCGCAGACAAGCGGGTGCAGGGTTATCGCGTTGCCCTCAATCAGCACCGGCTCAAAAGCCTGAATTGAATGCCTGTGAAGCGTCGGCGCCCTGTTTAAGAGCACTGTATGGTCGGCAAGTATCTCCTCAAGTATGTCCCATACCTCGGCGCGCACGTGCTCAACCATTTTCTTGGCGCTCTTTATCGTGTAGCCCATCTCCTGAACCTTGTTGATAATAAACGGCTTGAACAATTCAAGCGCTATTTTTTTGGGGAGCCCGCACTGGTAAAGTTTCAGGTTCGGCCCCACAACAACAACCGAACGGCCGGAGTAGTCAACACGTTTTCCGAGAAGGTTCTGCCTGAACCTGCCCTGCTTCCCCTTGAGCATGTCAGATAGGGATTTAAGCGGCCTGTTTCTGGCTCCCCTTACAGGGTGCCCGCGCCTGCCGTTGTCAAAAAGCGCGTCAACCGCCTCCTGTATCATCCTCTTCTCGTTTTTAATAATCAGATCAGGCGAATTTATTGATATCAGCTTTTTGAGCCTGTTGTTTCTGTTTATTATCCTGCGGTAAAGGTCGTTTAAATCGGATGTGACAAACCTGCCGCCGTCAAGCTGCACAAGCGGCCTTAACTCAGGGGGTATTACAGGGACAACTTCCAGAATCATCCACTCGGGTTTGTTCGAGGATTTCCTGAAAGCTTCAACAACCTTCAGCCTCTTTATTATGTCCTTCTTTTTCTGCAGTGAAACCGTCTTTGCAAGCTCTTTTCTCAAATCTTTCGCCAGCTTGTCCGTATCCTTTTCCTTGATAAGCGCCCTTACCGCGTCAGCGCCTATCCTTATGTCAAACTCCTCGCCGTACTTCTCACGTATTTTAAGGTAATCATCCTCGCTTAACAGCTCGTATTTTTTTACCTCTTCTGTCTTACCCGGGTCTATTACAATGTAGTTTTCATAATAAATAACCCGCTCAAGGTTTCTCGCGGATATATTCAGAAGGTAAGCAAGCTTGCTCGGTATCCCCTTTAAATACCAGATATGCACAACAGGAACCGCCAGTTCAATGTGCCCCATGCGCTCGCGCCTGACCTTTGCCTCGGTCACCTCAACGCCGCACTTGTCGCACTCAACGCCTTTATACCTCTGCTTTTTATACTTGCCGCACGCGCACTCGTAATCCTTTGTGGGCCCGAAAATCTTCTCACAAAACAGCCCTTCGGATTCGGGCTTAAATGTCCTGTAATTTATCGTCTCGGGTTTTTTCACCTCCCCAAAGGACCAGTCCCTTATAAGCTCGGGCGAAGCTATGGATATCCTGATGGAATTAAAATCTATATCCTTTGCCTTTGCCTGTTCGGCCTCTTTGGACTTTAATATCTCGCTGAGTTTAAGCGGTGTTGCCGTGTCAACAGGCGGCAGTTTTATCTTTTTTGACTTCTTTGCCTTCTTATCTTTGGCCATTAAGCTTCTCCTTATATGATGTTTTCAGAGCCTGTCTGTCAGCTTTCTTTTTTTGTCTTTCTTCTAAAAAGCTCTATATTAAGGCCCAGACCCTGAAGTTCTTTCACAAGAACGTTAAAGGACTCCGGTATTCCCGGTTCGGGTATATTCTTACCCCTGACTATGGCCTCATACAGCCTCTTTCTTCCCTCAACATCATCAGATTTTACAGTAAGCATTTCCTGGAGCGTATATGCCGCGCCGTAAGCCTCAAGCGCCCACACTTCCATTTCACCGAACCGCTGGCCGCCAAACTGAGCTTTTCCTCCGAGAGGCTGCTGTGTAATAAGCGAATACGGCCCTATTGAACGGGCGTGTATCTTGTCGTCAACCATATGTATAAGTTTCATCATATACATGACGCCGACTGTTACCCGCTGGGCAAACGGCTCGCCCGTCCTTCCGTCATAAAGAACCGACTTGCCGTCTTCGTTTTCGCCCACTTTTTTAAGCCATTCCTTTACCTCTTCCTCTTTCATGCCGTTGAAAACCGGCGTCATAAAATGCTTGCCCTCTTTTTTCGCGGCAAGGCCGAGCTGAATTTCAAGCAGCTGCCCTACGTTCATTCGCGAAGGAACGCCAAGCGGGTTTAATACAACGTCCACGGGCGTCCCGTCAGCCAGGTACGGCATATCCTCGGGCGGAAGCACCCTTGATATTACGCCCTTGTTTCCGTGGCGGCCGGAGAGCTTGTCGCCGACCGATATTTTCCTCTTTTTCGATATTAAAACCTTCACCAGTTTTATTACCCCCGGAGGAAGGTCGTCGCCTTTGTTCTGTTTCTTTGCCCTGAACTCGGACTCAATCCGCTCTCTCGTAAAGGCCACATAAATCTCTTCGTAATTTTTCAGCCTTTCCTTCTCATCCTTTGAGCCCGGCCCTTCGTCTATTTCCTTAATGGATTCCTTGAGCATCTTCTCAAGCTCCGCTATTTTTCTGTCTTTTTCCTTTTTAAGCTTCCCGAATTTTTCCTCTTCCTTTTCCTTCCTTTTGCCCCGGTCCTTCCTCGCGAAAACCTTAATATCAATGACTATTCCCTCTATGCCGGGCGGCACGCGCAAAGACGTATCCTTGACGTTGTCTGCCTTTGACCCGAATATTGCCTTTAAGAGTTTCTCTTCCGGGGTGAGGTTGCTGCCCGATATGGGCGTTACCTTGCCCACGAGTATATCCCCGGGCTTCACTTTCGCGCCCGTCCTTATTATCCCCTCAATGTCGAGGTTTTTCAGCGTGTCCTCGGATACATTCGGTATGTCCCTTGTTACTTCCTCGGGCCCCAGCTTGGTATCGCGGGCCTCAACCTCATATTCCTCAACATGAACGGATGTAAAGGTGTCGTTCTTCAGCATGTTTTCGCTTATGACTATGGCGTCCTCATAATTGTAGCCGTGCCACGGCATGAGCGCGACTATGACATTCTTGCCAAGAGCCATTTCGCCTTTGTCCATGGCGGGCCCATCGGCAATTATGTCCCCCTTTTTAACAACATCTCCCTTTTTAACCCTGGATTTTTCGTTGATTGTGGTGTCCTGGTTTGTCCTTTTGAATTTCTTCAGTTCGTATATGTCAACACGGTCCTCAAGGTTGGGGCCGGTCGCGTTATCCTTTACCACAAGAATAACGTCAGAATCGGTATATGCCACCCGGCCCGGGCTTAACGCGGTTATTGCCCTGCCCGAATCAAGCGCGGCTTTTCTTTCCATTCCTGTTCCCACAAAGGGCGATTCTGTTTTGAGCAGAGGGACAGCCTGGCGCTGCATGTTTGAACCCATGAGCGCCCTGTTCGCGTCGTCGTGCTCAAGGAACGGCACAAGAGACGCAGCCACGGATACAACCTGCTTGGGCGAGACATCTATATAATCAACCTCTTCAGGAGGCACTACAGGATAATCGCCCTTGCTCCGCACAAGCACAACTTCCTGTGTTATTCTCCCCTTATCGTCAACAATAACATCAGCAGGGCCTATCTTAAAGGAATCCTCTTTATCGGCCGTTAAGTATTCAATCTCATCCGTTATCTTTCCGTTTTTTACTTTTCTGTAAGGCGTCTCGATGAACCCGTAAGGGTTTACCCTCGCGTATGTCGCGAGCGAAGTTATCAGCCCTATGTTCTGGCCCTCCGGCGTCTCAATCGGGCAAAGCCTTCCGTAATGCGTATAGTGAACGTCCCTTACCTCAAACCCTGCCCTTTCCCTGTTTAATCCGCCCGGCCCGAGCGCCGAAATACGCCTTTTATGCGTAAGCTCTGCAAGCGGGTTTACCTGGTCCATAAACTGAGACAGCTGCGACGAGCCGAAAAACTCCTTTATTGCGGCAATGAGCGGTTTCGGGTTAATGAGATTCGCGGGTATCGCGTTTTTCATGTCTATTATGGTCATTCTCTCGCGTATCATCTTTTCAACCCTTACAAGCCCTGCCCTGAACTGGTTCTCAACAAGCTCGCCGACTGATCTCACGCGCCTGTTTCCGAGGTGGTCAATATCGCTCTCCTCGGCCATTCCCGCGTTTACATCAAAAAATTTCCTGATAACGCCGACTATGTCCTCGGGCGTCAGTATATTCTTTTCCTGTTTTACATTTAAAATCTTGTTCAGTTTATAACGGCCCACAAACCCCAGGTTGTACCTCTTCGGGTCAAAGAAGAGGTTTTTAAAGAGCTGCCTGGCGCCTGTCGCGGTCGCGGGTTCTCCCGGCCTCATTTTTCTGTATATCTCTATGAGCGCCTCAGCCTCGGACCTCGACCCGTCCTTTTTCAGGGTTTTAAGCAGGGACAAATACGGGTTTTCATCGTCAATGACGACAACGTCAATTTTATTTATTCCCGCCACGAGGGCCTTTTCAACCGCGTCTTTTTGGAGTATGGTCCCGGCTTCCGCTATTATCTCGCCGTTTGTGTCAATTACATCCTTAAAGGCGATTTTACTGGCGGCGGTTTTCTGCGACACCTCAATCGTCTCCTTTTCAAAAAATATCTTAAGTATATCCTCCGTTGACGAGTATCCCAGCGCCCTTAAAAATGTGGTTATGGGAAATTTTTTCTTCCTGTCAAGCTTGACGTAGGATATTTCATTCGCGTCAAATTCAATTTCAAGCCACGTGCCCCTGTATGGCACTATCCGCGCCACATAGACCGGCTTGCTCATGATGCCTTCGCCTTCGTCTTCTTCCTCAAAGCTGGCTCCCGGCGAGCGGTGAAGCTGGCTGACTATTACCCTCTCCGCGCCGTTAATTACAAACGTACCCCTTCCTGTCATGAGGGGGACATCACATATATGAACAGGCTGTTCGGGCGCCTCCTTGATGTTCATCTGGCCGGTCTTCTCGTCCTTTTCTTTTATAACCAGCCTGAATATGCCCTTTAACGATGCCGCGAATGATTCTCCGCGCTCAATGCTGTCCTCAACCGTATGCTTGGGCATTCCGAATTCATAACCCACAAACTGCAGTTCATAGAAACCGTTCTGATCCGAAATAGGGAACACACTGCTGAAAACTTCCTGAAGCCCCTGGTTTTTCCTCTTGTCAGCCGGAATATCCAGCATGAGGAATTCCTTGTAGGATTTTTTCTGTATGTCCATTAAATCGGGGATATCAAGGACTTCTTCCACATTTTCCTTTTGTTTGATCCTTGCCATATAAGCCCCTTCCTGTAGTGTTTTTTCGCAAATAAATATTCGGGCCCCTTAAAAAAACCCCAGGCGCGCCCGCTTAAAAAGCGGGCGCGCTCGCGGATTTATATTTAATTTATGGGCCGCAGCTTAAATAAAACCACTACTTAATCTCTACAGTCCCGCCGGCTTCCTCGATTTTTGCCTTGATTTTGTCGGCTTCGTCTTTCGCGACGCCGGTCTTAACCGGCTTCGGCGCGCTGTCCGCTATGGCTTTTGCCTCGGCCAATCCGAGCGAGGTAAGCTCCCTTATGACCTTAATAACCTGTATCTTTTTTTCTCCCGCACCCGAAAGAATAACATCAAAAGACGTCTGCTCCTCGGCTGCAGGCGCTGCCGCGGCTCCTGCCGCCGCCCCTGCCATCATAATGGGCGCAGATGCTGACACGCCGAACTTCTCCTCAAGGGCCTTGACGAGCTCGTTTAATTCAATAACCGTCATTCCCTCGATTTCCTTGATAAAATCCTCTTTTGTCATCGCCATCTTATTACACCTCCTGTTTTTTTTGTTTTAAGGCGATTCTTACTGCTTTTTATCCTTTACCGCGCCCAGGACGGTCACAATTGATTTCTGCGGGCCGCCAAGGACTGTTACTATCTTCTGTATCGGGCTGTTCAGTATAACGACCAGCCTTCCTATCAGCTCCTCTTTCGAGGATATCAGCGAGAGCTCTTTTATCTGCGCGTCTGTAAATGTCTTTCCTTCTATGTGCCCGCCCTTGGTCTTGAAAACACTGTTTTCTTTTTCAAAGGCTGCCAGCGCTTTTGCCGCTGCAATATAGTCCTTGCAGAAAACAATACCCGTTACCCCCGTAAACAACTTTTTAAACCCGCTGTTTATCTTAAGCTCGTCAATGACCTTTTTTGACAGGGTGTTTTTTATAACCTTGTATTCCGCACCCGCCTTTTCAAGCGCGCGCCGTAAAGCGTTAATCTGCCCGACAGACAACCCCTGGTAATTGGTTATGATGATTCCTGTCG
>OMKS01003235.1_pt1 | contig 13108 bp, 14 predicted proteins | sample 1674721 | NCBI WGS metagenome assembly OMKS01 (sample SAMN06264996, study PRJEB25208) | sediment metagenome | isolation source: hot spring sediment | place: USA: California | collected 2014-09-02 | reverse complement strand
CGGGATGGCACAACCGGGGAAATTATCATCCCCGGGCCGCTCTGATACCCATCGGAGAATACTCGTGCTTCACCGCTTTATAGGGGTTTACAAATGATATGTTTGGATAAATAATCTGCACCGGATGAGTTGTCCGAGCTTTTTAGAAATGAGAGGGGCATAATCAAGATGCAGCCAAGCGATCGAATCATATTTCCACTGGATGTTCCTGATTACCAGGCAGCGATGCGGCTTGTGGAACTGCTCACCGGTCGGGTGGGGCTGTTCAAGGTCGGGTTGGAGCTTTTCATCGCCGAGGGGCCGCGTATCGTCGAGGCGATAAACAATGCAGGGGATACCGGCGTGTTCCTGGACCTTAAGCTCCACGATATACCGGCGACCGTCACCCGTGCATTCGAAACTGCGGCCAGGCTTAAACCGGTGTTCATAACAGTGCATTGCGAGCAGGGTGATGGCTTTTTGAAGCATGTTTCCGAAAAATTTCCGGATACAAGGGCGCTTGGAATCACTCTTCTTACCAGTCTCGGTGCCGGTCACCTCGAGAAACTGGGTCTCCGTCCTGAATACGTAAACGATATATCCAGCCTGGCGGTCCGTCGCGCGTTGATCGCAAAGGAAGCGGGTTGCGGCGGGGTGGTGTGCTCGGGGCTTGAATCGGCCACGATCCGGGAAGCGCTGGGGCCGGAGATGACGATAGTCACTCCGGGGATCCGTCCGCGATGGTCGCTGGTTGAAGGCGACGACCAGAAAAGGATCGTTACGCCGGGCAGGGCCGTTCAAAACGGCGCCGATTATATCGTCGTCGGCCGTCCGATAAGGGATGCAGAAGACCCGGCTGAAGCGGCCGGCCGGGTGGCGGAAGAAATCGAATCAGGCCTCTGAGATTTCAACCGCAGCCTGGGTCATCATGGCCTTTGCGCACAGCACCGGCCCTTCTTTTCGCATATCGTAGACATCCGCTTCGGCGACTATCAGATTGCTGCCTCCCCGGATAACATGGGCGCTGCATTTAAGCACCTGTCCGAAGGCGGGTCTCAGGAAATTGATTTTGAACTCCACGGTGAGGATCCGTCGATTATCTTCGACAGTGGTGAATCCTGCATACCCGGCTGTGTGGTCGGCCATTGCGGCCATAACCCCTGCATGCACGAAGCCGTCCTGCTGGCGGTGATGGTCGGTTACGTTCAGCGAGGATTCGACTTTACCCCGTTCGATGTCAACCGCCTCGAAGCCGCAGTATTTGATGAACCCCCTGCTGAAATCCCTTTTTAGAAACTCAACCCGGTTTTGATCAAGTCTATCAGCCATCACCCCTCTCCTTTCAAGCATTTTGCCAAAACTACCGCAAAACGGAGCGCCTTTCAATGCCGGATAGCTCCAAAACGGCGATTTCTGCTGTTTTTTGCTTGATCAAAAAGACCCTTCACCTTAGTATTTGCTTCTTTTCACCGTTTCACAATACAAGGAGAAAAGGAATGGAAAAGAAGCACAAGTTTTCCATGTGGTACGTTCTTCTCGGTATCTGGGTGGTTTTGATTCTACAAAACGCACTTCACACGGCCTTTGCTATCAAGACGGTCCCGTACAGCGAGTTTCTTCGTCTCCTCGAAAATGGAAGGATCGCCGAAGTGGCCATCACTGCGGACCGTATCCAGGGGCGGATGATAAACGGCGGAGAGATGTTTCGGACCGTACGGGTCGATCCCGAGCTCTCGAAGCTGCTGGAGCAATACGGGATAACCTTCAAGGGGGAGATAGAATCCACGTTTCTCCGGGATCTTCTCTCCTGGGTTTTTCCGATCCTGCTTTTCATCGGTGTCTGGTACTTCCTCATGAAGCGTATGGCCGGACAGCAGCCGGGATTCATGACTCTGGGCAAGAACAAGGCCAAAATCTATGTCGAAAACGAACTTGATGTTACGTTCAAGGACGCGGCCGGTGTAGACGAGGCTAAACAGGAATTGATGGAAGTAGTCGAATTTCTCAAGGAACCTGACAAGTTCACCCAGTTGGGCGGAAAAATGCCCAAGGGGGTTCTACTTGTCGGGCCGCCGGGGACGGGTAAAACCCTTCTTGCAAAAGCCGTCGCCGGGGAAAGCGGGGTGCCTTTTTTCAGCCTGAGCGGTTCCGAATTCGTCGAAATGTTCGTCGGACTGGGTGCCGCAAGGGTCAGAGACCTTTTTGTCCAGGCCAAAGAGAAAGCTCCCTGCATTATTTTCATAGACGAGCTTGATGCGCTCGGCAAAGCGCGTGGAGTCGGGGCTGTCAGCGGTCACGACGAACGGGAGCAGACACTGAACCAGTTGCTTGTGGAGATGGACGGCTTCGACCCGAAGGTGGGGGTGATTCTCATGGCCGCGACCAACAGGCCGGAAATCCTGGATCCGGCACTGTTGCGCCCGGGACGTTTCGACAGGAACATACTCGTGGACAGGCCTGACAAAAAAGGCCGGGAAGAGATCCTGAAGGTGCACCTGAAGAAAATTAAAAAGGGGAAAGATTTGGACGTGGAAGCGCTGGCCGCTATGACGCCGGGAATGGTGGGCGCCGACCTGGCCAACCTGATCAACGAGGCGGCCTTGCTCGCTGTTCGCAGAAAGAAGAAAAGCGTCGGGATGTCCGAGTTCCAGGAGGCCGTGGAGCGGGTAGTGGCAGGACTGGAGAAGAAAAATCGCCTGATCAACGATAAGGAACGTGAAACCGTTGCATATCACGAACTGGGGCATGCGATTGTCGCGCTTTCGCTGCCGGGGGTGGATCCGGTTCAGAAAATATCGATTATACCACGGGGGATCGCCGCTCTCGGCTACACGCTTCAGGTGCCCACGGAAGATCGTTTTTTGATGTCCCGCTCCGAGCTGTTGAATAAAATATGCACGCTGCTCGGAGGAAGAGCTGCAGAAGAAATGATCCTCAATGATATCTCCACCGGGGCGCACAACGATCTGGCGAAGGCGACCGATATCGCGCGGAGCATGGTCACCGAATACGGGATGAGCCAGGAATTGGGCCAGGTGTATCTTGCGCCGGAAAAACGCCCGCAATTCCTGGATTTGGTCGGAGGATCAAGGGTCGAATACAGCCAGTCCACAGCCGAGTTGATAGACAGGGAAATCAAGAACATCATTGGCGAGCAGTATGAGAGGGCGCTGGAAATTCTTCGGGAAAAAGAAGACGCCTTGAAATCTGTGTCCAAGGTGCTCCTCGAAAAGGAAAAACTCGAAGGAGACGAGTTGAGGAAACTGCTGGGACTTGGGAACGGAAGACAGGAGGTTTCCGAAAAATAAACGCTACCGGGCTCAGCGCCACTGTACCGGGTCGTCGTCGAGATTTTCAGCCACGACAGCCGATATGCGCTCAAGCTCTTCGAGGTCCCGAGGGGAAAGCACCAGGTCAGCCGCTCCGGCATTGTCTGACACCTGATCGGCGTTTCTTGCCCCGGCCACCGCGCAGACTCCCTCCTGATGAATCACCCAGGCAAGCGCCAATCTGGCGGGGCTCACCTTTTTCGATTCGGCCATGGGGACGAGAAGATCGAGTGCCTCTTTGACTTTTCCACGGTTTTCGGGCGCGAAAAGTCGGTTGCGTCGACGATGGTCTCCCTTGGCGAATACATGATCGGGGCCGAATTTCCCGGTCAGGATACCCTGGGCCAGGGGGGAATAAGCGAGAATCGTGATGCCCCGGGCCCGGCAAAATGGGATCACCTCTTTTTCGGCCTGCTTCCAGAAGAGGGAATAGGGGGGCTGGGCGCTCTCCACAGGCCCGAAAGAAAGCACTTCTTCTATCTGCCGGGCCGAAAAATTTGAGACACCCACCGCTCTTATTTTTCCCTGTTCCTTGAGGCGCATCAAGGCTCCCATGCTTTTTTCGACCGGTACGATTTTAGTTCCCCAGGACCCGGAGGGCCAGTGGATCTGGTACAGGTCGATGTAGTCGGTCGATAGATTTTTCAACGAGCCGTGGCAGGCTTCGACCAGGTCTTCCGGCTCCAGGTGGTTCGGGTAGACCTTCGAGGCGATCACCACCTTGTCCCGGGCACCTTTGAGGGCATTTCCGAGGATTCGTTCGGAATGCCCGTGGCCGTATTCCTCGGCGGTGTCGAAGGTCGTTATTCCCCGGTCGCAGGCAGCACGAACAGCGGCCGTGGTTTCCCTGTCGTCGATTCCGGCCCACATCCGCTTCCCGGCCTGCCAGGTTCCCATGATGAGTGCTGAAATTTCTATTCCCGAATGTCCCAGTTTGCGGTATTGCATGCTTTCTCCCTTAAGGCGGAACCGTCAGCATTTACGCTTGCATTAGAAGCTCTATATAATATGATATTTCAATCGCCAAATCAATTTTTGCACCCGAAAATCTTTTTCGCACCAACTGAAGGAGGAAAATGGGGCGCCGGGACAACCGCATGAACGTGGAGAGCCTGTGCCGTTTTTTGAATTATGTTCTCGGTCGACGGCCGGACGAGTTCGGCCTGGTGCCTTCAGGGGAGGGTCGTATCCCGCTCAAAGAACTGCTGCAGGCTCTTCATGAAGAAGAAGGATGGGGTCATGTCCGGCAGGCACATATCAACGAATTGCTGATGGGACGCGGCAGGGGCTTATTCGATCTGACCGAAGGAACCATCGCGGCATTGGAGAGACATTTTTCCGGGCCGGTGGAGGTGCGCACCGATTCCCTCCCGAAATTGCTCTACACCCCGGTGAGGATGCGGGCGCATCCGGTTGTGGTTGAAAAAGGGTTAGTTGCCGCTGAGGGGAAATGGATCGTACTGAGTGGCTCGAGGACGATGGCGCATCGGATAGGGCGAAGAAGGGATCCGGACCCCGTTGTTCTCGAAATCGGAACGGCTCCGGCACGGGCCGGGGGAGTTCCATTTTTTTCGTTCGGGGAGCTTTTCCTCGCGGCGTGGCTTCCCGCCGAATCTATCATAGGACCGCAGGTGCGGCAGCAGGACGAGAAGCGGCCCGGAAAAACCCCGAAGGACGGTCCACGACCCCAAAAGCGGCCATCTGATTTTACTCCGGGTTCGTTCAAACTCACCCCCGAACGCGACCCCGACCGGGGTCGCTCAACGAAAGGGCGAAAGCCCAAGGGCTGGAAAGAAAAAGCCAGGGCCCGCAGGAGAAAAGGAGAACGCCATGAATGACAAATCCGCCGAATTCAATAAATTCTTCTACCCGGAAAGCATCCTGGTGATCGGTGTTTCTCCCGCACCGTCCAACCTCGGCAGAAACATAGTCTCCAACCTGCCCCTCGCCGGGTACAATGGAGAGATCCTTTCGGCCGGCAGGACGCCGGGGGTGGTGTTCGGACAGCGGATATACCTTTCTATCGAAGAAATAAACCGTCCTGTGGATCTTGCCGTGGTTCTAACCCCTGCGGCGACGGTGCCGGGGATCCTCGAGCAGGGAAGTCCTTGGTTGCAGGGATGTGGAAATATTAATGCAGCCGATGGCCGGGGTGTTCACCGAAACGATCGTGGGAGGTAAGCGGGATCCGGTGTTCGGCCCTGTCGTGATGTTCGGGTTGGGCGGTGTTTTTGTGGAAGTCCTGGAGGACGTGGTCTGGCGGACTGCACCGCTGCCGCCTGCCGAAGCGGAAAAAATGACGGCCGGCGTGAGAGGCCGCGCCTTTCTCGAAGGGGCCAGAGGGAAACCTCCATGCGACGTCGCGGCGCTTCAGGACATGATCGTCAGGGTGTCGCATCTGTTTTCAGATTTGCCGGACGTGGCCGAAATGGACATAAATCCGGTGGCCTCGACGGCAAAGGGGACGATGGCCCTGGATGCCAGGGTTATCCTGGATAAGAAGCGCTGACAATGGTTCCTTCCACCTTGTCGTCTTTTATTTGTTCAGCCCGGATTTTCAGCAGAGGGTCCGGATCATTTTCCGACTGGAACCGGAATACGACCGGTACATAGTTGTCGCTGGTGCCGAGAGCCATGTTTTCTTTCGAGGGGAGCCGCCCTTCCCGCAGTACTTCCAGTGTGTTCCCGAGGGATGCACGGTTAAATTCGGAGCGTTTTCCACGGCCGAGGGCACGCATCACTTCGGCCATTTTCTTTACCTCGCCCGGTGGAACCTGCAGTGGAAATTCCGCGGCCCTGGTGCCGGGCCGCCGCGAATAACGGAAAACATGGAGATAGGATACCGGAAGACCGGCCAGAAGACTTCGGGTGTTTTCAAATGTTTGCCCGTTTTCTCCTGGAAACCCGCACATTACATCGGCCCCTATGCAGCTTTGCGGGCAGGTTTCGTGGATTTTTTGGACAAGCCAGGCGAAGTCGTCTGCCGTGTACCGGCGGTTCATGGATGAAAGTATTGAATCGTCTCCGCTTTGAAGTGCTATGTGCAGGTGGCGGCAGATCCAACCGCCTTCAGCGACCATTTCTATGATTTCGCCGGTGATCTCGTTGGGTTCCATGGAGCTGAGCCGGATCCGAGCCGGGTATTTTTCGCTGCGTATTCTTTTAAGGAGCCCAACCAGGCTGCAGCCGGCCTCCCCCCCGCTGTAGAGCCCGAGGTGGATGCCCGTGAGTACGATTTCCCTGTATCCTGCCCTGCAGTATCTTTCCACGCCTTCAAGGACTTCTTTCATGGCCAGGCTGCGGGAAGGGCCCCTGGCGAAGGGGACGATGCAGTAGGAGCAAAAGGATTCGCATCCATCCTGTATCTTCAAGAACGCCCTGCTTCTCCCGGAAAAACGGCTGACGGGCATGGCGTCGAACCGGGCGGCAGAGCCGAAACCGCCGGATACAAGAATCTCGTGATCGGTTCCATCCAGTGCACCTTTGAGAAGGTCGACCACCGCCCCCTTCCGGCTGTTGCCGACGATCAGGCCGATTCCCTTTATTTGCATCAATTCTTCCGGAAACACCTGGCCGTAGCATCCAACCGCTGCGACCAGCCCTTCGGGCGACCTGCGTATCGCCTTGCGGATTTCCTGCCGGGACTGCCGGGAGGCTGTTTGAGTGACGATGCAGGTGTTTACGATCGTTACATCCGCGAATCCCTGACCCGCCCATTCCCAGCCCTCGGCACAGAGCGCTTCTCTGAGCCAGGCCGACTCGTACTGGTTCACCTTGCATCCGAGGGTCACTATTCGAAATCTCGTCATTGGTTTGAAATCCATCCTCCGCCTACGACAGTTTCGCCATCGTAGCAGACGAGTGCCTGGCCGGGAGTGACGGCCCACTGGGGTTCGTCGAAGATGAAGCGTACTTGGTCCTGCTCCTCCATCCGGAGGAGGCCGGGGGCTGCTCTGTGTCGGTAACGGATCTGGGCTGAAAACCTGACGTCGGATTGCGGCCGTCGCAGCCATTTGAACTGCAGGGCGAGGGCATCGCGCGAAAAAATTTCCTCCCGCCTCCCGACCACGACATCGCCGCGTTCCGGTCGCAAAGCTTTGACATAATAGGGCCGTGCGGAGGCGATGCCCATTCCGTGCCTCTGACCGATCGTGAAGCGGTGGATGCCCTGATGGTTTCCAAGCACTTCTCCGGATTCGGTGACGAATTGACCGGGGGCGGTTGCCGCCTGTCCGCCGAGGTGCTCCACAAGCCTTCGGTAGTCGGTTCCCTGCAGGAAACAAATTTCCTGACTCTCGGTGAAATCGGCCGCGTTGAGTCCGATTGCAAGGGCTTCATTTCTACAATGTTCTTTTGTCAGGGTTCCTATGGGGAAGAGGGTCCGCGCGAGACACCGGATGTCGACGCGGTGCAGAAAATAGGATTGATCTTTCAGTGGGTCCGATCCCCTGAGGAGCTTTATGGTTTCCCCGGTTCGCTCGTGTCCGGCATAATGCCCGGTCGCCACGAAAGGGATATCCAGGGTGTCGGCATATCTGCACAGGGCTGGGAACTTGATCCGTTCGTTGCAGACCACGCACGGGTTCGGGGTCAATCCTTTCAAGTATCGGCTGACGAAGGGAGATACCACGCCGTCTATAAATTGTTGAGTCAAATCGAGAAACTCAACTTCGATGTCGAGGAACCCGGCGGCCTCGAGGACCGCTTTGCGCCTGGCGTCAAGGACTTCAGCCGGTGCGGGCAGCACAAGGTGGAGGCCGCGGACCCGCCACCCAGCCTCGATGAGCCGTGCCGCCGCGAAAGAGCTGTCCAGCCCACCGCTCAAAGCCACCACCACCGTTGAAGGATTGATCCTCATAGGATTGACGCCTGTCACCCTGAAAGGCCTTCCGGCCCGCTGCGGGCGGCTGCATCTTTTGGAAAGAAATTATCCATTACAGCAGTACACGTTTGTTGAAACTGACCACCATCGCCCTGGCCGGACACGCAAGCACGCACCATTCACAGGCGCTGCATTTGTCCTTTTCAAAAACGACTTCCATTTCAGGCCGTTTGATATAGAGCGCCCCGGTCGGACACACGGCGGTGCAGGCGCCGCAGTGGTAGCACATCGACTCATCCCGCCGGATGTCCTGTCCGATGTTTTCGACCTTAATGTCCATGCTTTTCAGATAGCGGACACCCTTTTGAAAGTTCTTGCGATGTCCGCTCAATTCCATGACCATGAACCCGTCTTTACGGGGATAAATAGTTGCCTTCAGGATGTTGAAGGTCAGATCGAAATCCCTGACCAGGTTCACGACAACCGGCTGGCCCGCGATTTTTCCGGGAAAACGCAGAGACAACGTTTTAGAATACATTGCATCAAACTCCACTCGTAAAAATCAATAACCCGACCAGAATCAAACCTTTTTGATCGCCCGCTCGAACCCGGGGAGTGCATTCTCGACAACCCGGTCATCGACACAGAATGCGATACGCATGTGGCCTGGTCCTCCAAATCCGCTGCCGGGAACCACCAGGATGTTTTCTTCTCGAAGCACCCGGACGAAAGCGACGTCATCGTCGATCGGCGTGCGCGGAAACAGGTAGAAAGTTCCTTTCGGAACTACAAAACGGTACCCGCAGGCCGCAAGACCTTCACACAGTATGTCGCGCTTTCTTCGATAGGCGTCGACATCGACGGTTTGGTTCAGAAGGTTGGGTATCGCCCGCTGCATCAACGCCGGGGCATTGACGAAGCCGAGAATCCGGTTTGCAAGCACCAGTCCGGCGGATATCAATTCCTTGTCCGTGATGCCGGGGTTGACCGCTATGTACCCTATCCTTTCACCCGGAAGAGAGAGGTCTTTCGAAAAAGACGTAACGACAAGGCTGTCCCGATACGCGTCCAGTACGCTCGGCACCTCAAGATCATCGAATACGATTTTTCGGTACGGTTCGTCGGAGATCAGGTATATCGATCGCCCAAGTCGCGAGCTATGCTCTGAAAGCAGCAGCGCGAGGCCGTTCAGCTCCTGCAGGCTGCATACTCTTCCGGTGGGATTATTTGGATAATTTATCAGCACGGCTTTTGTCCGCTCACCGATCGCCGCTGCTATAGCCTCAAGATCAAGAGAAAAATCCTCTCCGACGGGCACCTGAACCGGCTTGCCCTGGTGGTTATCGATGTAGAAGTCATACTCGACGAAATAGGGCTTCGGAATAATAACTTCGTCGCCCGGATCGAGCAGGGTTTTTAAAATGACGTTCAACCCGCCGCCGGCACCGGCGGTCATGATGACGTCTTCACCGTTGAGGTGGGCTTTCGTATACGAGTTGACGTGTTCCGCTACAGCCTGCCTGGTTTCGGGGTAGCCGGCGTTCGGCATATATCCATGGCGTCCAGGTGCAGGATCGTCCACCAACTTCCGTATTTCCTCGTGAAACTTCGCAGGGGGTTCCAGGTTTGGATTCCCAAGACTGAAGTCGAAAACTTTGTCCGCTCCGTACATGGCCTTTCTTTTGGCACCTTCTTCGAACATCTTCCTGATCCAGGACGAGCGGGAAATATCCGCCACGATCCGTTGGGATATCGCCATCACAATTCCTCCTTCAGAATAAATTTTTAAACTACCCCATTTATAAACTTTGTCAAGCTTATATCAGTGTTCCAGCAGTGGATTTTGATTCGGCCGCGGTGGCTTTTTCTCTCTTCTTTCCGCTGTGATATATAGCCGGGAGGTTCGTCAGGAAAACTCCCGCGAGCACCAGCAGGCCCCCGCTCATCTGGAGCGGGGTCAGCGTCTCACCGATAAGCAGCCATGCCCCGAATGCGGTTACGACAGGGACGCCGTTTATCGCAACCGAGGCTCTTGCTGCGGGGAGCCGCCTGAGGGCATGGTTGTAGCACAGAAACGCTATGATGGTTGCGAAAATCGTCAGGTAAAGCACCGCGCCCAAGGAACGGGTTGTAACGGCTTCCCACCGCACGGACGGCAGCTCGAAAAGAAAGGCGGGTGCGAAGAAAAGACCACCATATATTGTCTGGACCCCGGTGATTTCAAGGGAAGAATGTTCCCGCCCGACATCTCTTGCAAACACCATGTAGAGGGCCGCCGATATCACCGCTCCGAACACCAGCAGGTCGCCGAGAAGCGGGCCGCCCGGCGAAACCTCGAAGGCGGGGTCCCCCGTTACCAACACAGCAATGCCTGCAAGGGATACGACTATGCCCAGGAGACCCGCTGCACCGGTGCGTTCCTTCAAAATGAGCGCACTCAGGATCGTCACGGCTACTGGTATCGTGGCGATTATCAATGAAACTTTTGCTGCCGGGCTGAGCCGTAGGCCGTAGGTTTCGAAAATGAAATAAAGTACCGGTTCCGATATTGAAAGAAGGAGCATCTTCCCGCGGTTCTTTTTGCTGAAGCGGGGAAAACCACGCCGTGCCAGCAGCACGGCAAAGAGGCATGCACTCGTGCCGAACCGTGCAAACACCAATGTGAATACCGGAATGCTTTCAAGAGCGACCTTGGTGGCGACGAACGAAAGCCCCCAGAAAACGACCGCTGCGGCCAGGGACAGATAGGCCCCCGCCCCTCCCTGTTTTGCCATGGTATTCATTTTGCCACCGTGATCAGGAACGCGCCCATAAAAATCACTCCAGCGGATATGAATCTGAGAGTTCGATGTTTTTCTTTGAGCAGGTAGCCTCCCATCAGAACCGCAAACACGATGCTGAGCTGCCGCAGTCCGACTATATAGCTCACCCGCTCAATCGTGAAAGCCACCAGGATCAGCGAATAACTGATGAAAACGATAAGGCCGTTCAACAGGATGCTGCGGCGGTTCACCGTCCATTCGCGCATGATCGCACTTCTTTTTTTGGTTGCGGCGATATACGGTGTGAAGAAAATCATTCCAAACACTATGAGGAGGTAATTGAAAACCAGCGGATCCGAATAACCGACCCCTATTTTGTCCACGATCGAATAGGCGGTGACCGCGCCCATCGTAAGAAAGGCGAAGCGGGTGGCCCGGTTGGTCACCAGGGCCGTGAACGGACGTAGAAACTCCCGGACCGACGGCTGCTGCATCCCTATTGCCTGGACACCGGCGACCACCAGCAGTATGCCGGCCACCCCGAGAAAGGATACCTTCTCTCTCAGCACAACGATCGAAACGATCAACACGAGCGCCGGGGCGGAGCGCATGATCGGGTAGACCTGCGAAAGATCGCCGTCTTCATAGGCTTTGGAGAGAAAGAGCCAGTAAAAAAAATGAATCAGTCCGGAGGCGGCTGCGACCGCCAGGCCGGCGGCCGGCGGCAATCCCCTGACTGCAGCCAGGTAGCAGAAAAGCGGCAGAAAAAACACCATGGCCCAGATTTCGTACCACCATACGAAAAGCTGCTTGTCGCCGGAGCGCTTGGTGAACAGGTTCCTCACCGCGTGGAGAAGGGCCGAGAGGACGACAAGGGTGATCGAAAGACCGCTCATGACATTTCAATAGATTGAAGCGCATTCACCAATCCTCGCACAGAGGCGGCCGACGTTTCAAGAGCCTGCCGCTCGGAAGGGGCAAGGTCGATTTCGAGGATCGATTCCACTCCGGCGGAACCAAGTTTGACCGGTACCCCTACGAAAAGGTCGCGAATTCCGTATTGCCCGGTAAGATAGGCAGCGCAGGGAAGAATTTTCCTTCGGTTTTTAAGAACCGATTCGGCCATTTCCACTGCGGCCGAGGCTGGTGCGTAAAAGGCGCCGCCTGTTTTAAGGTGCCCCACGACTTCTGTGCCGCCGTTACGGGTCCGCTCGATCAATGCTTCTATTTTTCCCGGGGAAAGCAGCTCGGTGACGGGAACACCGGCGACGGTAGAGTGACGTGCCAGGGGCACCATCGCATCGCCATGCGCGCCAAGCACGAGAGCACTCACGGTGGCGACCGAAACGGAGAGCTCCTGCGCGATAAACCAGGCGAACCGCGCCGAATCGAGAATTCCGGCCATTCCCACGATGCGCTCCGGGGGAAAACCGCTTGCCTCGAGCGCCACGTGGCACATGGCGTCCATCGGGTTGGCGACGATGATGAAAACCGCGCCGGGGGAAGCCTCGGCTGCCTTTCCGGCTGCTTCCCGCATCACCTTCGCGTTGCTTGCAAGCAGATCGTCACGGCTCATCCCGGGCTTTCGCGGGAGCCCGGCGGTAACGATCACCACATCCGAGCCCGCTGTTTCTTTATAGCCCGAAGTTCCCTCAACATGACAGTCATGAATTTCGATCGCGGATGCCTGGTTGAGGTCGAGTGCTTTTCCTTTTGCAAGCCCCTCGATTACGTCCACCAGAACCACATCCGATATCTGTTTTTCTGCAAGCCTTTGGGCGACGGCGCCGCCGACATTGCCCGCTCCTATCACGGTCACTTTTTTATCCATAATTTCATTTCCTTTCTTGTTTTACGGCTTTCAAGCCGGTCCTTACACCTGTGATGGAAAAGAGATGTCCGGAAAATTTTTTCAAGATCGAATATAATAATTTTACGAATGCATCAAACCTGATTTTCAATCTTCCCGGCACGCTTCAGATTCTATGAACCCACCTATCGCCGACATCTCGTTCGTCATCGGCATCCGGGGAAGGCTCGACAGGAACATCGAGCCGTACCGGCTCGTAAGAAGGCGGACGTCCAGGATCGCCAGGATGCCCCTGTCGGTGCGCTTCCGGATCAGCCTGCCGAGCCCCTGCTTCAAAGAAATGATCGCCGAGGGCACCTGGTATTCGACTGTCTCTTATACACATCTCCGAGCCCACGAGACCGTA
>OMKS01003230.1_pt1 | contig 13117 bp, 3 predicted proteins | sample 1674721 | NCBI WGS metagenome assembly OMKS01 (sample SAMN06264996, study PRJEB25208) | sediment metagenome | isolation source: hot spring sediment | place: USA: California | collected 2014-09-02 | reverse complement strand
ATCTTTTGCCATTCCAGAATGGCGCGTTCATACTCCTCTTTTTCATAATAAGCCAGCGCCTGCTTGTGAAGTTGATTTGTCCGCGCCCTTTCTTCATTGCGACGACGCTCTTCTTCAGTTTTTGCTTGCCTCTGTATAATGTTTTGCTCAACCTCTTTAAAACTTCCCTGTTCAGCCTGTTCATGCAGCTTTTTCGCCTCTTCGACCACAAGGTCGTCAGATAGCTCTTCTTCGTATTTTAGAATGAAATTAAATTCGCGTATGGCTCGTGGAAAATCTTCTGCCTCCAGATACGCTTTACCTTCTTTCAGCGCTTCAGCAATTTTCTGTTGCCGATCCATAAACAATTCCTGATCGACCCGCTCTCGAATCTCTCGCAGTCTCCTTTCTTCAGCAATTTGAATGCGTTCTTGCTTTGATTTTCCAAACTGCACCGTAAACGACAACCGATGGCTGGCGTTCAGTTCGTGCTCGGAAAATTTACCGTAAGAATAATCCAGTTGAAATCGATCAAAGGTTGCTCCGGCGCCAAAAGCCATTTGATTGTTATTCATCCCCATACGCAACATTGCCCGGTTTTGAAAAACATACTCGGCGCCAGCGTGGTACTTGAAAGGGGCACGCTCTCCCTGCTCCAAATCTACGAAAAACGTCATAGCGGGTCCCCATTCGTTTTTCAGTATCGGCTTTGCCAATCCCAGACGAACATTAATCGGCATCACATCTGTCGCCACGCCGGCCTTCAAGCGAGGACCTACCAGGTTTTGAATCATTAGACCAATCGTAAAACCACTCAACAACGGATGGGTGAAATCCGGATGATAAAGAAAACCAACGTCAGTTCCTACACCGGTTGCAACAAATCCGGCAAAATCCTGGTGCTGGATTTTTAAATTTATCCCGGCAGATAGATTCCAGGGTAGTTTTTTTCCGTATGAAAACAAAAAGAGCTGTTCTGTTGCCGAAGCATCTCCCAGATAAACATTTGAGTTGTCAGTGATTTTGATATCATCTAAGCCGTAAGAAATTATTCCGGCGCCAAAAGTCCCGATTGAAGTTGTCGGATGAACATAACCTAAAAAATAATAATTCACCCCGACTAATAAATTGCTGTAAAACAAACTGACATTTCTATATTGAATATGATCTAATCCCGATGGATTCCAATAAATGGCAGAAGCATCAAACGGCATGGCAACATAAGCGTTTCCCAGAGAAAGTGCACGTGCGCCAACGCCGTAATTGAAATTGCTGTGAGTGCCGCCGGTGCCCTTTTTCTCCGCAGCGGCTGTGGCAACTATAAAAAACATCAGCAAATAACAAACAATGCTTCTTCTTATAAAAAATTTTCTGCTCATCATGGCTTTCCTGATTTATTTGACAACTACGATTTTGATAATTGAGTGTTGATTGCCCCCGGTTGAAATTCTGCCAATATAAACGCCGTTTAAGACCGTCATTCCTTCATCATTGGTCGCATCCCAATAAATATCTCCGTTTCGCAGTCCTTTTCTGCCCTGGGGCTGCTGTGCGCTATAGCTACGCCGCCACACCGGTTCCCCGGTTAAAGTGTAAATGCTCAGCTTGACATCAGAGTCCTGTTCTAAATAATAGATAAAATTGGTCACCGGTTTCTCCGGAGAACCAAATGGATTTGGGTAATTACTAAAAGATTTTTCCAGATCAGATTCAATTACAACTGTCGATAAAGAGGCAATATTGGTTAAAACCGTTTCGTTACCCTGTGCATCTTTAACCTTTGGAATTCTGCCAGACCCTTCAATTATCATCTCAAACACAGAGCTTGAATCAATCGCCAGATGAAAATCGGTAACAGTGGCGTTAGATGCGACATTAACCAAAAAATCGACCTGGTTTTGGTTGCCGGGCTTCAGGGTGTCAATTTGAGAAAAAGATATCTGCAACGGATTGCTGGCGGTTATGTTGTTAATTTCACCAAAAACACGTTGCGTGTTTTGACCGTCAACAACGCCGATGTAGGAGATAGCTTTTCCCGGGTCATCGATCATGTTCCCGAATCGGTCCTTAAGTTTTATTTTAACGCCACTAAACAACACATTGTTCGAATATTCATCGCCTGAAACGTCGAAATTTAATCTTAATAAATTGATTGACTGCTCACCTTTGGCAACGGTATTTTTGGATAAGTTTGGGATTGCTGTGACTGTGACACTCTTTTCCTCGGTCGAAATCGGAATGGCGACCAACCTGTTGGCGACCGCATCCAGTTCAACACTTTGATTGGTGTTTTCATCTTGCGGCAATCCAGTTAATTCAATATTGATGTTTGCTGGTTCTCTTTTTGAAAACGGCGCTTTTACCTTCCAATAGATGGGTTGATCAAAGGTTTTAGTTAAAGTTAAGTTGTCCGAGGTAGAATAACCCATTCCCTGTGGCAGCGTCATTGTTGCGCTATAATTTCCGATAATATTTGCTTCTCCGGAATGGCTGAGATACGCCTCAATAACAAACTCGTCCCCGACAGACACGATCTGATCCAAAGCGCTCGGCGGCGAGACGATCATCGCGTTAAGCTGAATTTCAGCGCGCCCGACAATATCAACCAGAATAGTGTCAGATTTCACCTCGATCGGATCACCGCTGTTTATATCTTCCGCTCTCAAATCCAGCGACAGGGGCTGATCAGCAATTGACGCTTCGGGCGCTTTTATGGTCCAACTTACCTGCCCCTGAGGACCATCCGAGGCTGGACTTTTGGGATTTGTTTGCGGCGTCGTAAACCCGGGCGGTAAGAGCAATGTCACGCTCGGATTTTGTTTGCAATTTCTCCAATTGATAAATGCTTCAACGGTAAAATTTTGAGAAGTTGACAACATCCGGTCGGTAGCTCCGTAAGGTGAAGTAATTTGAAAACTCTCCACGTTGACCTGGGCCGAAGCTACTGTTTCAACATAAAAATCGACCCGCGTTTGTTCTGCCCAGACTTGCGCCGGCTCGTTGGTGTTAACATCGTTCGGTACCGACTCCAGAAATACGGTTATCGGTTTCAACCCGCTCTGTACATCCGGCGCTTTCAATCTCCAAACCACTGTGGAATCCACCTTAAAGCTACGAATCAGCGGTTGTTGAGTTGTGACGCCGGTTGCCCCAAAGTTGATGCGTAAAAGTGCAGTGCCGGTAACCAGCGCCTGATTGGCGAATTTGCTCTTAACCATTACGCTTAAATCGAAATTTTGACCAGATGACAGGGTGCTGCTGGTCTGAGGTGGCCATGATATCCAGACATCATCTAACACTAAAATTGCATGCCGCTGTACAACTACGGCAATGCTGTCGGTAACAGTAATAACCTGACCATCAACCGTTCCTCTGACGGTAACTTTTAACCGAGCCGAATCGCTTACTGGCGCTTCTGGCGCAATTAATCTCCAGGAGACATTTTGACCATTAATCGACTTGACAGAATCTTCGCCGATTGCGAAACCAAAATTGTTGGGGATCGAAAGAGTCGTTTTAACGCTGTCCAGGTTTTCGGATGTTTGCACCCGCAATTCAACATTAAACCGTTGACCGGTTGAAAGCAAATTGTCTCTGGCGCCCTCCGGCGCAACAATTTCAAACGCTTCCACATGAATATTCGAGGGCACGGTTTTAATAATGTGATTACCGTACGGCTCGAGAACTAACGCCGCCAAACTTGTGTTTTTATCCCTGGGAGGCTTAAATAAAAAGGCGCGAATCGTATCACCACTCGAGGCGAATGAGGGAGGCATCACGTTTAAACTGAATTCCTCATCTGCCACAAATTGAATCGTATCCGTTGAAACATACGTCTCTCCACGAACCAGCGAATAGCCTGCCGGCGCCCGAACTGATAACTGTCCGCTATTGTCCACTTCAGCCGTGCCCAGATTTTCAACGCTCATTCGAAAGGCGCCCATTAAGCCAGCGGTGAAAAGCGTATCACTTGGGTGAAAAGCAATTTTCAACAATGCCGGTGAATGTACCCGTACCGATGCGATTGAATCCGAAGCTGCTCCGATAGCCGCCGGCAACCCACTCTCGTGGGCAAAGGCGGATTGAATGCTGGCAATAAAATCGACCCGATTGATAGGCTCTAAGGCAGTGAAATTAAAAATAGCGGCTGATTCACCAGAAGGCGGAATAAATTCAATGGTATCCCTTTTGACCGGGTAGCCCTCTGCAGACAGGCTCACTACCACCTGGTCCACCCGCTCAGCTCCGGAATTTTTAATGACCGACCGCACTGAAAATTTTTGTCCCTGATTGACTTGTCCTATCCCAAATTGATCAACATTCGGACAAACCGGCGTTGTAATATTGACAAAAACATCGGCTGATGGGCGCACATAAATTTCAGTCGAGTCCGTCTCTTCAAACTGAAGCCCGGTATTGTGATAGCCTCCGGAAAGAGTGGTCCGAATATTAACCATTCCTCCCTTAAAGCCGGTTCGGTTAATTTGATAAATCAGTTGATCTTCTTCGCCAGCTGACAAAATCAACGCCTGCGAACCTGAAAAAGCCTCCGGTGCGCTGATCGAATAATCCTGCTGTAGCTCGTCGCCAATTAGAAAAGTTAAGTTACTGACAGCCGGCTGATTCAGCGTCAACTCACCTTCACCCTTATTTTTAACTGAAACAATTATCTGCCACTTTTCTGTACTCAGGGCATTGATTTCATTGACTGAGGTTGATACAGAATCGATTTTAAAAATCCCGGATAATTGAACGCTGGCTTGAGCCGTCGAATCGTTAGCCGGTGAGATGATGATAGCTTCAGATTCAATGGTGTTTTCAGCCACGGCGCTATCAATGCGCGCTGTAAAGACTTCCTCAAGAACTCTTTCTCCTGCCGCTGTAATATTGAACAACAGCGTATCTGCCGAACCTCCGGATAAAATTGAAAGAGTGTCAGATGGATTGGCTATCCACGAACTACTGTCGGATGACAGGTTCACGACAATTTGCTTTGCCGCATCTTCACCGTTATTCTCGACAATGGTTCTAATTTTAAAAAATTGGTTGATATCAACGTAGGGTGCATTTTGAGAGATATTTTCAACACTCCGAATTCTGACGTTTGCCGGGTTTTCAACTTTTATTGTCGCATGACCCACATCGTTAAGCTGCCGGAGGCTATTCATTTCCGTTGCGGAAATTGTGATGACAATACTTCTCGAACCAGCGACTACGCCAGTCGTGTCAACTGTAAAAATCAAACTGTCACTTCTGCCGCTTTTCAAAATAAAATTACCGCTAAGGAAAAGACCGTCCGGTGATGAAAAGCGGAAGGAATCGTCGCCTTCGAATGTAATAAAATTAGAGATCGATGTCGAATCAACGGCAATATCTCCGCCCCCATTATTTGTAATGCCCACAACAATTTGCCAGAGAGATCTCTGTCCCACGGTCACCTCTGGTTGGCTCAACCGGATCAGATCAATCGTCAATTGCGCTTCTGACTGCACCGTAACCCCGGTAGCGCTGCTTTTAATGATTTGACCGCTGATCATGTCAGTTAAATAAACTGTTCCTTCTACGGTCACGGTACCCAATGTGCTCCCGGTTACATCGATGGTGGTAATTAAGGTGTCTGTAAAACCCGCACGAATGGTATCGTCGCCGCTGTTTATAAAGCCAGACGGATAAATAACCGCGTACTCACTGCTAATATTCTGCCCACCCAACAAGAACTTAACTGATACGCTATCCAACTTTAAGTCAACCCCACCGGAATTTTTTACAATCATGGATAGCAACCAGTCTTCGTCTTGATTTCGGGTGACAGTGTGCTGACTTGCAAACAGCTCCTCAATTTCCACATCGGATGCCTGACGTACCCACCAACCATCAAAGTAATCTATCGGCGACTGCAATGAAACCGGATCCCCGGTATTGAGGTCTGACCCTTCCAGTGTTTTTCGTAACGCAACGGTATCCAAAGTTGCGTTTGCTCCTACCTTGACAGTATAAGAATATAACGCAGAGCTATGCCCCCGAATGCTGTCAGGATTTGTCAGAAACGGAAACAATCCGTAATCAGCCGTAACATCAAGCCCAAGATTAACCGCCCAAAACTGCAGCCGTGGATTGCTGATCATTGCTGTCGCATCGCCGTCATTACGAATGGTCGTCTGAACCGTAGCGTTGGTTCCCTGAATGACGGTATCCACAAATGTTTCGATTGACTGCATCACCAACGCCGGCGGTGATTGCACCAACAGCTTGTGCTTAGATATCGCCTGAGTTTCTCTGATCAGCTTGTCGTTCAAAAATCCGGTAATGTTTCCGTCTATTGTGATGGTATCATTGGGCGCGCTATTCAAAACATCAACGGTAAAACTAAGGTTAACCTGTCCCTGGGATAAAATTTCCGCGATCCCGTCTGTCCGTACAACGTTGAATTTATCAGTATAGTCAAAATACATCGGCGCCGGGCCGGTAAAAACCAAATTTGCTTCTTGAATGTCAATTTTTTCGACGCCCACATTTTTAACAACCATACGAAAAGGAATACCTGTCTGACCGCGAGTGGCGCGGTGCTGTTCAGCGCTGACAGAGAGAATTCTCAAACCAGCAATCATCAAAACAGTATCTCCAACCGCACTCCCTTTGCCGGCGCTGTGGGCGCGAATAAGCGATTGACCGCCTTCGATACCGGCGTTGATCTGGAAGCTGATTTTGCTATCCGCGTTCGATTTGATCCAATGTCCCTCGCTGCCCGGCTTCTCGTCGGGCGTGGTTATCGTTCCCAGGCTTGCGCTAATGATAAAGTCTTCTCCAGCCGATATTAAATTACCATCAGCGTCAGAAATAACATCTGAGGTGATGACAGAAAACGAATCCGGATTTGCCGGGATTAATTTCGGATCAGGATGAAGCACTATTTTACCATGAGGTGCGCCAGGGTTAACAGTTATCACGCCGGTTGATGCTGTTATTTGTGGACTGAAATTAGCGTTAATCTTACCGGACACCTGCGCCAGAGTCGGCGCAAAAACAACCATCGTGTCATTAGCGTTAACAGTCGGTGTCAAACCGCCATCGCTGCTCCAGGTTACATTCGCCGCTCCCAGATAATTGTCGCCGTCATCGTAAGCCGATGCATATAATGCGATTGAATCATCTGCGGTAAGCGTTCGCTCCGCAACGATGTTACCTTTACCACCGGCAGCATCTCGAATCAAAATTTTAGTTACCGTTCCCACTGTGAAGGTGCCGGTTGTCCCGGCGACAACGCCAAGACTATCCGCCACAATGTTGCCACTGGTATATGGCGTCCTCGCTGTAAAAGTCGTCATGGTTCCCACATCAGGCGATGGTGAATCCAACGTTTCGGTCGCCGACCAGTTTGATTCCACCTCTCTGACATAATTTCCCCACTGGTCATAACCGGCAGCAAAAAGCTGAATTTGATCGTTAATGTTAAAACTCAAATTCCCAAGAGCATCTCCAAAACCTCCGGGATAGTCTCGAATTACAATTTGATAAACCTGGTTTGGTTTAATTTGGAAAGAGTTGCTGGCATTCTCGATCGCCGAATTAGTATCCTGAATTGTAATCTTGTTATTTTCAAATTTTTTAGTTATTCGAACGTTTTCATTTCTAACGCCGGCGTTAAAATTGGAGGTGACATTCGGAGAAATTGAGCCAGTTAAATCTGACAAATTAACACTCCGCTCAAAATCTGTCACAATATTATCGAATTCATCCCGCGCTTCAATCGAAATGGAAAAATCGACGCCGGCTGTTTGTGGACTTGAAATTGGCGAAATGTAAAAGTGATCCAATCCAGCATGTTTCACCTCAAACGAATTGGAACGACCATCCTTGTTACTTCCCGAGACAGAAATCCGGTTGTTTTGTCGGGACGCTTTTATTGTGACATCTCCGCTCCATTCGCCATTGCTAAAGTTTCCAGAAATAGACGGGCTGATTGTGTTTGTCAAATCAGTGAGCGAAACAGTGCCCTCAAACGAGTCAACAAGATTTCCAGCAACATCTCTGGCTCTGATTGTAATCGAAAACGACTGTCCGGCAATTTGTGGTGAACTAATCGTACTGACTTCAAAATTGTCGAGCTGACCCGGAACAACATCAAAGTTATTGGAAATTCCTGTTTGACCACCACTGAGGTTGCTGATGTTGATGGCATCGTTTACAGTTACGGTTTGGACTTTAACATTTCCCGTCCACTGACCGCCGGAAAAATTACCACTTTCCTGAGGCGAAATACCACCCGCCGCATTATTAATACTCACCCTTCCCTCGAAATCTGTGTACAGGTTATCATAATCATCCCTGGCGAAAAAGGTTACCTCAAACCATTCACCCGCAGTTCGCGGAGAAGCAATGGGATTAATGGAAAACTTTGAATGATTCCCCGGTTTAACATAAAAAAGATTTGATTGTCCGATTTTATTCAATGACGTGTCAGTGATGGTAATGTAGTTATCGATTCTTGTTTTGGTTATTGTGACAGCTTGATTGGTAAGGCTGCCCTGGTCAAAATTATCGGAAAATATATTTAGCGATCCCGACTGATCGGTCAAACGAACCTTATCCGAATAGGATTTTACCCGATTATCGTATTTATCATAAGCTGTTACATTAATATTAAAAGATGATCCGGCAACTCTGGGACTGACAATGCTATCGCAGACAAAGCGATGCAAGCTGGCATGGCTCACCGAAAACAGGGACGAACTACCGTTCCGGTTTCCGTATGAAGCTGTAATCTTGTTGGACTCGATTGCCTTTTCAAAGGTTACAATTACCGAGCACACCCCGGCAATAAAATTGCCCGAATTTGACGGCGAACTGGTTCCGGTAATATCACTTAACTCAACCGGAGCCGTATGCGAGGTCACGATATTATTATAAACATCCTGAGCCGTAATCACCACCGGAAAGTTATCTCCGGCGGTGGCATTGCCGGAAATATCAACCTGAAAATGATCCAATCGGCCATGTTTAATGGTGAACGCCGGGCTGGACCCAACATCGATCGTCGCATCGGCGGCGGATCTTGTTTCGATGTCAATTGAATCGGTTTTTACAATATTTGGATTGACCACTACTGCCACACTGATCTTGACCTCTGTATTTTTTAATACATCGTTGCCCGTGTTATCACGGGTAATCGTAACGAGCTGTCCTGAAATCGACGGCGTCAGGAAGCCGCCGGTCAGGTTGCTGTTTTTTGAAGATACGAGCTCAACGCCGGACACATCAAAGCCGGCTGGAAAACTCAGCAAAATGCTGCCATCAGCAGGAACACCCTCATCAACTCCGTTGCCGTCGCCAGTGGTAAAGGTTATAGTATAAACCGCGGATGCGCCTGCGGAATCGTTCGACGCCTGCACCGCAATATTGGTTAATGTTCCCTGCGCCAATAATATACTTACATTACCAATTGTAACAAACCAAATTATCCCTAAAGTCCGTCGAAGATGCCTTGTCATTTGTTGCTCTTTCAAAGTTATAATGATCAAAGTTGCAGTAAATGGATAATAAATAAAGCGAAACGTGTTTTCAAACCCGGCTAATATTTTCCCGGTTGATTTTGCTAATAATCCGGCAAATTAGAGAATAACCCACTAACCGGATTACTACTCTTTCGGCAAAATAGAAATTTTCTCCTGCTGTTTGATTAATGATAATCCGTTTTCATCCAGAACCTCAATATCGAACGAATAATTGTCACCTGCGGCTTCCGGATTTTTCACAATCGCAAATTTGACATCGACCTTTTCATTGGGTGGAATTTCCCGGCCGAGGCCCGAGCGTTCCAAAACCAGCGTCCTTGACTCTATTTTAAAATCGAATCCACCGTTGATGGTATTGGAACCGGCAACCTGTAACTCGGAAATGTCAAATTCATCGGGAATGGTAACCCGGATGACCGCCTTCGAAGAAATTGCTTTGTTTAAAACGAACTCAACCTGATAAATGGATGGCGCCAGAACCTGTTGATCCTTTGCCACAATTTTTATTGTGTCGGCAGGCTCAGCCTGAGAAAAATTAACACCCAGCAAGATCAAAAATATCAGCGTGATAAAAGCTGAAATTTTTGTATCACGCTTTTTTGATGTTTCATTAAGATACATTGAAATTTCTCCTTAATAAATTTAACAGCGCACCAATCAGCCGGCGCAAATTGTTTTAGCTGTCTTTTGAAAACAGTAGCGTCAGCAATGACTCATTTTGTCAATCCAACTAATTGAGAATTAACGAATGAATTATTTAATAAAATGATAAACCAACGTGATTTATTTAACTACGGATCGCGCCATTAAGTTTTGTGGAAATTAATTTTGTATAACTCTAATAATTCTTTTAAGCTATGTATATGAAATGTTATTTTAGCAAATATTGTACCATGTTATTGATTTTTACCAACCGCATACTTAAGAGGCAAAACGAGGAAGTCAGGGGTTGAAAATCAAATTTTTACTTTAGCCGGACTCAGCTATGCAAATTTCTTATTTTATGATGGATTGCAGGCTAAAAGGAATGCGAATAGTTTACAATTAACCATTTCCTTTTAGCCTGCTGGTATCTGTCCGTTGCCGGGAACTTAGATGAAACTGTTCCATTTTCAAAAACTGTAACCAACTCCTAACTTAAATGACAGGGTGCTACCATCAATTTCTCCCCATTCATCAAAAAGAGGGGTGGTATAATTAATTCCATTTTGCACCGCTTCTTTAAATTGGTATTTAACACCAAAAGCATATTTCATATCGATAAACAAGAAAAATTTATCAATTGCAAAGCTGCTGCCTACCAGGATATGGTATCCAAAAGCGTCATCATAATTCACTGTTGTCTTAACTCCCGCTCCCTCTCGATAAAGCTCGGGTGACATATAATAACCCACGCCTACCCCACCATACGCATTGAGTTTTATAGTGAACGCTTGAGAAAGAGGATCTTTAACAAAAAAATGATAAATTCCCGTAGCACCAAAGGGAACCCGTTGAAAATAGCCGTCCCCGCCTTTTATTTGGGCTTCAATACCATTTTTGTGCCGGCCGATGCCAAGCTCTAAACCTACATTGGGCAGTATAAAGTATCCTATGTCAAAATTGAAATGACCGCCGACCCATGTTTTTACTTCGACCTCTTCGTTTTCATTAGTCCACATTTTTAACGGAATAGCCTCAACTCCGCCGCCGCCGATGCCAACCCTCAAATAAAATGTACTCTCTTTTTTTATACCTTCCTCTGCCTGTATTTCTATTCCGTTGCTAAAAAGAATGAGTGAGATTAAAAAAGATACAAGTAGCATAATTTTTGTCTTCATTCTGTTGTTTTCCTTTCATCTGCTCGCAAGGAGCGGATAATGTGAGGAGAAGCCGCCGGGCAAAGCCCCATCAACTTGATCCAATTGATATTATTGCTGTTGTTTAAAAGAAAAAATATTATCCTTCTTGGCAAATTAACATTGAAGGATAACAGGCTGTAATTTTATTAAATTACACCAAAGATATTACGGAGGAATCGGTCTGCACACCAAAAAAATGTATATCAGCAAGCTCGACACTACCGGGTAGTTTTTTTTAGAGTTGAAGGTCTTGTTGGATTCCAATGTTTTTTTTAAATCCTATCCATCATGCTAATCCTTTAATCCTCAAAATCACAGGTTCAACTCCTTCCACAATCCGTAACTGTCTAAACCTTGATTTATATGATTACGAGATTTACTTGATTTCTTCGGAAGCCTATCCATCATGCCAATCCTTTAATCCTCTCAAGAAAAGAAACTCTGGATAATAGGAATTGAGAATCGCAGCGGCTATCGCAGTTGCTGTTTCTTCAGTGTAAGTGTGTGTGGTAAGGTTGCAATCTCGTATCATGTTCATCCATGCCTCACCGTTTTCGAGCAAACCGGTTTTGAAGGCTTCTCGGGTTGTGTCTTTTGAGCCATACAGTTCAATATCTCTTTTATTATGATAATGCTTTTGTAACAATCCTGTCTAAAAAGAATACCTGAATAGTTACAAAAACTCAAGCATAAATCGTTATATTTTAGCCAAATATTTTCATCAATAAAATCACCGAAAGGCGCCATTGAATGACCCTGTCCGGCGTTGATGCTTGTCCTTTTCGTCATTTCGAAATTACGTTTTCCAATAATGAGCGGATGGAATAAATTTAAGAAAAAGTGATAGCCTAACCTGTTTACATATTTCTTTTCTTCATTTGTCAATTCACCATATCGCGTATAGCGATGGAAATCCATTGCAGGCCTATGCAGATGTCGTGCCGCGCCATAAATATCATGTCCCACAATATCACGTTCCAGCTCATTCGCTTCCTCTTCCAAATCAATGTCGTACTTGAAAAGTCCTGTTGCATAATATTGCAGAATGGAAAACTTACGCAACCAGTATTCCCACTTGTAATTGTCAAAAATATCGTGCTCAAAGCTTCCAATAGATTCTATTCTTTTGGTGAGCATGTAATCAGATTCCAACCCGCCGGCGTGAAGTCTGATATAAGTTGGTAAATCAGAATCGCGGAGATCACGCAGTGTTTGGTCTGTAACTCCTTTCACATAAGCGGCGCCGTGCTTATTAAAATAAGGTTGAGAAATTGATCCAATATTATTGACAGTCAGGATTGACCGATGTCCTCCTTCGTGTGTCAAAGGCATAAAAAAGAAAGCCTGCAAGCCAACCTGGATGAGATCAGCTATTCTGTCATCAGGTGAAGCGGTATATAGACCTCTGGCAAGCAGGCGATATCCTGATAGGTAGCTTTGATTGACTTGTCTCATGGTAAATAGTTGAGATGGTGAGTCCTGGATGATAAAACGATAATCAACAGAATGATGAGCGCTATTTGGCTGGGCAAAAGCGTTAAATGTAAGTATGGTGAAAATAAGAACACATATTATTCTGGTCATTTTATGAGTCCTTGTTTTGTTGATTTTTTTATGGTGTGACGCTCCGCATAACTGGCTGGCAATGGAGCGTAGCGGAATTGCCAGTCCTCGTTCCGGGTAGAAGCAGCCGATTACTCGACCGCTCCCCCCACAGATCCGTACGTGAAGATTTCCTTCATACGGTTCCTCGGTTCCTATTACAAGGAAACCAAACAGGCACAA
>OMKS01003229.1_pt1 | contig 13126 bp, 13 predicted proteins | sample 1674721 | NCBI WGS metagenome assembly OMKS01 (sample SAMN06264996, study PRJEB25208) | sediment metagenome | isolation source: hot spring sediment | place: USA: California | collected 2014-09-02 | reverse complement strand
CCACCCAATGAATTTGAGGGGCAAATCGTAGCCATGGTGTCTTAACTTATTGTCGGAAATTTGGGGTTCACTCCATTATTGTTGCTTAGTTAGTGCTTCTTTGATGCTCTTAATAAAATTATGGAGGGCGAATTATATGCGGAAAACGGTTGCTCTTGGAACACTATATTTAACTCTTAGCAATGTTTTTGTTTTGATATTCAGCTATGGCTTACATGCTATTTTGGGGCGGGTTTTGGGCCCCGCTGATTATGGGTTTTTTGGTTTAATAATTTCTTTTTTGGTTTGGTTTGAGATTGTGCTTAGCGGGGTTTCAGGAACTGCTACAAAAAAGCTGGCGGAATTTCCAATTTTAGAAAAGTTGGTTGAGAAAAGGTTTGTTTTTCTTCAGCTTTTAATAGCATTGGCCGTTTTTATTTTAGCTTTTCTGTTTTCTCCCTTCCTTTCTAGGGTTTTTAAAGATCCTAAAGTAAGCTTTTATTTTAAAATTGCAATTATTGATATCCCCATAGTTGGTTTTTATCTTATTTATTCGGCTTTGCTCAATGGTTTAAGATTTTACAAAGAGCAAGCTATCGTCACAATTAGTTATTCTTCTGGGAAACTCGTGTTTACTGTAGGGCTTGTTTTGCTGGGATTTTCTATAAAAGGAGCATTAATCGGTAATATAATGGCTTCTGTTTGTGGGTTTTTAGCTGGTTTATATTATTTTAAGAAATTTGCAGGGAGGGGAGATCTTATTGAAAATAAGAAGGATTTTATTGAGGATAAAGTTGAGAATCTAAAACCATCCAACCTTTTTAAAATGATAGCCCCTTTTACCGCGATCATGCTTTTCTTTAGTCTGCTTTCTAACATAGATTTGTGGTTTGTTAAAGGAATGCTTCACGAACAAGCTCAGGTGGGTTTTTATGTTTCTGCAGGTAATCTTGCTAAAGCTGTTTACTTCCTTTTTGCGGCTCTTTCAATGGCTCTTTTCCCAGCCATAACCAACTCAATTTCTGGAGGAAGGGTTGCCCAAACCAAAGGATATATCAGCGAGGCGTTTAGATTTCTTTTTATGTTTTTGTTGCCTCTCGCTTTAGCCGTATCTCTTACATCTGCCAATCTTGTATCTCTAATTTATTCTTCGGAGTATAGAGCCGCAGGCGCGCCTCTGGCAATTTTAGTTTTTGGGTATGTTTTTTTCTCCCTTATTTTAGCTGTCATTTATATCCTAATGGCAAAAGATGACGCTAAAGAAGCTATCATCTTGCTCTCTGGCTTAATCATAATCGATATTATTTTATGCAAGGCATGGATTCCTAAACATGAATTAAACGGGGCGGCTTGGGCAACAACTTCAACATGTTTTCTTGGGTTTCTTTTTGGGACGGGGCTGGTATGGAAAAAATTTAAGACCTTGGTTAGCTTTCAATCATTTTTGAAAATATTAGTTGCATCTCTACTTGTTTCTTTAATTTTTATAATTCCTGCATCCGGCATTAAATTAATTTTTCTTTATCTTTTTGCCGCTGTTGTTTACATTGGATTGTTGTTCTTTTTTAAGGAGATTAAGGATGAAGATGTTGCGATTTTGAAAGGTCTGTTCCAACGGTCTTGAGACTTTAATAGTAATTAATCCAATGTCGTCAGATTAAGATCCGAGATTGTCTTCTGAACAAATGTTATTGAACTGGTTGTTGTTAAAGTGTATCATTTATGAAAGTCGGATACCTGATACAGGCCTGTACCAGGCCGATCTGACGATTTCAAAAAAAAGGATTTGATTATGGGAAAGCATAACGAGGTCGAAAGTTTATCAAGCAATGAGTTTCTATGGATTTTATTTTTGAGCATCTTTGGAGCTTTTTTGGTGTGGAAGCAAGTTGAGGGGCTTGGCATACTTACGCCGATTATCTCGCTCAGCTCAGCTCTTTTAATCGCTTTGCTTTCTGTGATTTTACTGCAGGAAGATGAAGATGACCGTGCCTCTCGGCAGGCAGGGGAGGAAAAGGCCGAGAAGGGCAGAGCTGCTGTTTTTATTGAGAAGATGTCTGTAAGGGCAAGAAAAAAGCTTGCTGTATCGGGATTATTATTGTGTATCTTATATATCGGATTTACGGATGTTTTCGCCAGTATTTTGGGATTTCCCGTTTCGGTCGAAAAGATGTTGCCGTTCGGCGCGTCTTATTTTTTTCTTTTTTTGGGAATTCTTTTCTTGTCGATAGGCTCCTATGAAGGGATAAAAATTACAATGGAATTCGGCTCAAAAAAATTGACTTTTCTAAGTGAAAATCTTTCAAACTACATCTTTAAATATAGTTTGATTGCGTATATGATTTTTTATCTGGCATTTCAGATGGATTTTCTCACCGCCATTTACAGGAACATGCCATCTATCAATACGGCTTTATTGACGATGGTTCTCGCCTCAGGAATCGCTCTTATTGTATCTGAAAAATAAGTATGGATTTCTGCCTGTTGGTAGGCAGGGAAGCAAGCGGTAGGCAGGCGATGACATTTATGTATTGTTCAACAGTCTCGTATTGGTGAGTAGGTACAAATAAGGGCTTACTACTAGATTATCTCTATGCATAGCTGCTTCTGTACAAAAGTTCTTTCGCGTCATGTAAAAATTTGACTTTTTGTAAAGGACGCGTAAAATAATAAATATGTCATTTCACTTTTGTAGAAAATTTTAACAAAAATGAATCCATTAGAAGTGCAAAAAAAAATAATTGATAATGATCTTTTAATATTTACACCTCTTGAGTTTAAGAGAATTTTAAACGTGCCCAGCAAGATGGCTTATAACTTCCTGAAATATTATACAAAAAAAGGTCTCTTTATCCGTCTTAAAAATAGTGTTTATTGTTTGGCATTTCGTACCCCTTCAGAATTTCACATTGCTAATAAGCTATATCAACCTTCTTATATTTCTTTTGAATATGCGCTTTCCTACTATCATTTAATTCCTGAGACTGTTTATACAATTACCTCTGCTACCACCAAACCAACACGCGAATTCGAAGCTTTAAATAAGGTTTACAGATATTACAAAATTAAAAAAGCTGTCTTTTTAGGATATGAACCTAAAAAGATTGAGGATGTGACCATTTTCATTGCTGAGCCAGAAAAAGCACTTGTGGACTATCTATACTTTGTTGATTTAAAGAAGAAGATACTAAACGAAAGGCTTGTGATTAAAAGCCTCAATAAGAAGAAAATAATTGACTACGCTGAGATTTTTAGAAGACAAAGTCTAATGAAATTGATAAAAGGATTGTTATGATTACTTCTGACACCGTCAAAAAGCTTGCGACAAAACACCAGACAAGTGAACTTAATATAGCACGCGAATATTGTCAGCACTTATTCTTGTCTTATTTATACCGACAAAAACAATCAGGAAGAATTCTGTTTAAAGGTGGGACGGCTTTAAGGATTATCTATCAAAGTCCCCGCTTTTCAGAAGATTTAGATTTTTCGGGATTCGGGATTTCTCTATCTTTAATAGAGCAATTTATAGAAAATGTTCTTTTGGAGATTGAGCGGGAAGGAATAATGGTTGAAATTTTAGAGTCTAAAAAGACAAGTGGTGGATATCTTTCCATTATTAACTTCCGTTTCTCGGACTACGTAATTAATATTCAATTAGAAATTTCTTTAAGAAGGAAAAACTCAGTTGAAGGGGGTGGGACGCTTATTAACAGCGATTTTCTTCCTCCCTATGTAGTACTTCAGCTTCCAGAGGAACTTCTGGTAATGGAAAAAATTCAAGCCCTTCTTACCCGAAAAAAACCTAGGGATTTTTTTGATCTCTACTTCATCTTGCGCAGCCGTATCCCAGTGCCAGGATATTACAGAGAGGGCCATGAGTTAAAAAGAAAGATTCTGAAAGTGCTCAATGCTGAAAAGATTGATTTCAAACGGGAGCTTAAGCTTTTTTTACCACAGAGTCACCACCAGGTGCTTAAGAATTTTGAGGTTGTGTTAAAGGGTGAAATAGAGCGTTATTTATAATCCAAAGTCGTCAGATCGGTATCCGAGATCATCCTCTGGATAAATGATATTCTTGATATTGTCGCGAATCTTTTAAAAATTCCCCCCGATTCTCTAAACACTGCTTTGCTGACGATGGTTTCTGTCTGCCGACAGGCACGGCGAAGCAATCTTGAATTACCAGGCACTATGAGATCGCTACACTCAGCAAACCTCGCTCGCGATAATATCTCCTGGTCATTATGAAGAAGCGCAGCAACCCGAAGTGATCTCGATGCTATAGAATTATTGTTAGCTGTGTGCTTATGAGATTGCTTCACTCCCGCCTGCCTGAGCCAGACACTGGCGGGCAGGTCATTCGTCGTCAGACCTGGCACAGCCCTGTATCAGGTACCAGGCAATGACTTTGTTGGATTCCACATGGGCTTCATAAATTATACCTCCTTCAGTAGGGATTAAATATTGACATTAGTGGGTATAAAAAGTATGGTTTTAGTTGGAGGGAAAATAAATGTTGAAGATAAATATAACTTTACCTGATAATTTTTTACGAGAGATAGACAAAACCGCAAAAGAGGAACATTTAAATCGTAGCGAGTTTATAAGAAAAGCGGTTCAGGCCTATTGGGAAGCATGTAAACAAAAAACGGCCGAAAAAAAACGTGTGCAAAACATAAGAGAGGCAATGGAAATTCAAGACAAATTGCGTAAAAAAGCCGGTAAATGGAATGGTGTTGCTGAAATTCGGAAGTGGCGAGAGATACGATGACCAATGCGCTGTATGTAATCGATGCATCGGTGGCGGTTAAATGGTTTTCTCAAGCAGATGAGGATGACTTCGAAAAAGCGCTTAGATTACAAGAACTTTATCTTAAAAGGGAATGCGCGCTTACAGCGCCGGATCTTATTGTTTATGAATTAGTTAATGCCTTAAGATATAATCCGAATTTTGATCAAAAAGACACGGAGCTTGCTCTCTTAAGCTTGCAAAAGATGGGGATAGAGCTTGCAGCTCCATCGGAAGATCTTCTGAAAAAAGCAGTTGAGTTTGCTTATCAAAAGAATATAACCATTTATGATGCTGCTTATGCGGCTCTTGCGTTGGTGCAAAGGTGTCTGCTGGTTACTGCTGATTCAAAGTTTTACAAGAAGATTCAAGGTTTTTCTCAAGTAATTTTGTTAAAAGACTGGTAACTTTGGCGTTAAAATCTGCTGCGTTTTGAGAATTGGTAGACATGGCAGACACGGTAAATTTTAAGAATTAGTTATATTTTCTGCTTTGTCATCGTCTTTATTGTTTTCATTTCTTCGCTCCGCCGTGATTTCTCCGTATGTCGCGCCTATGAGCAACAGAGCGAGGAGGGGCACCAGCATCAGTATTTTTATTGCTGTTGAAAGGGGCAGAGGATAATAGACGTTAAAAATTTGGCGAAAGATATAAAAGAGACCGAAAGCGGCAATGCTATATAACCATCCATCTACCTTAATATATAATCCTGTCCAAAATCCACAGACAAGGATAGTTGCATAGTGAGTTAATAAAATCCCAGCATAAAAAAATACGTTTTTAGGAATGAATATTGACTCCAAAAAACCGCTTAAGACGCGAAAAATTAACAACGAATAAAAGGCGGCTTCCACAATCACTCTCAATCGGTGCAACATTTTTACCCCTACTGAAATTTTCTATAAAATTTTACTTAGTACACACTTTAAGAAAAATATTTTAACTAAAAACATATTATTCAAAAGGACTTAAAGTGTAAAGTGATTGGAGTTTAAAAGGTGTAAAAAAAATAAGGATAATAGTATGTTAATTTTTGTTAACTTGTCTTCCAGGTATTATCGTGTTATATTATTTTCATATTAAGATAAAGGAGAGTTTAAATTGTATTGGTTTATTGTTGGAATTCACATTTTTGTTTCAATCGGTTTAATCGGAGCCGTTCTTTTGCATTCGGGGCGAGGAACGGGACTTTCTGCTTCATTTGGGGGTGGTGCGAGTACTTTCTCGGGAAGCACCATGATTGAAAAAAATCTTGATCGAATCACCGTTGGATTGGCGATTGTTTTTATAGTTACCTCATTAATTTTGGTATTTTTGTTTTAAGTTTTTATTCCTTAAGAAAACCGTAGACATGAAAGAAGTAGAAATGCCTTTTAAATCGTAAGATTTAAAAGGCATTTTTTAATTTTTATATATAAAAAGTGAAGAAATTTCTAAAATTGGTCGAAAAAATATAATCGATAAGATTAAGAAATCGTCGAGTATTTTAAAAAAACAGGGGCAAAAAATTGAGAAAATTTAAATTTATTCCTTTTCTATTTCTAACTTTTGTTCTTGCGGTTGCAATGATAGCGGGTTGCGCTCCGAAAGATAAAGAGGTTGTTAAAGAAAAGCCAAAGGTTGAAGGGCCGATTAAGGGTGGTTCGTTGGTAATTGGCTACGATCAGGAGCCGGATATTTTAAATCCATTTATCGAGGGCGGAGATATGATGGCAACCGCGGTTGTCATTCGTCCGGTGCTTCAGGGCTTGCTTGAAATAAAACCTGATTTGACTTATGGCCCACAGCTTGCCGAGAAGGTTCCTTCTTTTGAGGATGGCACGGTAACCGAAAATCCCTTCACCGTTACTTACAAAATTAAAGATGAGGCCAATTGGAGCGACAAAACGCCAATTACTTCAGAGGATGTCAAGTTCACCTGGGAAACCATCATGAATGAAGATTGGAAAATCATCACGCAAACTGGCTATGACAAGATTGAAAAGATAGAGACCCCAGATGACAAAACCGTAAAAATTGTTTTTACGGAGCCATACGCGCCATGGAAAGACCTTTTTAGCGGCTCGTATTTTATATTGCCTAAACACGCTCTCGAAGGTAAGGATTTCAACGCGGTAATGAACCAAGAAATACCGTTTTCGGCTGGACCCTTTAAGTTCAAAGAGTGGAGGGCGGGCGACTCAATTACCTTAGTTAGAAACGAGAATTATTGGGGAGAGCATGCTTACTTAGACAGCGTAACATTCAAATATATTCCTGAAACCACGACACAGCTGGCCCAGTTCAAGACGGGTGAGGTGGATTTTGTCTATCCTCCTCCCGATGTGGATTTGCTTGAACAACTGGAAGCGGTGCCAAACACTGTGGTGAGCATAGAGGCGGGGACGGTTTGGGAGCATATAGCTTTCAACAATACAAACGAGCATTTAAAAGATGTTCGGGTAAGACAAGCAGTTGCTCATGGCATAGACAGGGGAGTTATCGCCGAGGATGTTATGAAAGGCCAGGTGAATCCACTTCATAGCTTCGTGGTTCCCGAGCAAAAGGCTTATTATGTTCCCGCGTGGGAGATATATGGGCATGATGCCGAAAAGGCCGAATCTTTGCTGAAAGAAGCTGGTTACACCAAAGGCGCCGATGGAATTTATACTAAAGCTGGAGAAAAACTAAAGCTAACCTTCAATACTACCGCAGGGAATGTGGCCAGGGAAAGAATCCAGCAAATTGTTCAGTCTGATTTAAAGAAGATTGGAATAGAGGTTGAGATTAAAAATACCGAGGCGAATACTTACTTCGGCACATGGCTTCCCAACGGAGAATATCAAATAGGACAATGGGCCTGGTTGGCGACCCCCGACCCTACTTACACAACGCTTTTTGCGGGGGATCAAATTCCGCCTGACGGTCAAAATTACTATTGCTACGAGAACGATGAGGTTACCAAGATTTGGCATGACCAGGACGTAACCATCGATGAACCCGAAAGGGTTAAACTTATAAAAGAGGCCCAGAATCTAATGGCCAAGGACTGTCCGTTTATTCCGCTCTATCAGAGACTTGAGTTTATTGCTTATACGGATAAATTGCATGGCCCGGTGAATAATCCAACGCTTCAGGGACCAACTTGGAATATGGGCGAGTGGTGGTTGGAGAAGTAAGAAAGTGATAAAATCATAAAACGTAAAATGCTTAGGTGAGCCCACAATATTTGTGGGCTCACCCTTATAAAGTGAGGATACCTGTTGTTTGCTTACACTGTTAGAAGGTTGTTACACAGCATACCGGTTCTCATCCTTGCAAGCTTAGTTGTTTTTATCTTGATGCAATACGCGGGAGATCCGCTTGCAAGATTGCGTCTTAATCCGCACGTTACTCCCCAAGATATTGAACGCTTAGAAAAAGAGATGGGGTTGGATAAACCTCTTTGGGCGCGCTACGCGAGGTGGTCCGGAGACTTTGTAAGAGGTGATTGGGGCGAAAGCATGTCACATCACCGACCTGTTCTTGAGCTTATAGTTGAGCGGATGAAAAATACCCTTCAGTTGATGTCTGCGGCCCTCCTCTTCACCTTCATTCTGGCGATTCCAATTGGAATTTATTCTGCTGTTCGTCAATACTCAAAATTTGACTATGCGGCAACCTTCTTTTCTTTTCTCGGTTTTTCAATGCCGATCTTCTGGTTTGGTTTAATTTTACAGATGATTTTGGGATATTATCTTACGCGGGCGCTTGGATTTCAGCTTTTTTATACTGCGAGCATGTATAGTGTGGGGAAAGAGTACGATCTTATAAATCGTTTACAGCACCTTGCTCTACCTACAATAACCCTCTCTTTGGCCTATATTGCCGGATGGAGCCGATACCAGCGCTCAAGCATGCTTGAAGTGATTCGCGCCGATTACTTGAGAACCGCTCATGCTAAAGGTCTTTCTGAATCCAAAGTTATTCTAAAGCATGCTCTAAGAAATGCTCTTATTCCCGTGATAACCGTCATAATGCTTGATATGCCCGCATTGTTTGGCGGCGCGGTAATTACGGAATATATTTTTGCTTGGCCGGGGATAGGCAGACTTTTGCACTACGGCATCTTAAACGGCGATTATTTTTTGGTGATGGGAATAGTCATGGTCTCCGCTTTTCTTGTAATCTTCTTTAATCTTTTGGCTGACATTTTATATGGTTTTCTTGACCCGCGAATTGCATACAAGTAAAGGGGTGATCGAAGGTGACCCGGTTTTCATCAGCAAAAATTAAAAAAGAAGAGGTCGTAATGGGCAAAGAATATACTTTGTGGAGCATGTTTTGGAGAAGATTTAGACATCATCGCCTTGCTCTGGTTAGTTTATTTATTCTTATTTTTCTCTCTTTGTCCGTGATTATTTTGCCGTTTGTTTTACCTTATGATTATGCCGAAATAAACCTGAAGGAAAGATTTCAGCCACCCTCCCTCTCGCATCCGTTTGGGACGGATGACCTGGGGCGCGACCAACTTGTTCGAGTAATGTATGGTGGCAGAATTTCTCTTGCCGTGGGACTTATTGTGGCGCTTTTTTCTACCCTTGTTGGCGTGGTCATAGGCGCAATCGCCGGCTATTTTGGCGGGATTTTGGATAATATCTTAATGCGCTTAACCGATTTTGCTCTCATTATTCCAGCGCTTGTTATTCTTATGGTGGCGGGTTCGATTGTGGCGGGCGGTGTTCTTGAGATAATTTTAATTATCTCTTTGCTCATGTGGATGTATGTGGCGCGTCTAATAAGGGGAGTCTTTTTGTCGTTGAAAGCAAAAGAATTTGTTGAGGCGGCGCGCGCTTGTGGCGCTTCACATTTTCGAATTATCGTCAAACATTTGTTACCGAACGCGGTGGCGCCAATCATTGTAAATATCACGCTAGCGGTAGGGTATGCGATCTTAATTGAATCGGCGTTAAGTTTTCTCGGCTTTGGCATTCAACCACCGATACCGAGTTGGGGAAATATGTTACAACGAGCGCAGCACACGATGATTTTGTATCCCTGGTTAACCTGGTTTCCAGGCGCAATGATTGTTTTGACGGTTTTGACGGTAAATTTTCTCGGTGATGGTTTAAGGGATGCCTTGGAGCCAACCAAAGTTGTTGAGGTTTAGCAATGTCAGAAGACCTTTTAAGCGTGAAAAATTTAAAAACTTATTTTTACACGGAATATGGTGTCGTTAAAGCGGTTGATGGGGTAGGTTTTTCTTTGAACAGGGGGCAAACGCTGGCCATAGTTGGTGAATCAGGTTGCGGAAAAAGCGTAACGGCTCTTTCCCTTTTAAAGTTAATTCCGATGCCTCCAGGGAAGATTTTAGAGGGAGAGGTTTTGTTTGAAGATGAAAATATACTTGAGTTTTCTGAGAAAGACCTCCAAACCATCAGGGGAAATAGGATAGCCATGATTTTTCAAGATCCCACAACTTCGCTTAACCCCGTTTTTACCATTGGCAACCAAATAATGGAAGCAATTTTGACACATCAGAATATCTCCAAGAAAGAAGCTCGAGAGAGAACGGTAAAACTTCTTGAGATGGTTGACATACCCAATGCTAAAGATAGATTGCACGACTATCCCCATCAGTTTAGCGGAGGCATGAAGCAAAGGGTGATGATTGCGATGGCTCTTTCCTGCGGACCGGACATTTTAATTGCCGATGAGCCGACAACCGCTCTGGATGTCACCATTCAGGCGCAAATTTTGGAGTTGATAAGCGAGCTTCAAAAGAAGTTTAATTCGGCGACGATTTTAATCACTCACGATTTGGGGATAGTTGCGGGGTTGGCCGATAAGATTTTAGTTATGTATGCGGGGAAACCCGTTGAATACGCCGATGTCAATTCGATTTATTACCAGCCGCATCATCCTTATACTTTAGGTTTATTGAAGTCCGTTGCCCGTTTGGATAAACCCAGAGAAGAAGAGCTAATATCCATACAGGGGTCTCCGCCGAGCTTAATAGACGTTCCGACTGGCTGCAGTTTTCATCCGAGATGTGAGTTTGCGATGAATATTTGTTCCAAAAAAGTTCCAGAGTCTATTGAAGTAGAGTCCGGACATTTTTCTGCCTGTCATCGGGTGATGGATAAAGACATATTTAAACGCAGATGAACGCGGATATTAAAAACGCGGATTAGCGCGGATTGAAGGACACGAATGAACGCGGATTACCGCAGACAAATCAGCGAAAATCAGTGCAAAGGGAGTTATTGTGAGTGAGTTTTTAAGGGTAGAGGGATTGGTAAAACACTTTCCAATTAAAAGGGGCATAATCTTTCAGAGGGTGACGGGGAGGGTTCACGCTGTTGATGGGATTAATTTTGCTATAAACGAGGGGGAAACGCTGGGATTGGTGGGAGAAAGCGGTTGCGGCAAGACTACAACGGCTAAGGTGGTAACCCGTTTGATTGAAGCTACAAATGGACAGGTTTTTTTCAAAGGAGAAAATATTTTTACCTGTGACAATAGAAAAATGAGAAGGTTGCGTCGCGAAATGCAAATAATCTTTCAAGACCCTTTTGCTTCTTTGAATCCAAGAATGACTGTTGGGAATATAGTGGAAGAGCCGCTCTTGGTTCACAAAGCGGGAAATGGCGGGATGCGAAGAAAAAGAGTTAAGGAATTATTGGATTTGGTTGGTCTTAAACCAGAACACGCTGAGCGATATCCTCACCAGTTTAGTGGGGGTCAGCGTCAAAGAGTAGGTGTTGCAAGGGCGCTTGCCCTTAATCCTAAGCTTGTAATCTGCGATGAACCGGTTTCGGCGCTGGATGTTTCCGTTCAAGCTCAAATAGTAAATCTACTTGTCAGGCTTCGGAAAGAATTTGGGCTTACCTATCTTTTTATAGCTCATGACTTGGGTGTAATAAGGCATTTCTGTGACAGGGTTGCCGTTATGTACCTGGGGAAAATCGTTGAACTTGCAAACAATGAGGATTTATACAACAGGCCTCAACATCCCTATACGCAGTCTTTGCTCTCGGCTGTGCCTTTGCCGGATCCCATAAGAGAAAAAGAAAGAAAACGGATTATTTTAAAAGGGGACGTTCCCAGCCCCGTTAACCCTCCCTCCGGTTGCAGGTTTCACACTCGCTGTCCCATTGCTCAAGATATATGTTCAGAGATCGAACCTAAGCTAAAAGAAGTTGCAAAAGGTCAATTGGCGGCTTGCCATTTCGCAAAGTCAAATCCCATATCCATTAATTATGCTAAAATAAATCTGGACTAAATTTGCCTCTTTTTGTAATATTTATTGAGTTAATTGAATTTGTCGGAGTGGCGGAATTGCCAGACCTGCCTGCCGGCAGGCACGGCGCGCTAGGTTGAGGGCCTAGATGGAAATTAGAAATCTATGTATTATGTTTATGTTCTAATCAGCAATTATGATAATAAGTTATATGTAGGTTTTACAAATGACCTTAAGAGGAGATTAAAACAGCACAATGATGGTAGAGTGGAATCAACAAAAGGGCGACGTCCATTAAAGCTTGTTTATAAGAGTCTTGCGAGAACAAAGAGGTAGCTATAAAAAGAGAAAAATATTTTAAATCCGGTTGTGGCCGAGAGTTTTTAAAGCAAACTTTAAACAATAAAAGTAAATAAAGGTTTTTATTTGTCGGAGTGGCGGAATTGGCAGACCTGCCTGCCGGCAGGCACGGCGCGCTAGGTTGAGGGCCTAGATGGAAATTAGAAATCTATGTATTATGTTTATGTTCTAATCAGCAATTATGATAATAAGTTATATGTAGGTTTTACAAATGACCTTAAGAGGAGATTAAAACAGCACAATGATGGTAGAGTGGAATCAACAAAAGGGCGACGTCCATTAAAGCTTGTTTATAAGAGTCTTGCGAGAACAAAGAGGTAGCTATAAAAAGAGAAAAATATTTTAAATCCGGTTGTGGCCGAGAGTTTTTAAAGCAAACTTTAAACAATAAAAGTAAATAAAGGTTTTTATTTGTCGGAGTGGCGGAATTGGCAGACGCGCTAGGTTGAGGGCCTAGTGAACATTTAGTTCATGGGGGTTCAAGTCCCCCCTCCGACACCATTTTATAAAATCAGAGCATATATCGGCTCTGATTTTTTTGTTTAACCATCAGCATTTCTATTACGAGACTGTTAAATTTTGTCATTGCGAGTCTCGATGTTTCATCGGGGCGAAGCAATCTCGAATTACCAGGCACTATAAGGTCGTCACGCTCGCGATGACTCTTTTCTATTATTTAACGGTCTGATTATCAAAGGTAAGTTTCTTAAAAAATTATTTATTAACAACTTAGAAAACCACCTCCTTGGGAGGTGGTAATGGAAAAAAGGCTATGCCATAAAGGTTTGGTATAA
>OMKS01003225.1_pt1 | contig 13134 bp, 9 predicted proteins | sample 1674721 | NCBI WGS metagenome assembly OMKS01 (sample SAMN06264996, study PRJEB25208) | sediment metagenome | isolation source: hot spring sediment | place: USA: California | collected 2014-09-02 | reverse complement strand
ATATTCTCTTGACCGTCTCAGTGAATGTCTGAGTTTTTCGGGACGCCATCTTTTTAGAACGATTTTCCCTGCATCATGGACAACCGACGCCATTCCGGCGAGTTCTGTACGAATCTGAACGCCTGATTCGATCACCCTTGCGGAAAGCCATGATGAGATTCGGGCGGTCGCGAGAGAATGAGTCCACAGTGCATCGGATGCAATCGGACCCTCGTAAATTTTCGCGGTGTCGAAAAGTCCAGCGATAAATGCAAGGCGGCGGATTTCGCTTGTGCCTAAAAGCGACGATGCGCGTTTCAAATCGTAAACCGGTTCAAGAATCTCATAGAATGAAGCGTTGACGAGGTCGAGAATTCGCGCGGCGAGTCCGGCATGGCGGGCGCAAACCTCTATAAATTCGTCTTCGCCGATTTCGGGATTCCTGAGTGCGCCGATAATAGCGGCTGAAGAAGGTTTGTCGCGTCCGAGTTCATCCAGTACGAATTCGAGGTCAGACCAGCCGGAGTCAGAGATTATTTCCATGTCATGATGTATTCCCGCGTCGTCCGGATTCAGCTTGTCTTTGATGCTTTCGATTTTTTCTTCAAGTTTCGTACTTTTTCCGGACGGCGGCGGAAGCATGATGGAAGTATATTTATCCTCGGCGGGTTCGATGTTTTTATTCTGTCGCCTGAATGCAAAAGGCGGAAGGCTGTACCAGATTAACGCAGCCGCCGCGACAATCAGAATGATGCCGAAAAGCAATACCGGAAGCATAGGTATGGCTCCAGTGTCCATAGTGGATTACCTTCATTAATATCTATAATTTGAAGCCGAAAATGCCCATCCCGCGGGTAAATGCGGGGTAATTATCGGGCGCCTATTGGCATTATCAGACGGGGAGAAACATCGGGCGAGCAGATTTCCGCGACCTGGTCATCATTGAACGCGCCGATAACCACGGTTCCAAGCCCCAGAGCTTCGCACTGGAGATATACATTCTGCGAAATCGAACCTGCCTCGTTGTCGATATAACGCATCGAGCGGTTGCCGTAGCGCGCTTCGGTTATCGATGGAATCGCGGTGATAATTATGCTTATCGGAGCCGACCCGACACAGCCCTGGTTGAGTGATGCCGACATCAGTTGTCCACGGTAATCGCCATCCCGAACCGGTTTCAATGCGTTATTGTGCGGGTCGTAGAGGTAAACTCCGGGATTGAGATTTTCAGCCTTCCCGGCTACAAGGTAAATTCTCATCGGGAAAAGTCCGCCCGCGCTCGGTGCGGTTCGCGCGCCCCAATCGGCGGTTATTCCCTGCGCCGACCATAAAATCTGGGATATTTCGTCCATTGTCAGAGCGCGGTCGGAGTAAGAGCGTATCGACCGCCTCGATGCAAGTGTCTCCTCGATTGATATTTCGCCTTTGAGCGATGGTTCGGGAAGGTTAATCATTCCAGCCATTTCGGTTTGCTCCTGTGCGCGACATGATGTTCCCCTCGGTAATATTACGAGAGCCGTTATTATCGCGCCGATGATTATGAAAATGGTCATGTAACGCATTTTATTTCCCCCGTTAAGCCTGATTTACCGCTTTGAAAAGAATTATATCATTTTCAGATTTTATCGCGACCTTATATCATGTGAATGTTTGCACAAGTAGGGGTAATCCACTGCAGTTATCCTGTTCCGGCTGAGCGGACACGGGGGCTGCCCCTGCAAATTAAAATGGAATGCGGTTGAAAAAATGCGATTTTTTTTGTTATTTTTTTCACAAACCTCTTTATTTGAGGAAGTCCTTATGATAAAATTCCTTTTCTCTTAATATTCCGCTTATGTTAACACCCGTCGGAGCTCAAAGGAATGATGACTGTTACAAATAACCGACAAACTGCCGGTATCGGAGAGATTATTAAACGATACGGCACTGAAAGACATCACCTGATGGACATAGTCCGCGATGTGCAGGCCGAGTATGGCTGTATTTCCGGCGACCTGTGCGCGGAAATCGCCGATATCATGGGTATTCATCGTGTCGAGGTCGAGGGAGTGGTCAGTTTTTACCATTTCCTGACTGAAAAACCCAAAGGGCAGACGACAATTTATCTCAGCCACGGAGCGACTCCATCGTTCAGCGGTGTGAAAGAAATCGCGAAGGCTTTTGAAACCGAGGTCGGGAAACCGTTCGGCGGGTCATCGGAGAATGACCCCATCGGGCTTGAATGGACAAGCTGTATCGGGATGAACGACCAGGAACCCGCCGCTCTGATTGGCGATGTGGTTGTTACAAATATCACAATCGACAATGTCAAAGATATTATCGCCCACCTTAAAAAAGGCGGAAAACCGGATGCGCTTGTTGCGAAAAAAGGCGATGGTCGGAACGGTTCCGAGCTTGTCAATGCGATGGTTGTGAACAACATCCGGAAAAAAGGCGATGTTCTTCTCGCCGACCGCGAAGTCGGCTCGGGATTGAAAAAAGCTGTCGCGATGGAACAGTCGCAGGTTCTGGAAGAGGTTAAAAAATCCAATCTGAGGGGGCGGGGCGGAGCGGGATTCCCGTGCGGACTCAAATGGGATTTCTGCCTGAAATCGCCGGGCGATGTTCGGTATCTTCTTTGCAATGCCGATGAAGGCGAGCCGGGCACTTTCAAGGACAGAGTGCTCCTGACCGAACATCCGGAAATGCTGTTTGAGGGAATGGCAATCGCAGGGTACACTCTCGGCGCTAAGGAGGGAATTTTATACCTTCGAAGTGAATACGGTTATCTCAGGCGGATGCTCGAGGATGTTCTCAATAAAATGAGAAACTCGAATCTGCTTGGTAAAAATATCGCGGGCAAACAGGGATTCGATTTCGATATTAAAATTCAGATGGGAGCGGGAGCTTATATATGCGGAGAAGAAACCGCGCTGATTGAATCGGCCGAAGGAAAACGAGGCGAACCGCGAGACCGTCCGCCATTCCCTGTAACCAGGGGCTATCTCGATTACCCGTCGGTGGTGAATAATGTCGAGACTCTTTGCTGTGTGGCGAGAATTCTCGAAAATGGCGCGGACTGGTTCAAGTCTTTCGGAACCGAGAAATCATCGGGCACGAAACTTCTCAGCGTGTCGGGCGACTGCGAGAAACCGGGAGTTTATGAATTTCCGTTCGGAATATCGCTTGACGAATTTCTAAGCGAGGTCGGCGGAACCGGCGCGTCCGCGCTTCAGGTCGGCGGACCATCGGGCGAATGTGTCGCTCCTAAGGATTTCGGACGGAAAATCGCGTTCGAGGATTTGCCCACGGGCGGTTCGATGATTGTTGTCGGAGCCGAGCGAAATCTGTTCGATGCAGTCCGCGATTTCATGGAGTTCTTCGTGGAGGAATCGTGCGGACGGTGCACCCCGTGCCGTGTCGGAAACAAACTGCTTCTCAACCGGTTCAACAAAGTAGCCGATGGTCGCGGTACGAAAAGCGACCTCGCATACATGGAGCAACTGGGCAACACGATAAAAATCATGAGCCGATGCGGTCTCGGGCTTACTTCCGCGCATCCCGTTCTTTCAACGATGAGAAATTTCCATCATCTTTACGAAAAAGTCCTTACCGATGAAGAATTCATTCCGGAATTCGATTTGGAAGAAGCATTGAAAGAAGGACGGGAAGCCGCCGGCAGGATTTAATTTTCCGGAGATTGATTATGAGCGGAGAAATGACAATAAAAATCGATGGTGTCGAGATGAAAGCGAAGCCGGGTCAGACGGTTATGCAGGCCGCGCTCGATGCCGGAATTTATATTCCCCACCTTTGTTTTCATCCGGATATACATCCGCACGGAAGCTGCCGGGTCTGCACCGTTATGATTAACGGTCGTCCAATGGCGGCATGCACCACTCCGGCTGAAAGCAACATGGACATTCAGAACGATACCGAACAGCTCAAGGACTTAAGACGAGCGGTGGTCGAGATGCTCTTTGTCGAGGGCAATCACTACTGCATGTTCTGCGAGCGAAGCGGAAACTGCGAATTGCAGGCTCTTGCCTACAGGCTCGGTATTCTTGTGCCGCGCTATCCGTACATGTTTCCGGTCAGGTCGGTTGATTCATCCCATCCCGATGTTTTTCTCGACCGCAACCGATGTATTCAGTGCGGACGGTGCGTGTTCACGAGCCGCGATAACGACAACAAACATGTGTTCGAGCTTGTCGGACGGAGTGTAAATACCTGGCTCGGTGTCGATTCCGACGGAAAACTCATCGACACGGACCTTTGCGTAAACGACAAATCGGTTTCGGTTTGCCCGGTCGGAGCGATTAACCTGAAAGGCACCGCGTTCAAAATTCCGATTGGCAACCGCGAATACGATCACGAACCCATCGGGTCGGATATCGAAGCCGGGAGGACGAAATAATGGCTAAATTGAAAGTCGCGACAACATCGCTGGGCGGATGTTTCGGATGCCACATGTCGCTTCTGGACATCGACGACAGGATTCTGAAACTTCTGGAACTGGTCGAATTCGACAAGTCGCCCATCGACGACATAAAGAAAATCGGTCAGTGCGATATCGGGCTTATCGAGGGCGGAGTTACCCACTCGGAGAATGTCGAGGTTCTTCACGAGTTCCGAAAGAACTGCAGAATTCTCGTCTCCGTAGGCGATTGCGCGACCATGGGCGGAATTCCCGCGCTCAGGAATAACATTCCGATAAAGGAATGCCTTGAGGAAGCCTATATGAACGGACCTACGGTCGTGGACGGGAAAATCCCGAACGACCCGGACATTCCGGTCATGCTGGACAAAGTTTATCCCTGCCATGAAGTGGTCAAAATAGATTATCACCTTCCTGGATGTCCCCCTTCTGCGGATACGATTTGGGAAGCTTTAATCGCGATTGCCACCGGCAAGGAGCTTGATCTTCCATACGAACTGATTAAGTACGACTGAGAAAAATCAAGAGGTTGAAAAGTGAGCATTCAGACATCATCAAAAATAGTCATAGAGCCCGTAACCAGAGTCGAGGGACATGGAAAGGTTACGATTCATGTCGATGAAAATCGCCGTGTAAAACAGGCAAGGCTTCACATAGTCGAGTTCCGCGGTTTCGAGAGATTCATTCAGGGAAGACCTTACTGGGAAGTTCCCGTGCTCGTTCAGAGACTTTGCGGAATATGTCCGGTGAGCCATCATCTCGCCGGAGCCAAAGCCGTTGACTGGATTGTCGGCGGTGAGAACCTGACTCCCACAGCCGAAAAAATGCGAAGGCTTATGCATCTGGGGCAGATTTTCCAGTCGCATTCGCTTCACTTTTTCCATCTCTGCTCGCCCGACCTGCTTTTCGGTTTCGACGCTCCCGTGGCGATTAGAAACATCATCGGTGTTATCGAAAAATATCCCGACCTCGCCGTGCAGGGCGTCATGATGAGAAAATTCGGGCAGGAAATTATCAAGGCGACAGCGGGCAAGAAAATCCACGGAACCGGTGCAATTCCAGGCGGAATCAACAAAAACCTTTCAATAGAAGAACGCGATTTCTTTCTGAAAGATATAGACCAGATGATTCAGTGGTCGCTCGGTGCGGTTGAGCTTATAAAGAAAGTTCACGCTCAGATGCCCGACACTATGATGAAATTCGGGGCGTTCGACTCCAATCATCTCAGCCTTGTCCGTGAAGACGGCGCGATGGACCTTTATCATGGCGTGCTCAGGGCGAAAAATGCGAAGGGCGAAATTATTTTCGACAAGGTCGATTACCGAAATTATCTCGATTATATCGCCGAGGAAGTGCGGTCGTGGAGTTACATGAAATTCCCGTTTATCAAATCGCTCGGAAAAGAGAACGGATGGTATCGAGTGGGTCCGCTCGCGAGAGTGAACAACTGCGATTTCATTCCCACTCCTCTCGCGGAAGAGGCTCGAAGGGAATTCATGAAAGAGGCGAAGGGCGGCACGGTTGTCAACAGCACGATGCATTATCACTGGGCGCGTTTGATTGAAACTCTTCACGCCGCCGAAGGAATGAAAGAGCTTCTGAACGACCCCGACCTTCAGGGCAACGACCTTGTTGCCAAAGGCGAAATGAGAAACGAGTGTGTCGGATTAATCGAGGCTCCGCGCGGGACATTGTTCCATCATTACAAAGTCGACGATGACGGTCTGGTAACGATGGCGAATCTGATTGTCTCGACAACGAACAACAATCAGCCGATGAACACTGCGGTTACGAGAGTTTGCGAGGAGTATTTTGACGGTCGCGAGATTACCGAGGCGTTGTTGAATCATGTCGAGGTCGCGATTCGCGCTTATGACCCCTGCCTTTCGTGCGCGACTCACGCTCTTGGCAAAATGCCGCTCGAAATTCAATTAGTGGATTCTGATGGAGTTGTGATTGATTCAGTTGCAAGTTTCTAGGTTTGTCAGGTTAAAAGGTCAAACCCCAAGGGCGACAGCGATGTCGCCCTTACCGTTATGATATAACTTGTGCGATGAAAACGCTGATTATCGGATATGGAAACCCGGGTCGCGAGGACGACGGAATCGGTCCCGCGGTCGCGGATGCCGTTGAAAAACTTAACCTGAAAGATATTACGGTTGATTCGGATTATCAGCTCAATATCGAATATGCTCACGATGTGTCGAAATTCGATTTGGTGATTTTTGTCGATGCGTCAAGGGAGTGCGATGAGCCGTTCGAGATGAAGAAAATTCAACCCGCGTTGCAGATTACTTTCACCACTCACTCGATAAACGCCGAATCGGTTCTCGCTTTGTGCGGCGATTTGTACGGGAAATATCCCGATGCGTATATGCTCGCTGTGAGGGGATATTCATTCGAGATGAAGGAAGGCTTAAGCGATAAAGCGATGAAAAACACGCAAAAAGCGGTGGAATTTTTGGCGGAATTTATTGGGAAAATGCAGTTATAGGGGTTAAAACGGAGTTAAAACGCATTTTTTTCGTATTTTTTTCTGTAAAACACTTGACGAGGTCGTGATGATATGATAGATTTCTCACTTGCGCCTTTGGGGCGCTGATGGGTGTTTTATGCCTACGATCAACCAGTTAGTCCGCCAGGGGCGGAAGAAAATAACGAAGAAAAGCAAAGCCCCTGCGCTTAAGGGCAATCCTCAGAAGCGCGGGGTATGCACGCGCGTTTGGACTGTCACACCCAAAAAGCCGAACTCGGCTTTGAGGAAAGTCGCCCGCGTTCGCCTGACCAACGGAATCGAAGTTACTGCGTACATTCCGGGTATCGGGCACAATCTTCAGGAGCACTCGGTTGTGTTGATTCGTGGCGGACGAGTGAAAGACCTTGGCGGTGTCAGGTATCATGTGCTTAGAGGCACTCTGGACACCGCCGGTGTTGAAGGAAGGAAACGCGGAAGGAGCAAGTATGGGACCAAGCGTCCCAAAAGCTGAGAGAAGAAGTTAATCAAAAAGATAAAACGGCCTTACGGCTGATGTTCAGGGTCGCAGGGGCGACCGGGTTTCCCGAAAGGGGAATCAACCGGAAAATCGCCAACCACGACTCGCCCGAAGCGTGAAAACGCTTTCAGTGCGACCCGACTTGACTTCAGTCGGGTCGGTCTTTTGATAAAGGATTGTCAAGGACATCGAACTATGAGAGGACGAAAGCCGAAAAAACGCATTGTTGTACCGGACGCGGTTTACAATAATACCAATGTAACGCGCTTTGTCAATAAATTGATGTGGCGCGGCAAGAAAACAGTTGCCGAGAGCATTTTTTACGGCGCTCTCGATTACATCAAACAGAAGACCGGCGATGAGGGTATCGAGGTTTTCCACAAGGCGCTGGAAAACGCGAGACCCCATGTACAGGTCCGGTCGAGACGGGTCGGCGGTTCGACCTATCAGGTCCCTATCGATATCAAGCCCGACAAGCAGGTTGAACATGCGATGCGATGGCTGATTCATTATTCGAGAATCCGCAAGGGCCGACCTATGAGAATCAAACTCGCCATGGAACTTATGGATGCCGCTTCCGGAACGGGCGCGACTGTCAAGAAAAAGGACGACACCCATCGCATGGCTGAATCAAACAGAGCTTTCGCTCATTACAGAGTATAAATTCGCCCGGCTTTTGAAAGTCGGGTATCGAAAGTCCCAGGGCGGGAACCACCTGGACATGACTGACGCTCGCAAACATACAGGCTCGTCATCTCCCCCCTTAATGGGGGGGCAGTGACATGCGAGTGTGGAGGTGAGCGTTATGAAATTCGATTTGTCCAGGATTCGGAACATTGGCATTGCGGCGCATGTTGATGCCGGAAAAACCACCGCCACCGAGAGGATACTCTACTACACCGGCAAGAGTCACCGGATCGGCGAGGTGGACAACGGCGAAGCAACAATGGACTGGATGGAGCAGGAGCAGGACCGGGGTATCACCATTACCTCCGCGGCCACCACCTGCTACTGGAAGGACGCACAGATAAATATCATCGACACCCCGGGCCACGTGGATTTCACCGCCGAAGTGGAACGCTCCTTACGGGTACTCGACAGCGCGGTGGCCATCTTCTGCGCGGTAGGCGGGGTCGAACCCCAGTCTGAGACCGTGTGGCACCAGGCCGACACCTATCACATCCCCCGCATCGCCTACGTGAATAAAATGGACCGGCTGGGGGCCGATTTTTATGAAGTGATCAAGGAGATAGAAGAGAAATTAAAGGCGGTCCCCGTACCGTTGTACCTCCCGGTGGGTAAAGAGTCGGATTTCCGCGGCACCATAGACCTGCTGACAATGGAGGAACTCAGTTTCGAACCCACCAGCTTCGGGAGCAAGGTCGAACGGGGCCCTATCAGTGAAGAGTACCGAGATTTGGCGCGGCAGTGGCACGAGAAGCTCATCGACACGGTGTCCGCCGGTTCCGAAGAGATCACCGATCTCTACTTGGAAGGAAAAGAGATTCCACTGGAACTACTCAAGAAGGCGGTTCGAGAACAGACTATCGATCGCAGCATTGTGCCCGTGTTTGTCGGGGCCTCACTGAAGAATATTGGCGTACAGCCTCTGTTGGACGGGGTGCTCGACTACCTGCCCTCCCCCTGGGAAGCCCCGCCGATCCACGGTATCGACGTAAAGTCCGGAGAAGAGGTGGTGATCGAAGAAGACGAGAGCGAACCCGCCTTGGGCTTGGTATTCAAAATCCAGGCCGACCGCGAGGCCGGCTCGTTGAGCTTTATTCGAATGTACCGTGGAGAGATAAAAAAGGGCACCGCCGTCTATAACATTACCAAAAACAAGCGCGAGCGGGTGAACCGTCTGCTGCGGATGCACTCGAACCGATACGAGGCGATCGACAAGGTCAGCGCCGGTGATATCGCGGTAGTGGTGGGCTTCAAGATCGCCCAAACCGGTGACACCGTCGGTTCGGAAGCCAAAAAAATACTCCTCGAGCGGATGCACTTCCCCGAACCGGTCATCTCCGTAGCCATCGAGCCGAAAACCGTCTCCGACCAGGACAAGCTCAAAAAAGTCCTGGAGCTCCTCAAGCAGGAAGACCCCACCTTCACGGTCAAGGAAAACGAAGAGACCGGCCAGCTGGTGATCGCCGGTATGGGAGAGCTGCACCTGGACGTACTGGTGACCCGTATCGTCAAAGATTTCAAGGTCGAAGCAAAAATAGGCAATCCTCAGGTCACCTATCGCGAATCCATATCGAAAAAACACCGCCACGTTCAAGAGTTCCACAAAGTCGTGGCCGGAAAAGAAAACCGGGCCAAGATCACCCTGGAGGTGGAGCCTCTCAGCCGGGGAGCCGGCGACAGTTTCGAGAGCCTGGTTACCGAAGCGCAGCTTCCGCGGGAGTTTCTCGACGCGGTACGCCGTGGGGTGACGAACTCCTTCTCTTCTGGCATTATGTACGGCTACCCATCCATCGATATCAAAGCCACCTTGGTCGACGCCGAGTACGACGAACAGACCGCCACAAGTTTCGCCTACGAAGCCGCCGGAGCGATGGGCTTCGACGCCGCCTGCCATGAGGCAGCACCTATCCTGCTGGAGCCGATCATGCACGTCGATGTGATGGCTCCGAAGGACTTCATCGGGGACGTGATGAATCACCTCACCGGCCGAGGCGGTTTGATCGAGAGTCTGGAGAGCAAGACCAACCGCGAGCATATAAGGGTGAAGGTCCCTCTGGCCAACATGTTCGGCTACTCCACCGCCCTGCGCAGCATCACCCAGGGCCGAGGCACCTTTGCGATGGAATTCTCACATTTTGCAAAAAAAGAGGGCGGTCTATAGAGTTTTCATCAATTTATTGGTCCGCGGAATCGATAATCTGCATGGACCGGGACCAAGGGTGTTTTTTTGTTGACATCTGAGGAATCTGCTTTTACAGTATAATTTCTTATGCCGCTTCGCGGCAATCGAAACAATGAAAATAGCCGGTTACGGCTATTTTCATTGTGAAATCCTATTACTGTGAAAGGAGAACATGATGAGTTTTACCACCGCTGACATCAAGAACGTCGCGATCATCGGCCACAGCGGCACCGGGAAAACCACCTTATTAGAACAGGTGCTCTACAATGGAGGTGTAATCCCGAAAGCTGAAAGCGTCGCTGGGGGAAAGACGACCAGCGACTTCACCGACGAAGAGATCGAGCGACAAATCTCGATTCATACCGCCCTCGCTCATGTCGAATGGAACGATCACGAGTTAAACCTTTTGGACACGCCGGGTATTGCCGATTTTGTCGGCGAAGTAGTCGCCTCCCTGCGCGCCGCCGAATCCGCCCTCATGGTAGTAGGAGCACGTTCTGGTGTTCAGATCGAAACCGTCAAGCTCTGGAGACGTCTGGATAACAGAAAGATGCCCCGTACCGTTTTCATCAACAAACTGGACGTGGAACGGGCCAGTTTTGACAGCACTTTTGCGGATCTGCAGGAGAAGTTCGACAAGACCTTCGTTCCGGTGACCATCCCCATCGGCAGCGGCGTCGATTACAAAGGTATTGTCAATCTGATAGAAAACAAAGCCTACCTGGTTCACGACCAGAAGGACAAGGACCAGCCCAGCGAGGTACCCGCGGATATGGCTGATCAGGTGGAGGAGTACCGTCTGACCATGATCGAATCCGCCGCCGAGGGCGACGACGAGCTGATGGAGAAGTATTTCGAAGAGGGAACCCTGACCGAGGACGAGATCCGCCGCGGACTACTGGAGGGGCTTCGAGACAATAAAATCGTACCGGTTCTCTGCGGTAGCGCTGAGTTGAACAACGGGGTCACCTCGCTGCTCAACTTCTTGATCAACAACGCTCCTTCTCCGTCGACCTATACCGAGACTGCCTATGACGAAGAGGAGAACGAGATCCAGTTGCCCTTCAGCGTCGATGAGCCCCTCTGTGGAATCGTGTTCAAGACCAGCATAGACCAGTTCTCCGGAAAGCTCTCCTACGTGAAAGTCGTGGACGGGGTGCTGAGTTCGGAGACGGAGCTTCTCAACTATCGAGAGCAGAAAAAAGAGAAACTCAACAAGGTCTTCAAGGTCAACGGACGCAAACTCACGGAGGTCAAAGAGCTGATAGCCGGTGATATCGGAGTCATCACCAAAATGGACAGCCTCCACACCAACGACACTATTTGCGCCCCGGACCGTCCGATACATCTCAAAGCCCTGGCCCTCCCCCACCCGGTCTACGCGCTGACCGTTCTGGCGGCGGACCGCAAGTCCGAAGACAAGCTCAACGATTTTCTCCATCGGATCACCGAAGAGGACCTGACCTTCAATGTATCCTTCAACCCGGAGACCAAGGAGAGCGTCATTTCCGGTATGGGCGAGCTGCACATAAACATGATCCTCGACCGGATCAAGGAAAAACAGAAACTCAATATCGAGACCAGAACCCCGAAGGTCGCCTACCGGGAGACCATCACCAAACCGGCCAATGCGGAATACACGCATAAAAAGCAGACCGGCGGTCACGGCCAGTTCGCCCGGGTGGTGATGGAGATCAAACCCCTGGAACGGGGAGAAAAGTTCTCTTTTGAAAACGCCATCCGAGGACAGGCGGTGTCCAAAGGTTACATGCCGGGCATCGAAAAGGGACTTCTCGAAGGAATGGAAGAGGGCTACCTGGCCGGCTACCCCCTGGTGGACATTGGCGCCACCATTGTCGACGGAAAAGAGCACCCGGTGGACAGCTCGGAGATGGCCTTCAAACAGGCCGGCAAGGGCGCCCTCAAAGCGGCCCTGGAAAAGGCCGACCCCGTACTCCTGGAGCCGATTATGCGCCTGAACGTCTTTGTGGACGAGCAGTACCTGGGCGACATCCTGTCTGACCTATCGGCGAAACGGGGCCGTGTTCAGGGGCAGGAAAACCTCGGCGGTGGAATCATCCGTGTCTACGGCGAAGTCCCGCAGGCGGAGATGCTCCGTTACGCCATCGACCTGCGATCGATCACCTCGGGAACCGGCTCCTTCGAGCTTGAGTTCGACCACTACGAAGTGGTGCGGGGCAAAATAGCCGAAGAGATCATCGCCAAGTCCAAGGAAGAGGCGACGCAGGAGTCGCAGTAGCCGTTTGCCTTTCGCCTAGAGTAGGAGATGATATTCATGATAGAGGCCGACCCCGAGTAGGGGCCGGCCTTTTTTATAGTTTTTACGCTTTCCGCCAACAAGGGCTTGGCGGTTCTTACTTTCTGTCGTTCAGCGGTACGTAGCGCATCGCCTCTTTGCGAATGTGCTTGTATGCCGGACGCAAGATCCGCCGACCGTTGATGATCTCCTCGATTCGATGAGCCGCCCAACCGGCTACCCTGGCGGCGGCGAAAATCGGAGTGTACAGATCCCGAGGGATATCCAGCATATGGTAGACAAAGCCCGAATAGAAGTCGACATTGGCACAGATAGTCTTGTCCGAGTTTTTTATCCGCTGGAAAATGGAGGGGGTCAGACGTTCAACCACCGAGTAGAGCTCCAGCTCCTTTTCGTAGCCCTTCTCTTTGGCCAGTTCCTTCGCCTTGCCCTTGAGTAGGACCGCCCGAGGATCGGAGAGGGTGTACACCGCGTGTCCCATACCATAGACCAGTCCTTGCTTGTCGTAGGTCTCCTTGCGCAGGATCTTCTCCAAGTACTCGGCCACTTCGTCCTCGTCCTCCCAATCGCTGACGTTGCGCTTGATATCGTCCATCAT
>OMKS01003221.1_pt1 | contig 13138 bp, 12 predicted proteins | sample 1674721 | NCBI WGS metagenome assembly OMKS01 (sample SAMN06264996, study PRJEB25208) | sediment metagenome | isolation source: hot spring sediment | place: USA: California | collected 2014-09-02 | reverse complement strand
TTCAAGCAGAAGACGGCATACGAGATCTAGTACGGTCTCGTGGGCTCGGAGATGTGTATAAGAGACAGGTGTATACCGGTTTACGATGTTATGGAAGAGCTCGAAGAGGAGCGCCCTAACGTAAAGTTTTACTCAATGTCATTCGATACGCCTGAGGCTGCTGTTATTCGCAATGCGCCAATGTGCAGTGGCTTTATGGGTTTGCCCTTTACCGTTTACTATAAAAATGGAAAAATGGTAAAGGCTACAACAAGCATTCAATCAAGAGAGCAGATTATAAATATTCTCGATGAGCATTTAGGGTAGCCTTATGGCTACTCTATTTTAATACAGATTAAAATGGATGAAGTTTTTGATGTAATGATAATTGGCGCCGGTGCTGCTGGTCTTACTGCGGGTATTTACGCATCGCGAGCAAAGCTAAATACAATTATCCTTAACGAAGGGGCTGTTGGTGGGCAAATGGTGTTAACCAACGAGGTAGCGAACTATCCTGGCGTTGAAACTGCCAAAGGCTTTGTGCTTGCAAGCACAATGAGAAAACAGGCTAAAGACTTTGGTTGTAAAATCAAAACGAATGTCAAAATTGATGAGTACAACCTTAAAGGGGCAATAAAAACCGTTAGGTTAACCGATGGTCGAACTTTTAGCGCCAAATCGGTTATTCTTGCACAAGGTGGCCGCCCACGCTCACTAAATATTACCGGTGAGGATGTGTATAAGGGTACAGGAATATCGTATTGTGCAACCTGTGATGGTGAGTTTTTTACCGATAAGGAGCTAATAGTTGTTGGTGGTGGCAACTCAGCACTCGAAGAGGCTGTAACATTAACAAAGTATGCTACAAAGGTAACCGTAGTGCATCAGTTCGACCATTTTCAGGCATTTGAACATGCCATTGAAGAGGCAAAAAGAAACCCTAAAATCGATTTCATTATGGAATCGGAGCTAAGAGGTTTTAATGGAAACGGAAAGCTGGAAAAGGTAAGTATTGAGCATTTACCATCGGGCAAGGTTACAGAGAGGCTGGTTGATGGTGTTTTTATTTTTATTGGCTACTTGCCAAATACCGAAACGCTAAAGGGTATTGTTCAGCTTAACGAGAAAAATGAAATACTAGTTGATGCTGATATGCGCACGAATATACCAGGTGTTTTTGCCGCTGGCGATTGCATTAGCAAAAGGTACAGGCAGGTTACAACTGCTGTATCCGATGGAACAATAGCCGCTTTAAGTGCGGCTGAGTATTTAAGAACGCAAAGCTAGATTGTTATGGTTGAGGTGAAATCATATTCCGAATTTATTGCGGCTATGGCTAATTCCGAAAAGGCTTATCTGCTGCTCTTCAAGAGCGGAAGCCCGCAGAGCGAATGTGCCCATCAAAACCTTTTGGAAGCTGATAAAAGTTTTAGCGCGCTTAAGGTTTTTTATGCCGATGTAAACAAAACCCGCGATATACATGTTAACTATGGTGTAACATCGGTGCCTGTGCTGTTAGAGTTTGAGCAGGAGAGGCTTAAGAATGTTATTAAGGGCTGCAATAACACTGAATACTACAAGGCGCTTTTTGACAACGCATTGTATCAAGCAGAAACCAAGGGGAAAGAGCATGAGCAGAAACGGGTTGTGGTTTATTCTACGCCAACATGCTCGTGGTGTAATACGCTTAAAGCCTATTTGCGAAAGCAAAGGATTGTTTTTACTGATATTGATGTGTCGAAAGATCAAAGATTAGCCGATGAACTTGTTCGAAAAAGCGGACAAATGGGAGTGCCCCAAACCGAAATTGGTGGGGAGATTATTGTAGGTTTTAACAAAGCACGCATAAACGAGTTGCTAAACATAAGAGGATAAGCATTTGCAACTGTAAATTAATTTTTGTAAAATTATTAACGTTGTTTTTGTTATGAAAGAGTTACAACCAGTAAATCAGAATGTATTACTCGACCTTAGCGACGATAGGGCCGAAGTAAAAACACCCTCGGGCATAATTATTCCCGATACGGCAAAAGAGAAAACAAATATGGCAAAGGTGGTGGCCATGAGTAACATTGAAAACCCCGAAATTGCCATAGGAGATAACGTTTTGTACAATGGTTTTAGCGGAACCGAGCAGGAGTTTGAGGGCAAAAAGTATTTGCTAATTCAGTACTCCGAAATTCTTGCCAAGGTGGTTGAAACCGAAGAGGTATAGAGAATAGGGCTAACCCCCCTTTTTATTATTAATTAACCCAGAAAATAAATTATGGTTGAGCATTTAACAATGGAAACGTTTAAGTCGAAGGTTTTCGACTTTGACAAGAATACGGAATGGAAATTTGAGGGTGATAAGCCTGCGGTTATCGATTTTTATGCCGATTGGTGTGCCCCCTGTAAAATGGTATCGCCAATACTTGAGGAACTTTCCGATGAGTATTCCGGTAAAATCAACATCTATAAGGTTGATACTGAAGCCGAGCAGGAGCTGGCAGGATTGTTTGGAATACGAAGCATTCCTTCAATTCTGTTTATTCCAGTGGACGAGAAGCCGCAAATGGCTGCAGGTGCCTTACCCAAAGATACTTTTAAGCAAGCATTTAAGGATGTACTTAAGGTTAGCTAGTTAATACCTACATTAAGGCAAACAGGCTGCCCAAAGGGAATTGGTAGCATTTATGCAACCTAAATACTTCATCTGCTCTAAATGGTTGAAGTATTTCCTTTTGGGCAGCCTGTTTTATTGTAAACCTTGTTTGCTGATGATAGCTATTACTGCTTCTCTTTTTCTTGACGATACAGGTACTTCTTGCCCAGTGGTCAGTATGAGCATACCACCATCACTTTTCTGAAACCTATCAACGTATTTAACTTTACTATTTGCCTGATGGTGTTTATGTTTTGAGAGTGATTAACAACAAGAGTATTTTATCAGGCCGACTTGTAATTGCAAAATGATGTGTATGCTAAACGATGAATAGCTTGAAAGGGTGGCCAATTTGGTCACCCTTTCAAGCTATATAAAAGGATTTTTTTTTTGATTAACCTCTTACAATGGTTGCCTCCCTGTCGGGTCCAACAGATACGATTGCAATGGGGACTCCAGTTTCCTGCTCAATGAATTTAATGTAATCATTAAGCTCTTTTGGAAATTCCTTTTCCGATTTTAAACCAGAAATTGTAGAGTTCCACCCTTTAAACTCTTGGTAAACGGGCTCAATGTCAATGTCAATATCGAAGGGAAACTTGGTGGTAATTTCACCGTTAATTCTGTAGGCTGTTGCAATTTTTATGGTTTCAAATGTATCGAGCACATCCGCTTTTGTCATTATAAGCGAAGTAACGCCATTAATCATAACCGCATATTTTAGGGCAACTAAATCGAGCCAACCACAACGGCGAGGCCTGCCAGTTGTTGAGCCGTACTCATTGCCCATATCGCGAAGTTTTTGGCCAACTTCATTCTCAAGTTCGGTGGGGAATGGCCCTGAGCCAACCCTAGTGCAGTATGCTTTAAAAATTCCAAGTACCTGTCCAATTCGGCTAGGTGCAATGCCTAGCCCTGTGCAGGCCCCTGCACAAATAGTATTCGATGAGGTTACAAAAGGGTACGAACCAAAGTCAATATCGAGCAGCGACCCCTGAGCGCCTTCGGCAAGTATTTTTTTATTCTGACTAATAAGCTGGTTGATTTCGTATTCAGAGTCGATTAGCCTAAATTCTTTAATTGTTTCAATCCCTTTAAACCAGATTTCCTCGTGCTGTTCAATATCTGCACTATAGTTGTACTGTTTTAGCACATCGTTATGCTTACTCTTAAGCTGCTGATACTTTTCTTTAAAGTTTGGGTTGATAATATCGCCAACCCTTAGGCCGTTTCGCCCAGTTTTGTCCATGTAAGTAGGTCCAATGCCCTTTAGGGTTGAGCCAATTTTCTTTTTCCCTTTTGCTGCTTCTGAGGCAGCATCGAGTTCGCGATGTGAGGGAGCAATTAGGTGAGCTTTTTTGGAGATAAGCAGGTTTTTTGTAGGGTCAATGCCAAGAGCCTTTAACGATTCGATTTCTTGGGCGAAGATAACAGGGTCGAGCACAACACCATTACCTATAATGTTTATTGAATTTGGATGAAATATTCCTGATGGAATGGAGTGAAGCACGTGTTTAAAGCCATTAAACTCTAGCGAGTGACCAGCATTTGGGCCACCCTGAAAGCGAGCCACAACATTGTAGCTAGGCGTTAACACATCAACAATTTTTCCTTTGCCCTCATCGCCCCATTGGAGACCAAGCAGTACATCAACTTTCGTCATCGTATTAGCTTAAAATATTCCATAACAAATGCCGTGGCCAAAGCCCGGCATTAGTATTTTTATTTCGGATATAAAATTAGCCTTTTTACAAATTTGAACCTAGCGCATTGCCGAAAAATGACAAGAATATTACAGCTATTTATCAACAGGTTGGGCTAGCTTAGTTTTTCTTTTCTTTTTCTGTTTGCATACATTTTTCGCAGATACCGTAAAAGTAGAGAGAATGATGAGTGATTCTAAAGTTCATTGATTTACCAGCGGTATTCTTTATTTCCTGAATGCGAGGATCGCAAAATTCAATTACCGTTCCGCATGTTGTGCAAATAAGATGATCGTGCTGGTGGCATTCGTATGATTTTTCAAAAACGGCAATGTTTTTTCCAAACTGATGCTTTACAACTAAACCGCACTCTAGCAAAAGTTCAATGGTATTGTAAAGGGTTGCTCTGCTAACTCTGTAGTTCTTATTCTTCATGTAAATGTAAAGGGTCTCAATATCAAAGTGACCCTCACGCGAGTAAATTTCCTCAACAATAGCGAATCGCTCAGGAGTTTTTCTGTGCCCTTTTTTTTCTAGGTACTCAATAAATATTTTCCTTACTGATTCTACCGTTGCATTGCATCCCATGGTAACGTAGTTTAAATTTAGAACAGATAAAAATAGTAATTGTGTTGCACACAACCAATATTTACCACAAAAAAGTTAATTACAAAAGGGTATACGATAAACACAGAAACTTGCAAATAGTTTAGTTGTCGAAATTTTCGATACGTTTAACGGAGTCAACCCCTTTTATCTTCATTACATTACTAATGAGGTTGTTTAGGTTATTGGCATTGTGAACGTACAGGTCGATAGAGCTGTCGAAAATTCCGTCGTGGCTCTCTATATGTAACTTGCGGATATTTACGCGTAGCTCATCGGAAATAACTTTAACCAGTTCGCTTAGTATTCCAGATCTATCCATACCTCTAACCTCAATGCGGGCAAGAAATGAAAGAACTTTGTGAGTAGTCCATTTTGCTGAAACAATTCGATCGCCATAGCGCGACATAAGCCTAATGGCTTCGGCACAGGTTACTTTGTGTACTACAACATTTTCCTCTGAGGTAATGTATCCAATTACATCATCGCCAGGAATTGGGTTACAGCACTTTGCAACGATGTACGATGTTGTTTCATCGTCAGCATGCTCTCGGAGTAGGTAGGGTTTCTTTGGGTCGAATCGTTTCCCTGTATTCTCAGCATCTTTTTCGCTTTTTTGCCGCTTTCGAAGTGCCGATTTGGAGATTTGGAGTTCCCAGTAGCGTATCCACTTATTCTTGGTGTTTTTACGTAGAATTTTTTTGAGGTTGTCGAGCGATATTAATCCTGAACCTACCTTGCTGTATAGCTCATCTTTAGAAATTGCCTCATAAGCAGGAAGCAGCTTTTTAAAAATTCGCGAAGAGGGTTGTAGGCCAATTTCGGCTAGCTTAACCTCAACCACTTGCTTGCCTTTTTCGAGCCGGTTTTTGGTTTCGGCTTTAAAGGCTGCTTTTATGGCCGATTGTGCTTTGGCGGTAACAGCCGATTTTAGTAAATCCCATGAGGGTTTTTGTGTGCTTGCGGTAATAATTTCAACCTGATCGCCACTGTTTAACTTATGGCTGAGCGGTACAAGCTTGTGGTTTACCTTTGCGCCTATGGCCTTATTGCCAATTTCGGTGTGTATTTCGTAAGCTAAATCGAGTGCAGTTGCACCTTTAGGAAGCGTTTTAGTATCGCCTTTTGGTGTAAAGACAACAATTTCGGAGGAGAAGAGGTTAAGTTTAAACTCATCCAGAAAATCGAGCGCATCGGTTTGGGGGTTTTCCAGGAGTTCCCTTACCTGCTTAATCCATTTTTCGAACTCAGACTCTTGAATGCTCGCATCAATATTTTTGTACTTCCAATGCGAGGCAAAGCCGCGCTCGGCAATTTCGTTCATGCGTTGCGAACGGATTTGTACCTCTACCCATTGTCCGTGTGGCCCCATTACAGTGCAGTGCAATGCCTCATAACCGTTAGCCTTGGGTGTGCTAACCCAGTCGCGTATGCGGTCGGGCTTAGGTTTGTATATGTCGGTTATTAGCGAGTATATATGCCAACACTGCGTTTTTTCTGGGATGTGAGGGTAGGGGTTGAAGATTATTCGAATGGCAAGTAGATCGTAAATATCCTCAAAGGCCACATTTTTTGTTTGAATCTTCTTCCAGATTGAATAAATGGATTTTGGGCGGCCGCTAATGTCAAAGTCAATGTTATTCTCTTCAAGTTTTTGGATAATTGGTAACGAGAATGAGTTAATCAGCTGCATTCTCCTTTTTTCGGTTCCCTCAATTTTTGTTTTAATATCCTCGTAAATTTTAGGATATCGGTACTTTAGGCTTAAATCTTCGAGTTCGGTTTTTATGGTGTAAAGCCCAAGCCTGTGGGCAAGAGGAGCGTAGAGGTAGATTGTTTCTCCAGCAATTTTCATCTGTTTTGCCGGAGGCAGCGAATCAAGCGTTCGCATGTTGTGTAACCTGTCGGCAAGCTTAATGAGGATAACGCGGATGTCGTCGGTTAGCGTTAGTAGTATTTTGCGGAAGTTCTCAGCTTGTAATGATGAGTTTGCATCGAAAACCTCAGCAATTTTGGTAAGACCATCAATTATTGAGGCAATTTTTTTATTGAAAATTCGCTCAATATCATCAATAGTGTAATCTGTATCTTCAACAACATCGTGCATTAGCGCACAGGCAATGGCTTTTGGGCCTAGCCCAATTTCGGTTGATACAATTTTTGCAACAGCAATGGGATGCAGTATATATGGCTCACCCGATTTGCGCTTAACTCCCTTGTGCGCTTCGTTAGCAAGGTTAAATGCTTTGTGCACAAGTTTTTTGTCGTCGTCGCTTTGGCAACGGGGACAGTTCATTAGCAAATCGTCGAATTGTTCCTGAATAAGGTTCAGAAAATCGTCATTATTCGATCCCATATAAAAGCCTGTTGTGAATTGATTATGTTACTATTGTTTTGGACCGTAGATAACGGTTACCGTTCCGGTTTTTGAGCTAATTTTTTTCGACTCAGAGATAACCTCTAGCTTGTATACGTATGTTCCTTCGGGTGCCAGCTGTCCATTGGGTAGTCTGCCATTCCACCCTTCACTATTTCCCTCAAACACAACGCTACCGCCTCTGCTATAAATTATTAGCTTGTACGTTGATTTATAGCTTATGGTTGGAGCAAAAATATTGCGAGGTTTGCCTTCCCTCATAATGGTGCTCAATGGGTCGATGGCGTTGGGCATGGCAACATCGGGATTAACCTGCGAACAAACAGTTCGCGAGCGGCTAATTCTAGGGTCTTGCCCTCCTCCAATAATTTCATGCGCTTCAACGTAATAGCAGAAATATGGTTGATAGCTTTGCCCTTCGAATATCGATAAATCATCGATGTATTCAGTTTCTATTGGGTTATCGACTTGATAGATTTGCTCAGGGGGATTTGCTCCCTCCTGATATGAAATACGATAAAGGTAGTATCTAATTGTATTTCCTTGGCTAGAGTATAATTTATCCCAGGTAATTTTGGGCTTGTTTCCCGAAGTGTATGCTCTAATAATAATTGTATTTAACAGGTTTGACACCTTTTTTAGCCTGTTGCAGCCATTGTATGCATTTATTTTGTAGTAGAACGGGCGGGAACGAGCAGCCCACGAGTCGGAGGTGTCGGCGTAAAAGATGGTATTTGGATCGGAAAATTCGTATAACTTTTTGGCGTTAAAAATTGACGATATTGAATCGGAGCTGTCCCATCGAACTACTCTGAATTTTCGAAATTCGGTATTTGGGTCGATGGTGAAATGGATCTCATTTTGATTGTCCTTAGCAATTATCGAATCAACGTACATGTACTGGGGTGCGTTGGCAATTTTGGTGTTAATATGGGTTAGGTTCGATTTTGTGTAGAGCTCTTCGTCCCGTTTTTTTGCTTCAACGTAAATGTAGTAATCGCGGTTGGGTAAAACCTCGTAATATGCAATGCTTTGCGTACCAGGAACAGTTGTTGCAATGGTAAAGTTATCCCAGTTAGTATCTTCACCAATGTAAATATTATAGTAATCAATTCGGTTTCCCCAACCTAGATAATGGTTCCATGCAATATCAATTTTATTGCCGCATGAGTCGTATTGCGCAGTAACGTTTATTGATCCGTGCGGAGGGGTTAGCGGACTTGGTTCATCGGGGCCTTGGCTGGCTAAAACGTATCGAATGCTCTCGGTTAAACCGTTATTTATAAGGTCGGTATAGGTAAAAACATTTGCTTCAACAGTATCAATGGGAACCCATCCGCCACCCTCGAAGGGTTCATAAATAATGTAACCTATGGGTTCGGGGTTTAGCGGATTATAGCTAGGCGGAGTCCAGTTAAGAGTGGCATTGCCTGTACCCGGGTTAAGCGTAAGGTAGGTAAATGCTGGTTGTAGAGGTTTTGGCTCGGGATCGTTTTGCGCAAAACAGCCCATTGCATAAGCAAGTAAAGCTGTAGTTAAAATTTTTTTTATATACATGTTAAAACTAATTTGGTATGTTATAGCCTTAATATTTTGTAGTAAATATAGTTAACTTGGGTATATTTTGCTGTAATTGGGTGTAAATAAAATAAAAAAGCTAATGCATGGTGCTAAAACGGATTTTCGGGTCCAACTACGCATTCAACCATAGTATCTTGGTTAAACCATTTATTCGCAAGTTCCATAATCCTTTCAGGGTTTATGTGTTTAATTGATCTCATTAACCTGTCGTGAAACGAGTAATCGAGGTTGTTGTAGCTAAGTAAACCAATAATGCTGTCGGCAGTTGCAAAGGGGCCATTAAAGCTGCGAAGGACTTCGCCGGTTAAATGGCTGCGAATTTTATTCAGCTCAGCTAAGGGTACAGGTTCCTTTTTTAGCCTTTCAATCTCTTTCCAAATTTCGTGTAAGGCATTTTTTGTAAAGTTAGCACCTACCTCGGTTGATATGGCAAACAACGTGCTATCGCGGAGCGATACCATGTACGACCCAATACCGTAAGTGTAGCCTTTATCCTCGCGGATGTTTTTCATAAGTCTTGAGCCAAAGTAGCCACCCAGTAAGGTGTTTGCAACCGAAAGATCTGTAAAATCAGGATGGCTACGATGACACACCTCGCAACCAATCCGTATTGCCGATTGCACAGCTTTATCCTTTTTTACGAATTGCTTACCCAAATTCGGTTTGCTATCCTCAATTGCGTTTGCACCTAGCTTACCATTACCCCATTTTGCTGTACCAAGGTATTTAACAACTTCGTTAATGTGCGTATCGGAAATTTTACCTGACAGAATAATGATGGCTCCCTCGGAACCAAAGTTGCTAGCATGAAAACTTGCTAAATTCTCTCTGCTAATCCTATCGTAGTCTGTTGGCATGGCAAACATTCCGTAAGGATGGTTCTCACCATAGATATTCTTGAATAGCTCCATTCGGGCAAGGGTCGATGTTTTTTCGAGCTGTACCGTAAGGTTTTGCTTTCCGCGGTTTGCCCAAACACGAACCTCATCGGTTGGATAGGTTGGTTTGTTAATTATATGCTCTAGCCTATCAAGGGTTTGGCTAATATGTTTGGTTAGGGTGTAAGCGGTAACCCGTGCAAAGTCTTTGTCGGCATTAACATTGATGAACGATCCCCAAAAATCGAAATATTCCGATATTTGCTGTGATGTGTACTTTTTTGTCCCCTCGGGCATTAACGAAGTAGCAGCAACGGCCTCAAGTTTTTGGGTTTGGTACCTCGATCCGGCATTAAAAAGTATATCAATACGACAAACATCAACATCGCCCTCATTAATTACCAACAGCTTCGAGCCGTTTTTTAGGTTGACAAATGCAGGTTGAGGAATATTAATATGTTCGGCTATTTTAATGGGTGGTTGCTGTGCTCTGTTAAGCATACTATTTAGTTTTAGCTAGCTATTTTATTTTTTCAGACTTGTAGTATAGGGTTGAACAGTTATTACGAGTAAAAATTGCATTGGCTACTTTTTCAATATCGGCAATGGCAACTTGCCTGTAGGTGCTAACCACGCTATTGAGCATATGTGCATCGCCCAGAAGTTCGTATTGGCAAAGGTTTAGCGCAATTTCGTTGGCGCTGGTTAAGCCAAAGGTAAAACTCGACTCGAACTTGTTCTTAACTTTTTCCAGTTCATATTCCGTTATCGAACTGGTTTTAATTATTTCAAGCTCTTGCTCAATTGCCGCCTCAGCCTTTTCAAACGAGTAATCATCGTTTAGCCTACCGTTAATTATGAATAATCCTTCGTCGTTATCGCCGGTAATAAACGCATCAATATTGCTAAAAATATTTTTCTGCTTTACCAGGTTTTGGAATAGCCTTGAAGATTTTCCGTTTGAAAGAATATCGGAGAGGAGATCGGTTGCTGCAAAATCGTTATGATTTTTGCTACACATGTGGTAGGCTTTGTAAATTGAGTTGTAGGGAACATTGCGTGTTAGCTCCAGCGATCGGAACTCGTTCTGCTGGGGCTCTTTTTCAATTGATTTTAACCCAAGTTCTCGCGAGGGAATAGGGCCAAACCATTTTTTTGCCATTGTCAGTACTTTGCTTGCCGAAATATCTCCCGCTACACAAAGTATGGCATTGTTTGGGGCGTAATGGCTATAGAAGAAATTTTTTACCTCGGTTAGCGTTGCGCTGGCTATATGTTCGGGTGTTTTTCCAATAGTAGGCCACTGGTAAGGGTGTACTTTGTATGCAAGCGGACGCAAGTGAAGCCAAACATCGCCATAGGGCTGGTTAAGGTAACGCTGGTTAAACTCCTCAATAACCACGTTTTTTTGAACATCTAAGCTTTTTTGTGAGAATGCAAGGTTGAGCATCCTGTCGCTTTCGAGCCAAAAGGCAGTTTCAATATTCTCTTTTGGTAGAGTTAGATAGTAGTTTGTGATATCGTTGCTTGTAAAGGCATTATTCTCGCCGCCAGCCTGCTCAACGGGCTCATCGTAGTTTGGTATATTAATGGAACCGCCAAACATTAGGTGTTCAAAAAGATGCGCAAAGCCTGTTCGGTTTGGGTCTTCGTGTTTTGCGCCAACGTTGTATAGTATGTTGAAGGCAACTATTGGCATCGACTTATCGGTGTGAATAATAACCTTTAGCCCGTTATCGAGGGTAAATCTTTCGAAGCTTATCATTAACAGTTTATTTTATTAGGATATGCAAAGATAGAACAATAAGAAGCAAAGGCAATGTGGCGCCTACTTTATGTTTGTTTTGAGGTACCTAATTCGCTTACAAAAATTGAATGGCTAGCTAATTTGGCCAAAGCTAGCACGATCAATTGTCATTTGCTCAATTTGCTTTTTTAAAAGGTGGTTTTTGGGTTCAGTTAGCGATTTGTCCTCGTCGATGATTTCAGTAGCAATGTGTCTTGCAAATTGCAGTATTTGCCCATCTTGGCCAAGGTTTGCAATTTTAAAATCGAAAGGCAAACCGCTTTGCTGGGTGCCTTCAATATCGCCCGGGCCTCGAATTTGCATGTCAACTTCGGCTATTTCAAAGCCATCGTTGGTGACTACCATGGTTTGCAGTCGTTTTTTCGATTCGTTGGTTAGCTTTACCCCCGAAATTAGCACGCAGTAGCTCTCGTCGGCACCTCTACCAACTCTGCCTCGCAGCTGATGCAGCTGAGATAGGCCAAAACGCTCGGCGCTTTCAATTACCATTACCGTTGCATTTGGTACGTTAACGCCAACCTCAATAACCGTTGTGGCAACCATAATGTGCGCTTTGCCGCTGGCAAATAGCTGCATCGACTCGTCTTTCTCCTGCGGTTTCATTTGGCCGTGTACCACAACGGTTACGTATTGCGGTGGGGGAAAGGCGCGAACAATGCTTTCGTATCCATCCTGAAGGTCCTTGTAGTCCATTTTTTCCGACTCTTTAATTAGTGGGTACACAACGTATATTTGGCGGCCTTGCTTAATTTGGTCGCGCATTAAACCAAAAACTAAATTTCGCTTATTGTCCGTATAATGAATTGTTTTAACGGGTTTGCGGCCAGGTGGCATTTCGTCGATAACGCTTACCTCTAAATCTCCATAAACGGTCATGGCTAGGGTACGAGGTATTGGTGTTGCTGTCATAACCAGTACATGCGGTGGCGAGGGGTTTTTGTCCCAAAGTCGGGCTCGTTGGGCAACCCCAAATCGTTGTTGCTCGTCGATAACCACAAGCCCTAGGTTCTGGAACTGAACTACATCTTCAATAAGGGCATGTGTGCCAATAAGAATTGAGAGTTTCCCGCTTGATAACGCCGAGTGCAGTTCTGCACGTTGGCTCCGCTTAGTGCTTCCGGTTAGCAAACCCACTTCAATGTCCATCCCGCTTAGTAAATCGGAAATAGTTTCGAAATGCTGGTTTGCCAAAATTTCGGTTGGTGCCATTATACATGCTTGGTAGCCGTTGTCAACAGCAATTAGCATCGACATGAGCGCAACCAAGGTTTTTCCGCTACCCACATCACCCTGGAGCAGCCTATTCATTTGCCTACCTGAGCCCATGTCCTTTCTTAGCTCTTTAATAACCCTTTTTTGCGCCATGGTAAGGCTAAAGGGTAGCTTGTTGTGGTAAAAATGATTAAAACTGTTGCCGATTATTGAAAACTCATGACCTTTAGCTTTTTGGTATCGGGTACTTTTTTGGTACAGAAGGTTAAGCTGAACAAAGACTGTCTCTTATACACATCTCCGAGCCCACGAGACCGTACTAGATCTCGTATGCCGTCTTCTGCTTGAAAA
>OMKS01003220.1_pt1 | contig 13142 bp, 12 predicted proteins | sample 1674721 | NCBI WGS metagenome assembly OMKS01 (sample SAMN06264996, study PRJEB25208) | sediment metagenome | isolation source: hot spring sediment | place: USA: California | collected 2014-09-02 | reverse complement strand
GTCTCGTGGGCTCGGAGATGTGTATAAGAGACAGGAGCAGGCGCTCACGCTTCAGGGCGCCTAGCTCCTCCGATATGATCCGCTGGGCGAAGGGTATGTGTTGTGAGCGCTGCTCCAGCATGCGCCGCGAACAGTCACGCACATCATCAAGTGCTATATAGTCAATGCTGCAGATGGGTATGGCTTCGGTATCGACATCTGGCGGCATTGCCACGTCGATGACCGTCATGTCGGTCGTTCGCAACTCGCACGCTCGCACCAGCTCATCCCGATGCAGGAGGGGATGTGGAGCCGACGATGTGCAGAAAACGATGTCCATGTGATGCAGGTGCTCTCGAAAGGCCTCGTAAGCGATGACCGTTGCGCCCGAGAGCTCCGAGAGGGCCTGGGCGCGCTCGCGGCGCCTGTTTGTGACGAATATGGTGTCAAGGCCCCGTGTGGAGAGAAGCGTTGCCACCATCCCAGATATCTTCCCGGCCCCGAGGATAAGAGCGGTTTTGCCAACAAGCGTGCCAAGCCTTTGCTCGACGAGTCCCACGGCCACCGACGCCATTGATACGTTTCCCTGGCACAGTTCAGTCTCGGAGCGCACCCGCCTTCCGGCACGTATGGCGCGTTCGAACACCGGCGCGAGAGCGTCGCCTGCCAATCCCAAGGCCTGTGATGTGTCTAAGGCACGTCGCACCTGTCCGAGTATCTGGTGTTCGCCGACGATCATTGAATCGAGTGAGGCAGCGACCTCGAAGAGATGTAGTATGGCGCTGCCGTCCTTGCGGACCCTCATGAGGTCGGATCCGGCGCCAAAGACGTCACGCAGCGCTTCGGGTGTCCACGCGCGCTCACGGACATGCATGTAGACCTCATACCTGTTGCATGTCTTGATGACAACGACCTCATCGGCGATGCCCTTGTCAACGATCGAGCGCATGCGTTCCTCCTCCTGCCTGTGCGTTGCGGAGAAGAGCGAGAGGGATGCCGTGGAGCGGTCCGCGTGTGTGACGCTGGCAGCAACGATCATAGTATCACTTCCCTGATGTGCACTAGTGCGTCTTCGAAACGACCCTCGCGTATGAGCGCCATTGCCGTTCCGTCATCCAGTATGCTGGCGACGATATCCCTATCGAGCACGCCCTCGTCAAAGAGGTGGTGCATCAGAAGAGAGAATGTGGCAATGTTTGGTAGTTCCGTGGCAATGTAGCGTTTGAGCGCATGGGAGCACAGGGGGCATGCGTTCGAGGACGAAACGGCCAAGAGCTCATGCCCGCAGTCTAGGATTGCAGGGAATGCAACAGAACCCTTCGAACGGCTGGTGGCAACGTTGACGGGAACTGAACGGTCCATGCAGTAGTCGGCTATCATATCGTTGAGTGCCGGATCGTCAAGTGCGCATACTACAAGCGAGGTGGTGTCGTCGATGAAACGCTTGAACGAATCCCTATCAACGTCTGCCTTTATGTGCTCCATCCGTTCATGATGGGCCACGTCGGCACGGTCGATGACGCACACGTGGATGCCGCATCGTTCGAGGGAGGCGGCCTTTCTCATTCCCACCTCCCCGCCGCCGAAAATCACGGCGCGTCCATGGACGTACATGGTCACCGGATAGCGTGCGGGCACTTCGTGCGTTTGAGATGATTCTTTGCTCATTTCTCCCTCACATCACTCAGTACTGCGCCCCATAATCCATTGAGCGCACGGATATCATCTTGTTGTACGATGCCTATATTATTGTTTCTTGTCGATTTGGACAGTACTACTTACATTCTTTTCAGGGCCAATCCCGTGGCATGTGGAGATGTGTGTCACTTCGGCACCGTGGCACCTATCCTCCTGGCCCATCAAGGGCCGAGTGGCGATGACGCTTGGGGAACCCCAAAACCCTCATAACGCAGGCATCCTAACGCCGAAGACGGTGGCGTGGACACACTGTTGCCCGATGCCACTACTCCTTTTTCTCAAAGTGGAGCGCTGCAGAGTTTACGCAGTAACGCTTGCCTGTAGGATGGGGTCCGTCATCGAACACATGGCCGAGGTGGCCGCCGCACCGTGAGCATACGATCTCCGTGCGCACCATGGAGTGGCTGAGGTCACGCTTGAACTCGATGCGGTCCCTGTCGATCGCATCCCAGAAGCTAGGCCACCCTGAGCCCGAATCGAACTTCTCCCCTGACGTGAAAAGCTCCTGACCACATCCGGCACATGTATAGACGCCCTTATCCTTGTTGTGCACCAGCTCTCCGCTGAATGCCAGCTCCGTGCCCTTCTTTCTTAGCACACGGTATTCCTCAGCGGTAAGCTCTTCCTTCCATTCGCTGTCAGATTTTTCTATCTCGTAGGACATATGGGTATATCTGCCCCCCGCCTAGAAAAAGGTAGTCATGAGCGCGCCCTTAGCACGCGGACGCACGATTCGCAAAATGCCGTGCGCGCATCGATGTCGGCCAGCGTTTCGGCAGGATGCATGATGCATTTCGCGTCGTCGCATCGCGGTAAGCCCATTGTCCTGCCCAGAAGGTAGCACGCCTCGAGCACAAGGCGTTCGTCACCGCGGCCTGACCCGTCATAGAATCCGTGCGTCGTCACGACAGCATAGAGGCCGCCAACATCTGCCTGGCCGTATATCCTACCCTCAGGCCCCGCAAGGGGCTTGTCCGTGACCACGAGGACCTTGTCCAGGTGCTTGTCCATCTTCAGGAGCTTCTTGTCAGCCTGCTCCTTGAAAAGCGCCGCATGGGAGAAGAGGGGATAGGGAAAGTATCCGCCCGCGATCGGCGAGTATGCCGTTGCAGGCATGGAAAGCGATATGTCGTTTATCAGGCAGGCCTTGACGTCGATAACGTCCGCCAGATGCCCGAAAACAACGGGAATGCGCTTGATGAGGTGATAGACGCGCTCATCGACCCTGTTTCCAATGTTGAGAACTCCGCATGTGAGGGAGCAGGGGTGCATGATGAATACTATGCGCCCATCATATTAATTCCTATCCGTGGAGGGCATGGTGCCATGCGTCCCGGGAAGAAATGATTAGAAAAAAGGGATGAAGAAAAAAGAAGAAAAAGAGCTTATACGAGGACTTCCTCGAGCTCTTCCTTGCGTTTTGTCGAGTGCTCAATCTCAGGCTCGGGATCGATCTTCGTGAATCGCTCGCCCCACGCGTTGGACACTCGTTCGTTGAACTCGGCGAACTTCGAAGGCTGCCAGTGGGCGTCCTTCTGTCCCGTCTTGTGCTTTCCAGAGCGCCACTTGAGTATCGCTTCCACGGTCCCGACCGTTGAGTAGTAGCCGGTGATGCGCGACTGTACGACAAGCTCGGAGGGTCCCGCGCCGCATCCGCACTGTGCCACGACGCCTGAGTGGGTCGAGTGGCACTTGTTGCAGACCGTGATCTCCTTCGTGAAGGCAAAGTAGCTTGCCAGCGACTTATCGATGATCTTTTTGGTAAGGCTCCATATCGAGTCGGGGTTCGGGTCCTGCTCGCCCAGCCAGATGTGAAGCAGGTTCGATCGCGTAAGGCCGTGGAACGGCGCCTCGTTCTTTATCTTTTTGAAGACATCGATGCCTGCGTTCACGTTGCAGTGGGTAAAGTTCGAGTAATACGCGCTTCCAGACGTGGGATCGCCTTGCACCACTGCCTGCGAACGGAACTTGTGCCAGTCGTCCTGTGCGAACTTGCCCGGCATCGTCTCGCCGGGCTGTCGCCAAATGGCGAAGTTGATGCCTGTCTGCTCTGTGAGCTCCTTGCTATAGTCCATGATGTACATGAGCATGCGCATGCCGTAGTTGTGCGCCTCCTTGCTCTCATGGATCTCCTGTCCCATGTGCGCCGCAACGAACTCGTTGAGGCCGCAGAACGAGAGGAGCACCGACTGGCTGTCGAGGTCGAAGTACGGACGCTCGTCGATGCCGCGAAGCAGGGGCTGCGTGAGGAACGGCGATACGCCGGCGTTGAGCACCTTGCCCATGAAGTGGTACTTGGCAAGCATCGCCTCCTTGATGAGGTCGAGGCGTTCGCGTATCAGCTCGAAGACGCGCTGGTCGTCGCCGTTTGCCATGTATGCGAGACGGGGGAGGTTGAACGAACCGCACTGGAGCGCGCCCATGCCAAGCACGCCCTGCTTTGCAAGCTCGAAGTCGTCGGGGCTGTCGGTCTCGAGGATGAGCGAGCAGCATGAAGTGCAGGCCACCTCGTCGTCGCCAACATGCTTGACGTTGTGGATGTAGGGGCCGCCGAACTTCGTGATGTAGCGCATGAGGGGGTCGAAGACGTATTCCTTGAGCTCGGGGTCCTTGAACCACCTGGGCTTGATGGCCACGTCGTCCTTCATCCAGTGGAACATGCCGCCGTTGGCATCTCCCTTCGTCGACTCGTGAAGATAGGCAAGCCAGAAGAGCAGCACCTCTTCACGATACTCTGAGTAGTCGCCCTTCACGACCTTTCCCCCGGGAAGCACGACGTCAGCGTCCTCGGTCAGATACTTGGGCGGATGCGCGAAGTTCGATATGGACGAGAACGCCGCCTGGCTTCCTCTTCCGACGAAGATGTGATTGGGCTCGAATCGAAGCATCTGAGCGGCCTGTATCACGCCGACGGGGACCGGGATGCCCCATATCTCCTTCGTGTCCTGACTGCGCTTCATCTCGTCACGGATAAATGGGCCGAGTTCCCAGAAGAGGTTGCGAAATGACTGTCCGCCATTCCAGTTCCTGCTCGCTGCACCGAGGAACTCACAGATGTGGCGGATCGCCACGTCCAGGCGCTTCGGAGCTCTCGACACGTTTGCATACTGGCCCGTGCCATCGATGCGAAGACCGTTTCGGAAGATGAATCGTGCTGAATGCTGGTAGCAAAACGGACGGGCCGGATAGTCCCTGTCATGGATATAGATGTCCTTGTTCAGGTGTGAATAGGCCGGATTGCCAAAAGGAGTATCAAAATTATAAAGCTTGAGCAACGAGTACTGTTCATCGATGACATCGCCTTTCGTCTTGTGTATGAACTCTTCGCACGGTATCTGATTGGAGTTGTCAAAGTCATACCCGAAGAACTGGCGCTCGACGTCGTTGACGGGCATTCCAACCACAGTAAGTTTGTCGCGCGTTGAGAAATCGCCCTCCTTAATCGCTATGACGCACATGAGTTCCCGCATCATGCGCGTAGTGATGTATTTGAGCTTTCCCTTTAGGTGGAGGTCTCGCAATTCAAACAGGATCCTGTTCGTGTAATACTCTGCAGTCTCGAGGGGGAGATCAGCCTCTTCCATGTAGACCCTCACGATCTTGGTGGGATCGAATTTCTCAAGGTCCTGATGGATCGTCCTAACGGGCGGAAGGTCCTCGATCATGGGCATGTGCTCATGAAATATCTCTGTGAGGAGCATCTGCCTCGTCTTCTCCGATAGCATTTTTTTCTTAAGTGACATATTGGTCCTCCATTGTGAGCTGCATGCGAGGGCTACGCGCCGTATCGATAGGACCCCCTTGCAAAAAGGTGTTGCAGAAGTGGATTCTATTAGGGGGACACAACCGACGCCGACTGCCACGCCACACGCTCACAGCTTGATTACATATGAGTTGTCGGACCCAGAATTTAAACGTTTTGTAGCACTTTAATTCAATAAATATATAAGAAGTAAAAGAAGTAAAATCTGCAGTTTTTGCACATATAAAGGTCTATAATCGTGTCTATCAACATCACGCGAATGGTACGCACTGACCGTCCCGCTTCAATGAGATTTCATGCCTGGAACGACGATAATCTTATATATATTAAGTGCGGGATATATATAGTAACAATACATTACTCAAAAAATAAAGAGTTGGAGCAATCCCCCACTGCGTGTATGATGATACATGATCTTTGCATACAAGATTCGGCATCACACGGACTTTAGTGAATATCTCCAAAAGGCAAAACGGATAGCGCAGTTCACCGTCAATCAGAGGAATCGCGACATCACCTACAACAATGTCAAGCACATCGGGCTCAATGCGGTGCTTGCACAGCAGCTCATCAAGGTCTACAAGCGCAACAGGACGCTAAAAAAGGTCAAGAAGGTCAATCTCGTCGTCCCCGGAAGGGCGGTCCTTCTCAATCGCGCAAGAAAGGAGATATGTATCCCCTCGCTCGACTTCTCGTTTTCTTATTCCTTTCCCAACACGTTCGAGAAGGTCAGCCTCGTTGAGATCAACAACAAGTACGCCTATGTCTCGGTCACATTGCCCGAGGACGAGCGGGACGTGCGGTCGTGGATCGGTATAGACCTCAACACGACGGGCCATGTCGCCGTCGCTGCAAGCCCTGAGACGGGAAAGGTGGCAAAGTTCGGCAAGGAGATACCGCACCGATACAAGAAGTACGAGAACATCAAGGCGCATATGCGGGCACACCGAAACCGCGAGGGGAGCATGGCGCTGGAGCGAAGGAAGCGACGCGCGCTGCTCAACCTCACCAACGACATCGCAAACAAGATCGTGGACATCGCGTCGGAGGCGAACAACGGTATCTGCCTCGAACGCGTAGGGGGACGTAGCAAGCATCGAACATGCGTGTCCGACGCATCGGGCCAGGACTCCTTGAACAGTTGGATATTCTATCAGTTGGCAACGACGATAGAGCTAAAGGCCAAGCTGCGGGGGGTCCCCGTTGCCTTCATCGATCCGTACAACACGTCGAAACTCTGCAGCGTGTGCGGACATGCGGGCAAGCGCTACCAGAAAAAATTTGAGTGTCCCGTTTGCGGGCACGTTGAGCATGCCGATGTCAACGCTGCTTTTAATATTGGTCTACGCTACCCTGGCAATGCTCAATCGCATGCAGACAGAGGTGTATGCGAGGGGAGTGATGGTGCCCCCGAAGAGCTGCTGATCACGGCGTTGTCAGCCTCTGAGCGCGCGCTTGCATGAGCGCGTGCACGCCATCCCCTCATCAGAAGGGCAACGTAGCGCATAAGTGTCAAGAATACGTAAAAATAAGCGTTTGATAGTATTAAAGACAGAAAAAATCTTATCATTTAGATTGAAATAGAGAGCCATATATCACAATTCTACAACAATACATATATTTATGGAAGATTTGTATTATTATTCTACAAAAACCTTTTAAATTATAGAGAGTAGCCTAAGTAAAATTCATCTTGGAGGGTGCCATATGTGCGCTAAGTATGTTAAATGGTTCGAAGAATTGGGTATTGACGACGTGCCCCTGGTTGGCGGCAAGAACGCGTCACTCGGCGAGATGATCCAAAACCTCAAATCAGAGGGCGTCAGCGTGCCCGACGGGTTTGCGATCACCGCCGAGGGGTATATTTACTTGATGGAGCAGTCCGGCGCTATGGACAAGATCAAGGACGTGCTCTCAGACCTCAACACGCACGACATAAAGAATCTGCGCGAGCGTGGCAAGAAGGTCAGAAAGATCATCCTCGATGCCGAGCTCCCTAAGGATCTCGAAGAGGAGATCATATCACATTACAAGGAAATGTCTGAAAAGTTCGGATACGAGTCCGATCCAGACGTGGCTGTGCGTTCGTCCGCAACGGCCGAGGACCTCCCCGATGCGTCGTTTGCCGGCCAGCAAGAGACGTATCTCAACATCAAGGGAGATGAAAATCTCATTCATGCATGCAAGCGTTGTTTCTCATCATTGTTTACCGACAGGGCGATATCATATCGAGAGGACCGTGGATTTGGCCATTTTGACGTGTATCTCTCCATAGGGGTGCAGAAGATGATCAGGTCCGACTCCGCGAGCGCCGGTGTCATCTTTTCAATCGACACGGAGTCCGGATTCAGCGATGCTGTCTTCATCACCGGCTCATACGGTCTCGGCGAGAACGTGGTGCAGGGGGCGGTCAATCCCGACGAGTACTATGTGTTCAAGCCTACCCTCGATACGCACCGTCCGATCATATCAAAGAAGGTCGGAGGCAAGAAGATCAAGATGATCTACGCCGAGGACGAGGACGAACCGGTAAAGAACGTCGATGTTCCTGAAAAGGACCGCGTGCGCTATGTCGTCACTGACGACGAGATCCTGCAGCTCGCCAAGTGGGCGGTCGTTATCGAGCGCCACTACGGTAAGGCCATGGACATCGAATGGGCCAAGGACGGCGACAGCGAGAAGGTGGGTACCGGAAAGCTCTTCATCGTCCAGGCGCGACCCGAGACGGTCCACTCCCAAAAGGATATGAACGTGGTACGCACCTACAGACTCAAGGAGAAGGGCAACGTGCTTGTCGAAGGTCTCTCCGTTGGCGACAGGATTGGACAGGGGACGGCCCATATCATCGAATCGGCCAGTGAGATAGAGACCTTCAAGAAGGGTCAGGTCCTCGTGACCGACATGACCGACCCCGACTGGGAACCTATCATGAAGATTGCATCGGCCATCGTCACGAACCGCGGTGGCAGGACCTGCCATGCCGCCATCGTCTCGCGTGAGCTCGGCATTCCCGCCGTCATCGGCACCGAGGACGCGACCGAGCACATCAAGACGGGCCAGGACGTCACCGTCTCGTGCGTCGACGAGACCGGCAAGGTGTATGAAGGGCTTCTCGACTTCGAGATAGAGGAGACGAACCTCGAAAAGCTTCCAGAGACGCGCACGAAGATCATGATGAACGCAGGCATCCCAGAACAGGCCTTCGTGCAGGGTCAGATGCCAAACGACGGTGTCGGTCTCGCACGAGAGGAGTTCATCATAAACTCGTACATCGGCATCCATCCGCTCGCGCTCATCCACTTCGATGACCTCAGGGAGCAGGCGAAAACTGACGAGCGCATTGCCGAGGTCGTCGCCGCCATCGAGGAGAAGACGAAGGGATACGAAGACAAGACCGAGTTCTTCATCGAGACGCTCAGCCACGGCATAGCAAGGATCGCGGCAGGTTTCTACCCCAACGACGTCATCGTACGGCTCTCCGACTTCAAGACCAACGAGTATGCCAACCTCATCGGCGGATACCTCTACGAACCAAAGGAGAGCAACCCAATGATAGGGTGGAGGGGCGCCTCACGCTATTACGACGAGGACTACAAACCCGCCTTCGGTCTCGAATGCATCGCCATCAAGCGCGTGCGTGACGATATGGGGCTTTCAAACGTCAAGACCATGGTGCCGTTTTGCAGGACGCCCGAGGAGGGCAAGAAGGTCATCGACGTCATGGCTGAGTACGGCCTTAAGCAGGGCGAGAATGGCCTCGAGGTCTATGTCATGGCGGAACTTCCCTCAAACGTCATCGCCGCGGAGGAGTTCAGCGAGGTGTTCGACGGATTCTCCATCGGTTCTAACGACCTCACACAGCTCACGCTCGGTCTCGACAGGGACTCAGCGCTTGTCGCACATATATACAACGAGCGCAACATCGCGGTCAAGCGCATGGTGGCCCGTGTCATAGAGGTCGCCAAGGAAAAGGGCAAAAAGATCGGCATATGCGGCCAGGCACCGTCAGATTTCCCCGACTTCGCCGAGTTCCTGGTCGAGTGCGGTATCGACTCGATATCGCTCAACCCCGACACGGTGATCAAGACAAAGCTGACAATAGCAGAAAAGGAAGCGAAGATGGGCATAAAGCCGTAGGGCCGCCCATCCTCTTTTTATCTCTTTTTATGGTTTGAAGTAGGCGCGCTTTGCGAAGATATTGTAGAGCGCTGCCTGCGGATTGTTCCCTGTGACCTTGTCCTTGACGATAAGCGTCGTTACAAGCGCGTCACAGTGCTTTGTAAAGATCATATCGTGCCCCAAGCACAGTCCGACGAGTACGTTGATGTCCGTTCCCAGTTTGTTGAAGAGCTCTGCCTACGTCACGGGGTTGCACGATGCCTCGAACGCACCCGCACCGCGGACCTTGTATTCCTCTGGTATGCCGACCTCGTTCTTGCTGATGCCGCCACACTTGCACAGCACGGCATCGACATCGAGCCCGAACGAGTCGAAGATATCGCCTATCATCTTGGCCTCGGCGCTAGAAGACTTGCAAAACGCAATGCCGATATGGGTCCTGCCCGTCTTCTTGGCAAACTCCACTATCTCCCGTATACGCGGATAGCATGGCGCATTCTTGCCGTCGATCTTGGCAAACCCTTCCTTTTCGACCATGGCGGCAGGCACGTTAAGCTCGCGTACCTTCTCCTCGAGGCTTCGGTCGCGTGCACATGCAAATATCTCCGGGTAGAGCAACATGGGGCAGTTCTCCGGTGCCTTTGATTCGTCCCAGTTCCCTGCGAAACAGTAATAGCCGCTGCATTTGTCACATCTAAGTGTACTCATGTTCACACCATTTGAGTCATCTAAGGGGTCCCTATAAAAAAGATTGCGTTAAAAAAGCATCAAAAGGAAAAAAAATCAGGAGGGAGGTATGGGTCCCTCCCACAATGAACCATTCAATCGAAGGTGACCTTGAACTCCTTCTCGGACGTTGGATGTTTCTTCTTGAGAGTCAGTTCGAGCACGCCGTTGTTGTACTGTCCCTGCGTCTTGTCGGGCACGACGTCGTCGGGGAGCGGTATCGAACGCGTGAATCCCTGATAGCCGCGCTCCTGGAAGTAGTACCCTTCACGCTCCTCTTCCCGCTCCGTCTTCTTCTCGGCGCGGATGTTAACGACGTTGTCTCGCACGGTCACGGAAATGTCCTCCTTGTTCATGCCAGGAAGGTCGACCATGACCTTGAACTCCTCGCCCTTGTCAACGACGTCTGCTGCAGGCTCGGCATACGGTACCACGTCGCGAGAGGGTGGTCTCTCCTCACCGCCCTCCAGGCGGCGGCGGGCGGGCCTTAGAAACGTTCCGAAGAGCGAGTCCATCTCTTCCTGTATCCTCCTTAATTCTTCCCACGGATCATATCTCATGATGCTTCACCTCCACATTAACTTGTAGTTAGCTTTACTATATGTTCATATAATATTTAAACTTTTTGGTACAACGGTGGCATCTGCCTGCAAGGATGCCATTTCCCTAGGTCCCATCAGTTATTGAGGGTGAAAAAAATGGACGAGCCCATGCAGGGCACGATGTCCCGATTTTGTTCAAAGCCCTGGCAACAGCTGTAGCCGAATAGCCGCACCATTTGGTATGTATAGTGCATACATTCGATAGGTAGACAAGGGTGCGGCTGAGCGAGCATCTGTTTTCAGAAGACGTGATAATGCTGAGATGATACGCGTGTCGCTTCGGCAAGAGAATCGAAACAATCCCCCTTCCTTCGTGCTGATAATCCCTGTGAGCTCAATCGTAGGGTCTTTTGAATGTGATTACGCCGATAGCCGACACTCACTATGACAAAAAATATAAAAAAAGGACGCTATATTCTCCATCATGGCACAACATACAAAAATGACGGTTAGCAGGGCGATCAACGAGAGCCTCTCTATCGTCAGCAAATATCCAATCATAGTCCTTATATTCCTGATACCGGCGATCGTGTCCCTCATCGGTGGAATGGCCATCTCCGGGTCCGCCACGTCGGCGTTCGGTAGTTTCGATGAAGGCGTATTACAGGACGGCAACTTCGACACGTTCTTTCCCTCGATAGGCGCGGTCATCGCAGGGTCGGCGCTCCTGAGCATCGTCACCCGCATCGTGGCCATCCTCGTCAGCGGCATCGCCATCGTGATGGCAGCCGATGCGTGGGAGGGGCGACCTGTCGACCTCAACAGCGCGTTCGACTTCATGAAGGACAAGTGGTTGCTACTCATCATCGCGGCCATCATCATAGCGATTCTTGAGATACTGGGCGTGCTCGCATGCTGCATAGGCTATGTGGTCGTTGTTGTGGCCACAGTGTTCGTAAGGCAGAGCATCGTGCTTGACAACTACAACATCACCGACTCGTTCAGGAACTCGTTCCAGCTCGCCAAGCAGGTTTGGCCCGACATACTGGTGATATACATCATCTACATCATCGCTGCGGTGATCCTCGGAATCATACCTGTTATTGGTGGATTCCTCGCCGAGCTCGTGAATGGATTCTTCATCGTCGCATTCACCCTCTACTATATCAGCCTCACTCGGAATCCGCCAGTCGAGCCGCAACCAGGGGTATGAAGTACTGAACGAAGACAATCCCGAACAATCCGCCCGTCAAGAGACGAATAACGTTCGTGCTCTCGCGAAGACCAAGAAGCTGGGTCCCTCCGTCGATGGCGAGGGGCAGCACGGCCACGAGCACGTGCCTGATGTCGGGCGGACCCCTTTTTTCCAATCGTGCATAGAGGGGGTAGAGGACCGTCCCCAAAAGAAATCCTGCATAGATGCCAAAACAGCGGGCGCAGACTGCCATGGGTTCACCCATAACCACCATTGTGCGTTCGAGGCGCTGGTGGCATACCCGTGCATACGATTCGTACACATACGGCGCCAACTCCGAACCGTGTGAAGCGAGAACGGGCGCCAGGAGTATGCCACCCACCCACGCGAGTTCAAGTGCAAGTGCTCCGAGAAGAATGTGTCGTTCGTTCATCGATGCTCAATACGGAAGTGGACGCGGATATATAAATCTCTTTTCTGTCAAACAGGGATGACCACAGATGGCCGGTCTTTGAGCGCGCCCGCAATTAAGAAACATTTATAAAGTTATTCCTGTAGTCTCCTACCAAAGGTGATGACCATGATTGAACCAAAAGTACATATCATTTATAAGAATCAATCAAAGATCCGCAGAGGGAGGGGCTTTTCCCGTGGAGAGCTGGAGGCCGCTGGCCTCTCTGTGAAGGAAACGCTCTGGATGGGCCTTCCCGTTGATACGCTGAGACAGAGCGTACGCGAGGACAACATCGAGTCGCTCAGGATGATAATGGAACAGATCGAGAATGCTCCTGAGCCCGTTGAGGAGACCCCGCGACCCGCCAAGGAAGCGAAACCAACGGCAGAAAAACCCAAAAAGGGGAAGGCAAAACCCGCTCCGAAGAAAGAGGGTGTGCCACTCGAAGAGATCGCGGGCGTCGGACCGAAGACCGCCGAGCGACTACATGAGGCAGGATACTCCTCCGCAGAGGACATCGCAAAGGCCGACGTGGACGCCCTGGCCGAGATCAAGGGCATCTCCAAGAAGTCTGCAGCAGAGCTTATCGAAAATGCCAAGGGCCTCTAGACCCTTACATCCTTTTTTATTACATGCCGTTTTTTATAGCAACGGCTCCGGTTGGTC
>OMKS01003219.1_pt1 | contig 13145 bp, 8 predicted proteins | sample 1674721 | NCBI WGS metagenome assembly OMKS01 (sample SAMN06264996, study PRJEB25208) | sediment metagenome | isolation source: hot spring sediment | place: USA: California | collected 2014-09-02 | reverse complement strand
GTTACATGATGCTCTGGTTTCTGTGAGACCCGATGTTTCCCCAGCTGTTTCAGCGTTTTTATGCAGCCAGAAGCGACCGGGTGATAGCCGGCGGCATGATATTCTACCCCCTGGTGTGCACGGTTGTGTTCTTTCTGCCGGTGGTGATCGGGATAATGGGCAGGCTCTCCTTTCCGGCCCTGGCCGGCAAGGAGGCGGACAGAATTCTACCCCTCGTCATCTCTTCAATTTCCGGGGATGCCATGGCTGCGTTGGTCATGGCGGCCGGTCTGGCAGCACTGATGTCAACCATGGACTCCCAGCTTCTGACTCTGAGTTCGATCATAAACAGGGACATCATCCCGGAAAAACCGGGCACAGGTGAAAGAGGAGCGGCCCGGGGAAGAATCATTGTGCTCGTTCTGAGTGCTGCAGGCCTTACTCTCGCTCTCAAACCGCCTGCGACCATTCTGCAGATTGCAACCCAAACTTTCACCGGCCTCGCGGTACTGTTTCCCACGGTTATTTTCGGACTGTACCTGAAACGCAGGTTTGCCGTATCGGCAGCGGTATCCATCATTGCGGGGGAATCAGCCGTTGTTGCGTTTTACCTGGGAGCGATTCCCGCCGGGCCGTTTCTCCCCATCGCATGGGTTGCAGGCGTGTCTTTCTGCGGATATATGGTTCCGCATCTCATATTGCTGAGACGAAAAGGTTTTTTGCGATTACGCGTTCCCACGTCAATTAAAAACCCTTATCTATATGTTTTTTCTGGAATTTTCTTACTCTCGATCGACTTCTGGGCCTGGGACAGCGCCACCCCGCTTCTATTCGGCGTTCCGGTCTGGTTATCTTATTTCGTTCTCCTTTCGGCGGCTCAAACAATAGCGATGATATTGCTTGTGAAAAGAAAACAAAATCCAGGGGAGAATATCGTTCGGAAAAATCGCGCTTAAAAAGCGCTCCCACGACACAGCTTGTAGGTCGGGATTCCATTCCCGACATTATCGTGGGGTTGCCTCCATGCTGAATTCACAGCAGGTGCGGGCCAGGTCAAAACTGCGTTTCGACACTCCAAAAACAGACGATCCAGATACCACCTTTACGGGATATCAGCTCTTTTTCCTGCTTTCTAGGATTGCCTCGATGTTTTGTTCGGCCCAGTCGTCTACACGCCGTTCCCTTTCGATATAGTTTATGAGTTCATCGGAGACGCCTACGCCTTTCTGCAGTGCTTCGACGATTTTTCCACCTGCGTTTTTCGGGCGCATCGCATTTACGTAAACCACCCCGTGAGCCTCGTCGAACCCTTTTTCCTTCAGCACCCTGGAAGCGCCGCTCGTACTGATCACCAGCAGTCCCCGGCTTCTCACCGGTCGATATTTCTGAGACAGTATGTACTCGAAGGCAACGAGGTTCATTCCATCTTCCAGTGGTGTCACGAGCATGACATCCACGTTTTTCATGAAACGGTAGTTCTGGGGTGGATTGACACCTTGATCCAGATGTATCACGGCCTCTTCCCCCAATCTTCCGTTCACTCTTTCCAGTTCATCGGCAAACATCTGGTTCAAATATTGATAATCCGGGTTGTCTGAACGGCTGGGAGCGCTTATCTGGTAAAGCCGGGCGTTCTTTCCCCGACTTTTGAGCCCTTTCAAGGCATAAGCGAAAACTCCGAGCCTTTCGAGCAAACCCTTTGTGTAATCGCACCGTTCAAGGCCGCCGAAAACAATCCGCCCCTGGGCCCTGTCGGCCCGTATGCTGTCATTCAGCCCCCGGCCGTCGAAAGTGTAATCCAGCGAAGCACCGGGTCCTACTTCACCCAGGATACCGTCAACGTCCAATCCTATGGGGAACGAACCCACCGTCGTGACGCGGTCCCTGTGTTTGATTTCATAAAATCGGTCCCTGATGCGTATATCGACGGGAAACCATTCTTGAAGTGCCTGAAGGTAGTTATCGCAGTATTCCTTTGTATGGAACCCGATGAAATCGTTGTTCAGCATCCCCCAGGTCAGCCGCTGAAGAGCATTCTCGATACTCTCTCCGAAAGGCTCGAAAACCTGTTCCTTGACCCGCATGCGCTTGTCTTCACGAATCAGGCCTTGGATATCGTGGATATTGAAAAACGGAGTATGGAGAAAATGTCCGACATGTATACGTTCAGTCTTGTCCTTCGAAAAACCCTCCTCCCTCAGAAGCGCTTTGAAGACTTCGGCGATCTCCATAAGGTGGTAGTCCTGATTCCATACGACAATGTTGTCCCTTCCCTTCATCAATTCGCCGCTTTTCCGGATTTCGTCCACGACAACATTGGCAAAAGTGACATTGCTGCTGGTGTACTGCACGAAGTCGTTTTTTTCGAAACACGGCCTCGGAAACGTACGGCACTGTTTGTAGAAGGCGGGCGATCTCGTCAGATGTAATAGAGGCCATAGAAATCCGTTTGCAAACTTACTGTAATAACTGTGCATATGGCGCGTGTCGAAAAAAACGAAACGCATGAAAAAGTCATATTCTCCATAAAGGAAATGCATCCTGCTGTCCGGTTCGATTCGGATATACGGAAACGACTCCGGGGCCAAATCGGATTTTTCCATCTTGTTGAACAGCTCTGTATAGTACCCCCTGGCGACATCTATATCGCGGTTTCCCATCGATGCCCCTATCCAGGTAGGCGTCCAGGCCCCACTTTTCAACAAACCGGCCATCGCCCTGACCAGGCCGCCTTCCCCGAATACGGGCCGGCCGGCTGCATCACCTGAATACAACATGCTTTCAGCATTCTGCAGCAGGGTCTCGGTAAAACTGAAAGGTCCTCTATTTGAAACGATCACCAGGTCACTCATTTTATTCTCCTAGTTGCTCTCTGGTCGAATCCACCTCTTGAGAAAGCCGAGCAGCTCTACGGGAGGCTTCAACCACATATCGGCCTCCGTGGGTCTTAAAGTCTCCCGGACAAGAACTCCAAGCCCCCGGCCCTTGAGTGCCCGGAATGCATCCTCATCGGTAAAATCATCACCGAAATAGGCAACCTGTGCCCGGAAATCCATCTCGCGGCATACGGTATTCACCGCATCCCCTTTGTCTCGGCCCGGGACCCTTAATTCAAGCCCCCCATCAAACTCTTTGAGCTGGAGATTCCAGGCCTCGGCCATCAAAGCCCATTTCGCACGAACAGTCTCATCAATTTGCCGACGCAATGTTTCGTCCACACCTCTCCAGTGAAAGGCCACGGAACCGGGTTTTCTTTCCACCCGGCCTCTGAATCCGGCCGAATCGATCCACTCATCGGCCGCCACCAGCCCTTCGAGTGTTTCCTCCTCCACCGGCACAACCTGGTACGATCCGTCCGGCATCAATCTTTCAAGCCCGTGGGATCCCCAGATTTCCGGTCGTTTACGCAGCTGAAGCAACGGTTGGAGGCTCTTGATCCAGCGCCCGCTGACGATAACCACCCTGAGCCCCGGCACATCCATCAACTTGTCGAGCATATCGGTGATGCCTTCGTACGGGAATGCCTTTGCGGGGTTTTCATGAAAGGGTGCGAGCGTCCCGTCATAGTCCAGTAGAAGTGCATTCTTCGTTGATTGATGTAAACATTTAAAGAATCGATCTATATCAAAATTAGGATTCAGCAATTTCATCGATAATTACTCCAGAAAAGTGGTCTCGAACCCTTTTCGATCAAGCCCGAGGCAGAGAAGCAGGTATCTCTTTAAATTTTTGGTCACTAAAAACTCATCCTTGACCCGCTGCCGGCCGTTTTCGGCCAACTCTTTTGCGTACGGCGACCGGCCTAAAAGCGTGCGTATCGCGAGGCTCGCCCCCTCCACCGAATGGACCAGCAACCCCGTATGCCCGTTGATGATCTGCACCGGAATACCGCCAACCGCACCTCCAATCACCGGGCGTTTTTTCCACAACGCCTCCGAAACCGTCAACGCAAAACCTTCGCGCAGAGATTTCTGAAGCACTACGTCGGAGCCGCGCTGGAATGCATTAATCTCGGTAGCTATGGAAGGGCTGAATATAAGAATATGAATGTCCGGATCATCGCCGGCCTCTTCCCTGACAATTTCAAGGATCGTGTCGGATTCCGGATCATCCGCCGCCTTATCCCCCACGAGCAGCAGGCGGCAGTCCGTATACCGGCGTGCCATCTTGAACGCGCGGACAACGCCGACGGGGTCCTTCCAGGGATCGTAACGCGAAACCTGGGTGACCACGGGCTTGTCCCTGGGAATCCCGTATTTTTCAAACACCGATGATACGTAGTTCTCATCCAGATCCCTATTTTTATCGACCAGCGGGTCTATCGCCGGGAAAAACCGGTACTGGGGTATCGAAAGGACGGGCGAAAACAAGGCGGACGAAAATATCGCGGCATCGTATTGCTCGACATAAGGCCTCATAAACTCCCAGAGCCCCCTGTTGGGATGCGACATATCGATATGACAGCGCCAAACCCAGCTGTTTTTTCTGTTTTCCATGAAGCTTATCATGGCAGCCGGCTGTGGGTCGTGGATGACTATCAGATCTTCATCGAAGCTCATGCGCTCGAAGTTGGCCCTGTTGTATTCGAGATAGGTTTCAAGCTGTTTTTTTGTGAATTCACCCTCCTTTCCCTGCAGGGCGTTGTGAAACGCCTTGGTTATCTCGAAAAACGGCTCATCGCCTTCTATTACATCCCATGTGGTGGTGATTCCGAGCTCATTCAGCAAGGGGACTGTGCGATGCAGCATTTCCGCAACGCCTCCACCAACCTTGGTGGAATTCACCATCTTTATGGAGCGCTCTCCCACATGGGCCGCCAGAATCATCAATTCCTCCACGATATCCGGCCCGACGACTTCGCGGTAATCCATAAGCTTGACTTCGCTCATCAGGCTCTTCCTCCGTTGCGATCCTCTTCAGCAGGCATCTTTTCCAGGTAATCGTCGACGACATCTATGATCCTCTGTCTTAGTCCTTCTATCGTATACACACTGATGTCGATTCTCCGGATTCTTGAAGCCAGATCAGGAAGACCGAGCGTTTCCTCGATCCATTCCGAGAAATCGTTGCAGTCCAGATTGGCCGAGAGGCGGGATTCTATGAAATGAAAATACACCGAGTAAATACTGATCGTGGGCAGAAGCTCCCGGAACGAAGCGAGGTCATAAGCGAACTTATCGGTCAGATAGACAAACCGCCGCACATCATGGAGATAAAAAGGTTCGTAGCAGGATCTCCGCGAGGCTTCCGCCTGCTCTTCCCGGTAGGTCCGGATTATTTCAAGAAGCCTGTTGCGCAGATCTTCCACGGTGCGATACTCGGAAAAATCCACGGCTGTCAGTTTTTCGGCCAGCGCCGGGGCATGAAGGTTTTCCGCCACCCATGCGGAAAAGTCGCTGTTATAAGGAGCCTGCGCCTCACGCATTTTCAACAGGGCTGAAAATGTATGATAAAAAACCGAAGATTCCGAACAGGTTACAATCATTTCTTCAAGTTCTGATACATTGGATGCTGTCCGACCGGTCAACATCTCCAGCGAAGCGCTCGACATGAATTGAAAAACCTTGGCCATGGTTTTCTCCTTGAATTTGAAATAGGACGGCGTCGTAAAAAGGCTGCAGCGAAGCGGCATATAAACCAGCTTTTTACGATGTCGTCATCCTGTTCCTTCCCGAGGGCTTACCGGAGGAATTCGCCTCCCCTTTTAAAAACACAGCGGCAAGAGGCGGCACCGTCAAGGACAGCGAATGCGTCAAACCGTGAAACGGAATCGGGGCGGCTTCCACACCGCCTGTGTTCCCCTGCCCGCTTCCGCCGTATTCAGCGGCATCCCCGTTTAAAATCTCCATCCAGGACCCGCCTCCCGGACACCCCACACGGTAATTATGCCTGGGCACCGGGGTAAAATTCAATACGACCAGAACGGTGTTTCCGTCTGAAGGATCTTTGCGCATCAAACTGATGACGCTCTGAGCGGAATCGTTGCAGTCGATCCATGAAAAACCAGCTGGATCAAAATCCCCCCGGTGCAATGCCGGTTCTTCTCTGTAAGCACGGTTCAAATCGCTCACCCACCGTTTGATCCCGTGGTGAAGGGGATGTTTGGTCAAATCCCAATCAAGCCCCTTTTCATGGTACCATTCATTCCACTGCCCGAATTCTCCCCCCATGAATACCAGTTTCTTCCCCGGCTGAGCGTACATCCAGGCGAAGAGAAGCCTCAGGTTTGCAAATTTCCGCCAATCGTCCCCCGGCATCTTTCGAATGAGAGATCCCTTGCCGTGGACCACTTCGTCGTGAGAGAGGGAAAGCACGAAATTTTCGTGAAATGCGTAGAGCATACGAAACGTCAGCTTGTCGTGATGATAGGTGCGGTAAATCGGATCGATCGACATATAGGACAGGGTGTCGTGCATCCAGCCCATGTCCCACTTCATCCCGAAGCCGAGCCCCCCGACATACGTGGGCCTCGACACCATGGGCCATGAGGTGCTCTCCTCGGCAACCGTCTGTACACCCGGGAAGGCCGAATAAATTTCGCTGTTGAACCGCCTGATGAAATCAATCGCTTCGAGACTTTCATTCCCGCCGAAGCGGTTGGGAATCCATTCCCCGTCCTTGCGGGAATAATTCAGGTACAGCATCGAAGCAACCGCATCCACCCTCAGGCCGTCGGCATGATACTTATCGAGCCAGAAAAATGCACTGCTCATCAGGAAGCTGCGAACTTCGTTCCGGCCGTAATTGAAAATGAAACTGTCCCAGTCCGGGTGGATACCTTGCCGGGGATCCGAATGTTCATAGAGATGAGTGCCGTCGAAATATCCCAGCCCGTGACCGTCTGTCGGAAAATGAGAAGGCACCCAGTCGAGAATCACCCCGATTCCCCGTCGATGCAGACAATCCACCAGGTACATGAAATCCTGGGGCGTTCCGTAACGGCTGGTGGGTGCGAAATAACCCAGGCACTGGTAACCCCACGACCCATAAAACGGGTGCTCCATAACCGGGAGAAATTCAACATGAGTAAAACCCATATCGGCCGCATAATCAGGCAGAAATTCGGCGAGTTCCCGATAACTGAACGGGCGGTTGTCTTCCTGGTGCCGCATCCATGAACCGGCGTGAACTTCATATATCGAAACGGCTTTACCGGAATTTAACCTGTTTTCGCTTCGTGACATCCATTCTTCATCTTCCCATTGATACTTCAAATCCCACACAACCGAGCCGGTCCGGGGTGGTTTTTCGCTGTAAAATGCGAACGGGTCCAACTTGTCGGCAATATAGCCTTCAAAGCGGCTGCGGACGTGGAATTTATAACAATCCCCGACCACGACACCGGGGATGTATCGCTCCCAAACCCCAGATTCGCCTTTCGGCTGCAAAGGGTTCGCGTCTTTTCTCCAATCGTTGAACGATCCTATAACCGAAACCCCTTCGGCGTTGGGCGCCCATACCCCGAAACAAACTCCCGACTCATCTCCACGGTTCACCGGGTGGGCACCCAGTTTTTCATAGAGCCTGAAATGTGATCCTTCATTGAAAAGATACACGTCATCATCGGTTACCAGCGATTTCTGATTGATGTTTTCGCCGGGTCCGCCGCCATTTACTCCGGTTTCCTTTCCCATCATCCCAAATCAATCCTTTCCGGATTCCTCAATTATTTCAATTATAGCTCGGATCGGTATACCGACCCAATCGGGCCTGTTGTTCATTTCATAGCCCAATTCATAAACAGCCTTATCGAGAACATAAAAGTCCAGCAGGTCTTTCAACCGGGTCGAGTCCGGGGGCAGAAGCCTCGTGCCTTCCGTTGAAGCCGTGTAACTACACAAAAACGCCGTCCCGGCGGATCGACTCCAGTACCTAGCCCATGACTCCAGGTAGGCATAATCCCCGTCGGAAACCACACCCCTTTCCCTCCACTTCAACAGGGCTACATGAGCGGCGTAGTCAAAGGACCTCAGCATGCCTGCGACATCCCTCAACGGTGATCGTTTGATACGCCGTTCACTCACCGGTCTTGCCGGCTCACCTTCAAAGTCGATGATAACGAAATCCTTTCCGGTATAAAGCACCTGTCCCAGATGGTAATCTCCGTGACACCGTATCCTGACGGCCTCGATCTTACGTCCGACGACTCGCCGGGCCACCTGGAGCAATTTATTCTCGGCGGCGGTCACCTGCGCTGCAGATTCTGAGACAGGGGTTGCAAAAAACTGTTCTCGGTCCTTTAAAAGCTTCAACGTCTGGACAATGAGCGACCTGAGAGACTGGTAGAGGGACCGCTGGTAAAGGATGCTGAAAGGTTCAGGAGAAAAATCGCGCGCAGCATGATCCGATGCAAGTGTTTTATGAAGCTCTGCAGTGCGTAAACCGATAAGTTTGGCCGATTCCAGGTACTCTCCGACGAAGATTTCGGCTTCACGCAGAAAGGCGGCGTTTTCAAGTGAAACGCCCATTAGATCTGGTTTTTCGGGGCGTTCGGCAAGCATGTTTTCATAATACCGCCCGAGATGATCCAGCGCATGCTGCCAGGCGTCGCCGAGATTCGGAACAAAACCATGGACGACCGCGACGGTTACCGGCGGGTGCTTTCCGGGCCGGTATTCCACAGCCCCCTTCACCGGAGGTGAACTTGCGAAATGTTTCCCGGTTAAAAAACGGCCGATTTCCAGCTCTGGATTCACATCATCCTCCAGCTTACGTACAAGCTTCAACACGAACTTTTCGCCGAAAATCGCTGAGGTGTTACTTTGCTCGACCCCCATGAACGAAGGTCCTGAAAAAGCTTCCATGTCTTTACCGCCGGTGCCTGTTCCTGCAGGGAAACCACTCAGAATCCCGGAACCGCCCCGCCGCCTTCCCCGTTGAAGCACCAGGTTAAACAACCAACTGAAAAAATCACCGTCGGAGGAAGCTTCATAAATGACCTGTTCCCCCGGGACCTTTCCCTTCAGCCGGGCAATCACGGCCGCGCGCCTGTCCTCCAGGATCCCCCGGGCTTTTTCTCCGGATGCATATCCCACCGCCACCACGTAACGTTCGCTTTCCCCGGTCATGTAAAAAACATCGGCGAAAAGCAGAAAGCCCTGGAAATCCTTGACGGTCATCGGGAAGGCCTCCGAAACCCTGGTTCTCTTGATTGTGCGGGCTTTTCCTCCGAACCATCTGCACCCGGGCAGGTAGCGCGAGAGAACCACGGAAAAATCCTCTCCGCACTCGCCCTCCAGAAATGTTTTCCATGTTCCAGCCGGTTCGAGCTCCGGGATATCGCCGGAGTCGCTGATAGTGATGCTTTCGCGGCCTTCTCCTCCGGTAAGCGAAAACCAGTAAAAAGAATGAGGACCCATGGTCAACGCGTACGGACGCGATGTTATCTCCGGAAAACCCGCACCCCCGAAAACTTCCACCGGCACCGAACCCTGGTATTCCGAAAGATCCAGTTCGACATGCTGGGTGAATCTTGAAAGATTGGCTGTCACGAGAATTTTTTCATTTTCCAGACTCCTGATGAAGGCCAGGATATGCCTGTTTCTTGGTTCGAGAAAATGAATATCCCCTCTACCGAAGGACTTGAAGCGCCTCCTCAACGCTATGATCCGTTTCATCCACCATAGAAACGAATAGCGGTTGTTAAGGCGGGATTCAACGTTGACCACTTCATAATGATACTCCGGGTCTATGATCACCGGCAGAAACAGAGTCTGGGGGTTGGCGGCGGAAAAACCCGCATTCCTGTCCGGACTCCATTGCATGGGGGTACGCACTCCATCCCGATCCCCCAGGAAAACATTGTCCCCCATCGCGATTTCATCTCCGTAGTAAATCACCGGGGTGCCGGGAAGGGAAAGAAGGAGCCCGTTCATCAACTCCATCCGGCGCCTATGATTTCCGAGAAGCGGGGCGAGACGCCTCCTGATCCCCAGGTTTATCCGCATCCTCTGTTCCCTGGCATACACACGATACATGTAGTCCCGTTCTTCATCCGTGACCATCTCAAGTGTCAATTCATCGTGATTCCGCAGGAAAACCGCCCACTGGCAGGTTTCGGATATTGACGGGGTCTGGTCAAGTATGTCGACTACAGGGAAACGGTCCTCCATATGAAGCGCCATGAACAACCTCGGCATCAGTGGAAAATGGAAAGCCATGTGGCATTCATCGCCTTCCCCGAAATAGGCGGCGGCATCTTCCGGCCACTGGTTCGCCTCACCCAGAATCATCCTGTTTTCGAATCGGGCATCAACGTGCGCCCTCAGCTTTTTCAAAAATTCATGGGTTTCCGGAAGGTTTTCGCAGTTGGTGTTCTCCCTCTCGAAAAGATATGGAACCGCGTCCAGCCGCAATCCGTCCACACCCAGGCCGAACCAGAAATCCATGACGCGCAGAATCGCCTCCTGCACCCTCGGGTTATCGAAATTGAGGTCCGGCTGGTGGAAATAAAACCTGTGCCAGTAGTAACTCCCGGCCACAGGGTCCCATGTCCAGTTGGAGGGTTCGAAATCCTGGAAAATTATTCGTGCATCGCTGTACTTTTCAGGTGAATCGCTCCAGACATAAAAATCACGGTGAACCGAACCGCGTTTGGCCCGCCTGGCCCGCTGAAACCACGGATGTTGATCGGACGTATGGTTCACCACCAGCTCGGTGATCACCTTCAAGCCCCGCCTGTGGGCGTTCCGAAGAAAATCCTTGAACTGTGTCAGTGTACCGTAGGATGGATGAATTCCCCGGTAGTCGGAGATATCGTATCCGTCATCCTTGAGCGGGGAGGGACAGAACGGAAGGAGCCACAGGGCCGTCACCCCTAAATCCTTCAGGTAATCCAGCTTTTCGGTCAGACCCCGGAAATCACCGATCCCGTCTCCATCGGCATCCCTGAAAGACTTCACGTGCAGTTGATAAATAACCGCATCCCTGTACCATGTAGCGGCATCGCCTGTTTTGTTTACATTCATGAAAAATTTCCTACATGTAATAATCGAAATCCCGTTCGGTGCGAATCCGCCGCCGCACCCGGAAGATATGCGCGGGAACCACCGAGGGGTTCAGCTCCACGTAATTTCTCCCACCCGTCCAAAGGAACCTGCTTCCCCCGAGAAGATCGTGCATCTGGAACGGCCGTTCGGTTTTCCCCGAAAAGCCGGGAGGGAAAAAATCCACCCAACCTCCATGGGTATGATGAGGATCCAGGTTTACCACCACCATCACTACATCAGAGCCGTCATCCGAGTTTTTGCTGAAGCAAAGCAGGCGGTCGTTGTCTACCTCATGGAAACGCAGGCTGCGGTTTTCCTGCAGCGCCGGGGTTTCTTTCCGGATCCTGTTCACCCTGGCGATGATATCCTTGAGACTCCGTGGATCCTCCAGGTTCCACCCCCTGATCTGGTATTTTTCCGAATTCAGGTATTCCTCGCTTCCGATTTCCTTCGCCCGGTCTTCACAGAGTTCAAACGCAGGTCCGTATATCCCGTAGCTCGCCCCCAGAGTCGCGGCAAGTACGAGCCTGACGATAAACGCCGGTCTCCCGCCTGTCTGAAGGTATTCCGTCAAAATGTCCGGGGTGTTGGGCCAGAGATTCGGTGTAAAGAAATCGCACACCGGCGGCCGTTTGAGTTCTGTGAAATAATCCTTGAGTTCCCTCCCGGTGTTCCGCCAGGCAAAATAAGTATAGGACTGGGTGAAGCCCAGCTTTGCGAGCCTGTACATCACCGCCGGCCGCGTGAAGGCCTCCGAAAGGAAAATGACTTCCGGATATTTCTCCTTTACCCCGGCAATCAAATCCTCCCAGAAACGAAACGGTTTTGTATGGGGGTTGTCCACACGGAAAATCCGCACACCCTGGTCGATCCAGAAAAACACCACCGAGCGCAGTTCCCGGGCAAGCTTCCTCCAGTGGGGTGTCTCGAAGTCGAACGGATAGATGTCCTGGTACTTCTTGGGAGGGTTTTCTGCATACTGGATCGATCCATCGGGCCTGCGCCGAAACCATTCCGGGTGCTCGGATACATACGGATGATCCGGAGAACACTGGAATGCGATGTCCAGGGCGATTTCGATGTCGTACGCTGCCGCCCTGTCAATCAACCTGGAAAAATCGGAGAGGGTTCCCAGCTGCGGATGAATGCTTTTATGCCCTCCTTCGCTGCCGCCAATGGCCCATGGGCTTCCTGGGTCCTCGGGGCCCGCTCCCGGGGTGTTGTCGGGGCCCTTTCTATGGGTTCTTCCGATCGGATGAACCGGCGGAAGGTACAGGACATCGAATCCCATACCCGCGATATAAGGCAGCAGGGCTTCCAGGTCCTTGAAGGTCCCGTGACGATCTTCCGTTCCGCTGCAGGAGCGTGGAAAAACTTCATACCAGGTGCTGAAGCGCGCCTTTTTACGGTCGACCGTCACCGGAAAGTTTTTCCTGCACGTGACGACCGATCCCGGCGGCGGAAACCTTCTCATAATCAGCTCAAGCTCAGTCGAGCGGGCGGCGGCGAGCTGCCCGGAGCGAGCCCCATTTTCCATCTTTCCGGCATATTCAAGAAGCAGTTTACGATCAGGGCCTTCAGCCGCGCCGGCCGCATTGGAAACCAGGGCCGCACCGATCCGGAGTTCGACCGATATCTCCTGCCCCGCCTCAATCCGCCGCAGAAGGTCACGCTGCCAGGTTTTGAACCCGTCCACCCAGCCGCAAACGGTGAAAACATACATCCCGATCTGATCGACTGTGAACAGGCCTTGCCAGCGGTCGTTTCCAAGATATTCCATGGGCGAGCGCTCCCAATCGAAAGCCCCCTTTTTCCTGTACAACAAATCGCAGGAGAGTGCGTCATGGGCGTCGGCGAAGATGTTCGATTCAACAATCACCCGGTCGCCCGTTACACGCTTTACCGGAAACTTTCCGTCGTCAACAGATGGAGTAACGTTTTCGATTGAAACCCTTTTTATACAGTCATTATCGTTTTTCATGGTTTTACTATAACACATCGGGTCTTCTTCGCCAAATCGAGCGGACGGAACCCGGAGGCGTTATCCTATATCCGCTCCCACAGAACATGAAACATCAGCTTTTAGCCGTTAGCAGTTAGCCATTAGCTGGCGGAAAAAAAGAACTATCTTAAAAACAGACGATTACGACAACGACAACGATGGACACAGTTAAATAA
>OMKS01003218.1_pt1 | contig 13146 bp, 12 predicted proteins | sample 1674721 | NCBI WGS metagenome assembly OMKS01 (sample SAMN06264996, study PRJEB25208) | sediment metagenome | isolation source: hot spring sediment | place: USA: California | collected 2014-09-02 | reverse complement strand
GTTTACCTATTCTTGTACGAAGAATCCAAATAAATGTGTCGCCACACCATCGAAGGAGATTGTTTGATGAAGAAAGCGATTGCCCTGTCTGTGATACTGACCTTAATCGTAACGCTTGCCGCTGTCGCCGCAGTATGCTATGTTTTGCGCGCGCCGTGGAAACCGCGGCCATCGGGCCTTCCCACGGCTGTTCCCGCGGGCGAAGGGTGGATTGACCTGCTTGACGAGGCGCGCCGTCCGCGCTGGCGCAATATCAAGGATGATGCGGACATCTTTGCGTTTGAGGGGGACGCGCTGCACATATTCGGTCGTTCTTTAACTACGCTTCGTTATGTTGGGTATACAGGACGCACCTTTTCGGACTTTGAGTTGCATCTCGAGTTCAAACTTGCCAGACGCACCAACAGCGGCGTTTTCCTGCGGGCGCAGGAGAACGACCCGGTATATCGCGGTTTTGAAGTGCAGGTGCTTGAAGATTACGGCAAACCGCCAAGCTTCACCAGCTGCGGCGCCATCTATGACGTCGTATCGCCCATGTTCAACATGTCGCGCCCTGCCGGCGAATGGAATTCCTTCGATATCAGGGCGCATGGGCGTCATATTGTTGTGGCAATGAATGGCTGGAAAGTGGTTGACACGGATTTGGCGTTGATGACATCGCCCATCGGAAAATTTTCCCTGCCCTTTGCAGAGTTGCCGTTGAAAGGCATCATCGCGTTGCAGGATCACGGCGGTGAAGCATGGTACCGGAACATTTATGTGCGTCCGCTGGACGGAGGCATGGGCGAAAAAGAAACGGATATTGAGATTACGGAAGAAGGCGAATAGGTATCATGGGGCATTGAGGCGCAATGCGCTCTCCGCCGGATTGGCATAAAGAGGGGCGCCCCATCGAAAAACAACACAATGGGGCGCGACACAAAGAAGAATGAAAGGATGATTGGGCTTAACGTTTCGAGAACTGGAACCGCTTGCGGGCGCCGGGGCGGCCGTATTTTTTGCGTTCCACTTCGCGCGCGTCGCGGGTAAGCAATCCCGCGCTGCGCAGCGCGGGGCGGATGGCTTCGTCGTTTTCGACGAGGGCGCGCGCCACGCCAAGACGTATGGCGTCGGCTTGACCGGCAAGGCCGCCGCCGCTGCATATCACGCGAATATCAAAACTTTCGCGCAGGCCGGAAACGTCCAGCGGCTGAGCGGCCATCTGCACCAATGTCTCGCGTGCCAGATAATCTTCCACTGGTCGGCCGTTCACAACGAACTTGCCCGCGCCCGGTCGGATGCGCACACGCGCCGAAGCGCGTTTACGCCGTCCCAGCGCTACGATCTCATTTGTCTTGGGGTCTATCACAATTGTTTCTCCCTGCAGGTAGGTTATTGTTCTATTTCATGCGGAACGGGTTGCTGCGCTTCATGGGGATGTTCGGCGCCCGCATACACGCGAAACTGTGTGGCTAGTTTGCGGCCGAGCCGGTTGCCGGGCAGCATGCCTTTGATGGCAAGTTCAAGCGCGCGTGTGGGGTGCTTTGCCATCATGGCATCCAAACGGGTTTCTTTAAGACCGCCCGGATATCCGGAGTGACGGTAATACATCTTCTGGCGCAGCTTATTACCCGTTATCCGAACCTTTGACGCATTGATAATGATAACAGCATCGCCGCAATCAAGAAAGGGCGTATATTCAGGCTTGTGCTTTCCACGCAACAGTCGCGCCGTCTCCGCGGCAACGCGTCCCAGCGACTTGCCTTCCGCATCTATTAGATGCCAAACTTTTGTTATTTCCCCTTGTCCGGGGACGTGCGTTCTCACAAATCGTTCCTCCAATGGGAGTGTTAATTTACAGTAATCAGAATAGAAAAACAAGACTTTCGCAACGGGGACCATAATGATAGCAAATGGAGTAAGGATAATGCAAACTCAAGATGAATTGTGAATTGAGCAACGTGCGACCCATAAATGTATATCAGAGGTGAAAGGAACAAAGCGAAAAACAATCGCCATTTCTTTGGCGGCGTCTTATTTGTTGATGTTTTCCAAAAGCCACCGGCTCACGTGTTCCACTTCGCGATGAATTTCCGGCCATAGGTGGCCCCCCTCGTCTTTGAGCAAAACGGCCGCTTCGCCTCCCGCCCGCCGCAACGCCGTCGCCAGCTTTTCGGCTTGCCGCCAAGGAACGACAAGGTCCTTTTTGCCTTGGACAAGTATGAATGGCGGCGGGTCTTTCGGCGAAAGCCTCGCGGGCGACAACGCGGCGAGTTGTTCGGCGATTTCAGTTTCAGACCGGTGTGTCATGCCGTCGTGGAATACCAAACGTGTGAGGTCAAGACCCTCAAGACAAAACCGGGTTATGGGAATTCCGCCATAATCAAGCAGATCGGTGGGTGGGAAGAACAGCGCGACTGCCTTTACATGCGTGCCATGGTATTGCCATGGGGCGCGCGGACGTGCATGGGCTTCCTGCGGTTTCAGCGCCGCGAGGGCTGCGAGATGCCCGCCCGCCGATACGCCGGCAATGCCAAGACGGTCCGGGGCAATGTCATAATCATCCGCATTTGCCTTGATGTGACGAATCGCCGCGTAAACGTGATTTACCATTTCAAAACCGGTAAACAGCGGCAGTGAACCCGGAGACACTGCAAATACTGTCATGCCCCGGTCGCAGAGCGCGTCAATAAGCCCTAATCCGATGTGTTCAGTCAACATGGCTCGCCCGGAATGCCATCCGCCGCTTACAACGTCTATGACCCCCGACTGTGTTGCACGGGAAAGGGGGCGAAACACATCCATTATCAGGCCGACACCATGCGCTTCCGCATAAACGATGTTGTGAACATGCCGGTAGTTATTTCTCGTACGTGGGCGCGTGTGTAAAGCAGAAGCAGATTGGTAAAGTACTTCGCGGGGTTGAAAATAATTTGAATCCACCTGAGGCCTCTGAGGGAACGTTGCGTTGAAGGCGGGATTGATGTTTACTCTGCCGGCGCGTCCGCTGGCGGCGGCGGTGGAGCGTCATCCGGCGCCGTGTCTTCTCGTTTTTGCAGCACCAGTTTATCGTATTGCAAAATAACGCGCACTTCCGGCGCTATTTCGGCCAAATGCGTGCGCAGAAAATTCATAAATGTTGTTGCAGCGGGGATGGTGCGACTGAACTGGCGTTCTTCTGGCGTCAATTCCTGTAATGCGTCGGCAACTTCTATTACAATGCCAAACCTTGCGGCAAATTCCCGCAAAATGACGAGGTAGTCTGCCTCTTCAAAAACCAGTTCTTCATCTGACATGGGCGCCATCAGCATTTGATGAAATTCCACCGAGACTTCTTCTCCCGGCATAATATCCGGAACGAGCCGCACATCACCCAGCACCCCCTCACCCCGGCGCCCGGTTTTCCCTGAGGCGTATTCTATACTGGCAACCTGTGTGCGGGGCAGTTGCAGGGGCGGTTCGCCCGGAAGAAATTCTATCTCGATATAGATGGGATTCTCGCGGGCGATGGTAACACCGCGCAATTCTTTTCCGCTCTTAAGGATTACTACGTCACCCTCGGGCGCGTCCTGCATCATCGGCGGCGGGGAGGGGGGTGCGTCATTTGTCGGCAAATCTTCCGGTTGCGCGAAACCCGCGGCGGCGAAAAACATCACCACGGCAAAAACGGCAATGACCTTTCTTATCATGATGGATTACCTTTTACGTCGGTTCTTCCTGTCACATTATATGTTTCCCAAATCAAATTGTACATTACACCGGATAATAAATCCAAATGCAACGCCGCGCCCAAGCGCGCCAAAGAAGCGCTGATTTCATGTTTGCCCGTGGATGATTAGGTATAAATGATGAGAACACAGCTTAACGCCCAAAGCGCGACAGCGATACACGTTGGCAGGTCTTTAAGCAACGCCTGGCTTGGGTCGCCTGTTTCATTGCGTTGTATAAGCCATAGATATCGGGCAAGCCCGTATACGACGAAGGGCAGCGTCATATAAAGTTTGTCCGTGCCTATTCTGTCCACAACTTCAGGGCTGCACGTGTATATGGTGAACGTGATTAGCGCTCCTCCAGCAACAACAATCAGCATTTGATCAATAAAGATGATATTGTAATGGTGAAGCACTTGGCGGTGATTGCGCGCTTCAGTTTCCAATAACGCGATTTCGCCGCGCCGTTTGCCCAAGGCCAGAAACAAGGCCAAGAACAGGGTACATACTATAAGCCAGTTGGAAAAAACCACATGAATGGCAACAGCGCCGGCAATCGCACGTATGACAAAGCCCAGCGCGATAATAATTACGTCCACAATAAAAATTTTCTTTAGAACAATGCTGTACCCAAGCGTCATAAAAAGATAAAACAACAGCGCCAACAGAAACGGAACGCCAAGTTGAATCCCCACGACCAATGCGCCCGCAAGCAACAGCGCGGCAATCACTAATGCGCTCGTTTTCGTAATCTCTCCGGCGGGCAAGGGACGTTGGGATTTGCCGGGATGGTTGCGATCCTGTTCATAATCAAGGATGTCATTGAAAATGTAGGTGGCGCTGGAAGCAAGGCAGAAAGCGGCGGCAGCCACAATACTGCGGATTACGGCATTCACGTCGCCAAGCTGTTGAGCAAAGACCAGAGGCAACAATACGAGCACGTTTTTCGACCATTGGTACACCCGCAGCAAACGGATTAGCATTTTGATTCGGGACAACATGATTCTAAATGCTCATTTTTTTGAACTGCCATTCGGGAATGCTCTTGATAATCCACATAATATACCGCCAGAAAAAGAGAACATAGATGACATTTTTACCTTTCAGGATTGCCCGCACAATTGCGCGGCCCGCAATATCGGGCGCAGCCACCAATGGCTTTGGGAGTTCCATGCCGTAAGTCATGGGCGTGTCCATAAATCCCGGTTTCACGGTGGTAACCTGAACCCCCGAGGCGTACAACCGGTTGCGCAGTCCCTGCAAATAAATGCTTAATCCGCCTTTGGCCGCGCCGTAAATGTAGTTTGCCTTTCTGCCGCGGTCGCCCGCCACCGAGGACAAGCCTGCGATAAATCCATTACCGCGTTCCTCGAATGCGGCGGCAAAATGCTCCAATATGGACACCGCCCCGATGAAATTTACTTCCAAGGTGCGGCGGGCGGTTGAAAAATCCCGCTGTGCCTGCGTTTGGTCAGCCATGAACCCAAAACAAAGCACAACGCCGCCGGGCGTCTCGCCAAGCGTTTCCGCGCACTGTCGGACAAATTGCGCGTGGTCATCATATCGCAATGCGTCAAATTCAAGGCAATAACATGCGATACTGTGGCGCACCCGCATGTCGGCGGCAATCAGTTCAAGTTCCGCCATATCCCGTTCCGCCAGTATCAGGGAAAAACCGCGACGGGCAAATTCATCGGCAATATAACGAGCAACCCCGGACAACGCGCCCAGTATGACTACGGATTTGGGATATGCGCTTGTCATAATCTTTCTCCTGCTACCCGTCCAGACACAGACGCCGTGACAGGCTGGACGTGAGTATGCGGTCGGGATCGAGTTGCGCCTTGATTTCGCGAAATGCGCCCAATTGGGGATACATTTCCGCGAATGTTTCAGGTTGGGTTAATGCGTCCTTCGCGAGGTAAAGACGTCCGCCATATTCCAACAGCAACCGATCCAACGAGGCTGCAAATTCGATTAGCCCCGGTGTATTGGGAATATCAAGGGTGAGCGTATAACCGGGCATGGGATGGGACAATAATCCCGGATTGGATTCCCCGAAGCATTTTAGAACAGCCAGGAATGACGCGCGCCCGGATGATGCAAGCCGCTCCAGCATTCTCACCAGTCCGGTCCGGCCATCGGGGGGAAATGTCGCCTGATATTGGACAAAGCCTTTCTTTCCATACAGACGGTTCCATTGCAGAATACCGTCCAGCGGATAAAAATACTGGTCGTAGTCCACGATAACATCCTGCGCGTTGCGGTTTTTGGCGTAAAAAAGCGTGTTAAACGCCTTGATGCTGTACGGATTCAACACGAAGCCGGGGAAATCAACGGGCACCGCGAGTTTTGTTCGGCGCGGCAATCGGAACGGCGAGCGCCTTGCCTTTTCGGGCAGATAGTTAACCGGCGCATGGTTGCCTCGCATCAATATGGAGCGTCCAAGCGACCCGCCCCTTGCGAGACAATCCACCCATGCCACCGAGTAACGGTAGTTCTTGTCAGACGCCTCCATCGCTGCAAGCGCCTCGTCCAAGTGGGAGCAACGTTGATAGTCCACGCGCATGTAGGCGGATTCCACGGGCAGCAACCGTAATCGCGCCCACAATAGTACGCCCGTCAGGCCGACACCGCCTGCGGTGGCCCAAAATATGTCGCTGTTTTCGTGCCTGGAACAAGTGATAATGCCCCGCGCCGGCGTCCATAACCCGATGGCGTCAACAAACTGGGTGAATGTGCCGTCGCAATGGTGATTCTTGCCGTGTACGTCGTTGGCGATGGCGCCCGCCACCGTCACGAATTTGGTCCCCGGAGTAACAGGAAGAAAAAAACCGCGCGGCACAAAAACGTCCAGTATTTCAGCAAGACTGACGCCGCCTTCGCATTCGAGAACACCTGTCTCAGCTTCAAAACTGCGCATGCGGTTCATGCGCGACAAATCCAACACAGCGCCGTCCTTGTTCATAGCGGCATCGCCATAACTGCGTCCCAACCCGCGCGGTATAAACGACTTCGGCGGCGATGTCAGAAGCGCCGACAGCTCGAAATGGTGTTCCGGGCGATAGGCTTCACACAGAATGCATCCGTAGCGTCCCCATCCTGAAAAATAGACGTTGGCGGCGTTTAGCGGCAAGGTGTTCCTCTCCAAATAAAATGTATGGCAAAATCCAGTAAGTATATATAAAGTATAGCCAAGAAAGACGGTTGTAAACAATTAATTGATTGCGAGTTTTTCTTCATTCCGCAACATGGGTCAATATGATTTCCCTGGCAATCAACGCATTCCATTGATCTGAATCTTTTCAGCGCCGATTCAATGCCTCTTGCGTCCCATACGTCTTATCGTGTCATACCCACATTTTTCGATACAGAACGAATTACGCAAGAAATGCATATATTTGCATTCAATACCCCAGCGGGATTGCATAACACACATTCATCGTTTATGGGAGAGGTAACGCCTCATGAACAGCTGGCCGGGCATTTATGATTCTGCAGTGTCACCCAATGTGATGTTTTCCCGCTTCCCGCCGCACTCTTACGGCGCCTCAACTCAAAACATGCCGTAGGGATCAAGGTCTATTTTCAGTTTTACTTTGTCGCCGGGACATGCCGCATTAAACGCGTCGCGCACTTCGCGGGCGACTTGGTTGACTCGTGACGAACTGCGCGACATAACAGCGAAGTTCCAGCGATACATCTTTTTCATGCGGCGAATGGTGGCGGGCGCAGGGCCGAGCAACGCCAATCCGCGATAGCCGAGCCGCTCAATCTGCTCACAGGCGATTCGGCGCAGACGCATGCTTTCGCGTTCCACCACCATGGGGTCCGCCGACTCCACCATAAAATTGACCATGCGCCGGAAAGGCGGGTAGCCCGCATCGCGCCGGTATTCAATCTCGCGCCTGTAAAAGCCCTCGTAGTCATGCATTGCCGCAGCAACAATCGCATAATGTTTCGGGCGATAGGTTTGGATGAACACTTCGCCCGGCTTATCGCCGCGCCCGGCGCGCCCCGACACTTGGGTGAGCAATTGGAAGGCCTGTTCCGCCGCCCGAAAATCGGGCAGCGTCAGACCTGCGTCCGCGTTGATGACGCCTACCAGCGTGACACCGGGATAATCATGCCCCTTGGCGAGCATTTGCGTGCCGATGAGTATGTCAATCTGGCCGTCAGCGAACCGCCCCAGAATTTTCGCGTGGCCGCCCTTTCCGGAAGTGGTGTCCGCGTCCATACGCTCGATGCGCGCATCGGAAAAAGTGCGCAATAAATAGTCTTCAGCTTTCTGCGTGCCCAGGCCAAGATAGACCAACGGATTGAAACCGCATTCGCCGCATACTTCCGGCTTGGGGTGGCTGGCGTCGCAGTAATGGCAGCGTAGCGAGCCGCCTGCGCTGTGATAGGTCAAACTGACCTGGCAGTCTGCGCATTGGGCGACCCAGCCGCATTGCGGACACAACACTACGGGCGCAAACCCGCGCCGGTTCAGCAGTAGAATAACCTGTTCCCGCGCCGCAACGCGCCGCCGCACCGCTTCTTCGAGCAGCGGGGACAGGACAAGTTGGCCGGGATTCTCAAGATGCTCGCGACGCATGTCAATCAGTTTCACCTTTGGCAACGCACCGGATGTGGCGCGTTGCAGCAGTTCAAGGCGCGTGGACTTGCCCGCCTCGGAATTGTAGTAGGACTCTACCGACGGTGTGGCGGAACCCAGCACGCACACGGCGTTGTTCATGCGGGCGCGCACAATGGCGACATCACGGGCGTGATAGCGGGGGGTGTCGTTTTGCTTGTAGGAATTGTCGTGTTCTTCGTCCACCACGATGATGCCTACGTCGGGTAATGGCGCGAACACGGCAGAACGCGCCCCCACCACAATACGTACTTTGCCCGCGCGCGCGCGCCGCCATGCGTCGTAACGTTCGCCGTTGCTCAGACCACTGTGCAGCACGGCAATGTCCTGCCGGAACCGCGCATAAAACCGGCCCACCGTTTGCGGTGTAAGGGAAATCTCCGGAACCAGCATGATGGCGTCGCGTCCCAGCGCCAACGCCTTTTCAATGGTTTGCAGATAGACCTCCGTTTTGCCGGAACCTGTAATGCCGCGCATGAGAAAGGTGGCATAATGCTTGTTGTTAAGCGCGGCGCACACGGTCGCGTAGGCGGCTTGTTGTTCTGCATTCAAACGATGTTTTGTTATGGCAAGCGCGTCCGCCTTCATGTCAGGGATACGGTATAATTCCGTTTCATAAGAGGCAATTAGGTTTTTATTTTCCAACGCGCGCAACACGTCCCGCGTAACATTATGTTTGGCATATAACTCCGTGGCCGCGCGCTCATGTCTGCCGTGCAGCAGGTCGAGATAAACGGACGCTTGGCGGGGGGCGCGGCGCTGCAACGCCAACAGCGCCTCCGCATCCGGCGCCGACTCCGCAATCAGTCGCACCCATAATTCTTTAAGGATGCTTTCTTCGCTGTCGCGAAAAATGCGTTCCTCCCGCAAAATGCCGCGCTTTACCAAGGCTTTCAGCGTGTTGCTCAGAGACTGGCCCCCGCCAACCTTCGCAAGTTGTCCTGTCGTCATGGGGCCATGCTTGTATAGCGCCGCCATGATTTTTTTCTGCCGCTCACTTAATCGGCCCGCGCCCAATTGTTCCTCAATGAGATGATAGCGCACACGCGGGCCGCTCTTGATGGCGGCGGGCACGGCGCATGCAAGCGCCTCCCCCCAGGAACAACAATAGTATTCCGCTATCCATTTGCACAATTGCAGCATGACGTCGTCGAAAACAGGCGCATCATCGGGCAAGTCAATAATAGGCCGTGGTTCCAAAGCTGAACACGATTCCGATACTTCTACAATAATGCCCAACGCCACGCGCGATTGCACCGGAACCAATGCGCGCATACCCACCGCCGTACGGTCGCGCAATGCTTCCGGTACGGCATAGGTCAGCGTCTTGTCCAATGCCAGCGGCAACGCAACTTCCACGTAGCGCTTATGTTCATTTTCCGGTTGCAAAAGCCTGTCCCTTTGCTTGAAGACCTCCTTCAATCATAGCAATTTTCCCCGCTATTCCGCGAAAAGAGGGCATGGACATGCGCTTGCACAATATCTGCCGGCCGCCGCCGGTAATAGGAAGGTATATTCCCCCGGTGCAACTGCGCCACGCATGATTGGAAAACCGTATGCCAGGATTGCGGAAAGACAAGTGTAAACGCTGAATCTAGCTTCTCCACGGGCGATTGCGTTGTGCGCTCAACGCCAGCGCGTCCTTTGCGAACACCACATCCTCTTCTATCTCGAAATCAAACATGCCCGCAAGGATATGGTCGGCGCCGTTGTCAAATGCATAGTGAAAGGCGTCCGACGGTGGTATTGCGCCCGCAGCCATGACCTTGAAGGCTATCCACGGCTTCTCAACTTCCGCCATAAGTTTTATGGTATCTTCCGGATCCCGACACCAGTACCCCGGAAATTCCGCATGGGGCGCCTTCAACTGATCCGGCTTCGGGCCGGTGGGATAATTATGATGATGAAGGGTCTTGATATAAAAATCGGCGGCTATGTTGTTCTCTTCGCAGACCCGTATGACATTCAAATCATGCGCGCCCACGCCGGAAGGAACGCCCGCGTCGTGGGCTATGGCGACCGCTTGCGCAATGTGTTCCGGCTTGCCCTGTGCGGCAAGCCGGTCACCCGAGACGCCCCATAAATATATTGCCTCGCAGCCTTTAGCCACCAGATCGCGCACTTGCTTTTCATAACCAGCGCGGTCAGTGTCAACCTGCGCCGTGGGGCAGATGATCCACTGCATCTTGCCGCCGTGTTCTTCTCTGTAGTTTACAAGCAACTCAATCACATGCGGCACCGTATGCACGACCAGCGTATTTACGCCGTGCCGCTCGGCAAGCGCCATCGTCTGACGAATTTTTTCGTCCGTGTTATAGTGGGCTGTCAGATTATAAACGTACTTCAAATCGCGACTGTGCGTGAAATGGGTCAGCAAATTGCCGCCCAACAGCATTCGGCTTATTTGAAGGTTTCCGATGGCGCCGCATTCGAGAGACGACGAAGCGGGCGAATCAATATCCGTTGCGTTTGCGCCCCGCAACGCCAGGGTGGAGGCCACCGGGGCGGCCAGCGCTGTTCTGATGAATCCGCGACGATTTATGGGATGCATTTTCAAACTCCAATTTTATCGGTTATGGGCCACAGCGATTATGGTATAGCAAACAGGCCGCTGAGTCAAAAATTATCGAGCCGGGATTTATTAGAAGCGAAGCGGATCAATTCTATATAATTAGGCTGCCCTTTTTTATTTAGTCATTAGAGTTGAAACAGATATTCATTCAAGTTACAATCGCACTGTTCTGATGTCGCGGCTTTGGCCGATTTGAGGAAGATGGCTTGCGAAATGTTCACACGACCCAACGGATACGAATATCCAATACAACAGGAGTAGCGCAATGAAAGGGTTTTCTTTCGACAGTTTCGTTGTTCATGAAACAAACCAGACGGCTTACGATATATGTAAAAAACTCGCTGATTCCGACAAGGATGTGCCGCATACCATCGTTTTGCTTGGTGAAAGCGGTTCCGGGAAAAGCCATTTATTATGGGCCATAGTGAATCAATTCCGTGAACAAAATACAAAAGTGGGCGTGGCGTTAATCTCATCCAAAGATTTTCCCAACAAGATAAAGACCCTTCCCGACAATCCGGAAAAACTGAAAAAGAAGTATCCGGTTATTTTGATTGTAGATGAATTGCATTTGTTTGAAAAGGATTTGGCAGACTTGGAGCGCGTCATGCTGGCGTTCCAAGAACACAATCAATACGTGATTGTCGCCACCAATATACACCCGAGCATATTGCCGTCATTGAGCGGGAAACTCAAGGCGTTTCTTAACAATGGGACAATTGTGGCCATTAAACCGCTGCCGAAAAGCGCCGGAGCGCCGATTCCCGACGCCGCCGTCAAACAAATTGCCGCCCTTAAAGCACGGGTGGCGCAACTCGAAGCCGCCAAAGGCGGCGCAGCCGCCCCTGAAGCCCAAAAAGAAATTGATTCCCTGCGCAAACAACTGGAAACAATGAAACATGAGCGGGACGTTGCCCGTACCGCCCTCGACCGCAGTGAGGGAGAACTGATTGATTTGCGCGAGGAAGTGGCCCGCCTTCGCGAGGGCGCGCCGTCTGATGAGCAGAACGTCAATGCCGTGGTGGAGCGTCTGGAAAAGCAAAAAGCCGCGCTGATTGAACGTATTGCGTCGCTTGAACAACAAGTAGAAGAACTGATTGAGTTTACGCACAGCGTGGGGGAAGATGCCGCCGGGGTGAGAATTGAAGACCTTGCCGATGAAGTGACGTTGGCCACGCGCGAAGAGGTTGACTTGCTTCGCGTAATTGACGGCATTCGGGATACTTTGAAACATTTTGAAGAGGGCGCCGCCACTGAAGCCCCGGATGGCGAGACGACTGAAACCGCGCAAAAGACGCTTGCAACCATTGCGGCGCAGCTTCAGGCGCTGGGAAAGAGACCGGCTGAAGCGCAACAGGATGAATCAGGGGAACAAGGCGCCGAGGATGTTGCAAATGAAGAAGAATCCTCAGAGGAAACGACGTGACCGATAGTAATACGTTTGCCGATCATGTTATGGAACTTTTCCTGAGGATTCATCCGCTTGACCGTGTGCCGCGCGCCGGTTTCCTGTTGCGGGGGGTGCCGGACCCCGAGTCTGTTGCCGCCCACAGTCATTTCCTGGCGTTGTTGGCATTGCTTTACGTGGACGCATGCCCGCATGAATACGACTTGGGCAAAACGTTATCCATGGCGCTCATCCATGACCTTGCTGAAGCACAACTCATGGATATTCCCATGCCGGTGGCAGACCGGTGGCTTGGCAAGGCCAAGGAGGCGGCGGAGCAGGGATTGTTCAACCGGCTCTTTGCCGCATTCCCGCCGTCTTATGCCGCGTTGCACGATGAATTTCTCGCGGCACAGAGCGCCGAGGCGCGTCTGCTCCGCGCGCTCGACAAAGCGCAGATGATGCTGAAGGTGGTCGCCTACGAACGGGAACGTCGAGGACGGCTGGAGGAGTTTTGGGAGAAGCCGGGCAATTTCAATGATTACGGCATTGCGGCTGTGTCATCCTTGTTTGATGCAATATGCCGGTATGCAGGCAGAGAACGTCCGATGGATACTGAACCGCACTTGCATCAGTAGCGTCCGTGCTTTAGAATACTGACAACACACTTGGAGCGCATACGTTATGGATTTGTCGCGATGGCTACCCATCCTCATACAATTTGGAATCGGCGCTATACTGGGCGGCGTCGGCCTGTGGGCCGGTATCAGCAGCGGCTATCTCAACTGGCATGAACCGGAGGACCGGCGCGTCCTTTATCTGCTTGTGGCAGGGTATTTTCTGCTGCTGCTGATCTCATGCC
>OMKS01003217.1_pt1 | contig 13147 bp, 13 predicted proteins | sample 1674721 | NCBI WGS metagenome assembly OMKS01 (sample SAMN06264996, study PRJEB25208) | sediment metagenome | isolation source: hot spring sediment | place: USA: California | collected 2014-09-02 | reverse complement strand
CGGATGCGGGCATGACCGGCCCTTTTGATTCCGTAATCGGGGTTGAAAAAGAGATAATAATAAAGAAATTCATTACGGGTATACCCGCCAAGTTTGACATATCAAAGAAAGACGTAAGATTCAACGGCGTGCTGGTTAAAATCGACAGCAAAACCGGGAGAGCCGGATCCATTGAAAGGATATCCATAAAACATGAATAGCCGCAGGTTTACGGCCCCTGCCGCGGCAGCCGGCCTTTTTCTCCTGTTTTTCGGGCTTTACCTGAGAACCCTCTGCCCCTCTGTCTATTTCGGAGACAGCGGCGAGCTGATAGCGATGATTCACACACTTGGCCTGCCCCACCCGACAGGCTTTCCTCTTTACATCATGACGGGAAAGATATTTGAACTCCTCCCTCTTGCCAATACCGCTTTCAGGATAAATATCCTCTCGGCATTTTTCGGCGCGGCTTGTGTCGCGGCTATTTTTTTTGTTTTTCTTGTTTTCGCGAGAAACCACAAGGGCTACCGCGGGTTTATCGTCCCTCTTCTGTGCGCTGTAATTTTCGGGCTCTCATATACCCTATGGTCCCAGTCCTCAAGCGCCAGAATTTATACAATGAACGGTTTTTTCTGTATTTGCGCGCTCTATATTTTCTTAAGCTTTACCTCTGTCAGGGCCTCTTCCGGCCGCCTCTTCGCGCTTGCCTTTGTGACGGGCCTGGGGTCGGGGCTGCACCTCTCTTTTGTGGTTTTCGCGCTTATACTCTGGGTATATCTTCTGATTAAATATTTCCCGTTTGTTAAAAAACACCTTCCTGCCATACTTTTCTTCGCGGCCGCAGGCGCCTCTGTTTATCTCTATATAATAATACGCGGAACATCGGATATAACCCTCAAGTGGCAGGAGATAAATTCAACAGGCAGCCTCTTTGATTACCTGAGGCAGAAACAATACGGCTCCAAAATGTTCTCAAGGCCATTGGCCGGGTATCTCCACTTTTTCGGGTTTATCAGGGATACTGTAATCAAAGAATTCACTCTCCCGGGCTTTGCAGCGGTAATAGCCGGAATTTTTGCCGCAATCAGCTCGCGCAGGCGCTTCACCGTTATGTTTCTTGCCATATTACTCTCAAACATACTTATACTCGCGGTTTACGGCAACTACGCCGACCTCAAACTGGCTTTCAGGTATCTTATACCCTCTTACATAGCCGCGGTATTCTTTATTTTTATTCTCGGAGAATCCGTTTACGCATCAGTAAAAAACAAAAAGAGAGCCGGCTTGGCTGTTTATCTTCTTTTTGCGGCAATTCCGGTTTTTATGCTGCCCGGCCATTTCCGCGAAAATGACCGTTCCTCTGATTATCTGGCCTCTTTTTACCCCAAAGATATTTTAAACAGCATGAACCCGGATTCCTATATTTTTACAAGCGGCGACAACCAGATATATACTCTGGCCTATGAAAAATTCGTCCTGAAAAGCCACCCCGACAAGATGATATTTGACAACATTAACACCATTTTCAAAGACCGCGCCATGCTTACGAAGGCCTCCGGCTCACAGTCGCCGTTCGCAAATATAGTCACAGCTTTTTCCATGAAACTTTCGCCTTTATATACAACAGTAGAGATACCCTCGCCGCACATCGGCCATAAACCGAACGGCCTTATACTTGAGCTGCTTGAATCCGTTCCTGCCGGGCGGGATTACTCGCGTAATTACCTGTGGAAGACCTACCCTCTGATAAATATTCTCAGGCGCAACAGGATATTTTATGCCTTTGAAGAGCGGGAAGTGGCGGGATTTTATTTTTACAGGCTGGCCGAATATTACGAGTCCCTCGGCAACGACGGTTTATACGCGTATCTACTGGACAAGGCGGCGGAAGCGGCCTTTGACTCAATGCCGGTGCTCACAAACCTCGCGATACGCATGAGCTACTCGGACAAAATTGAAAATCATATAGGAAAAGCCGAAGAACTGTTTAACAGGGCTTACGCGCTTAATCCGGATAACGAGCAGCTCCTCTTTAACATAGGCAGTTTTTACGGCAGGCTTGGGCTTTATGACCGGGCCTATATGTTCTTTAACCGGGTAATCGAGATAAACCCCCTGAATATCAACGCGAGAAACTATCTGCAACGAATAGTTCTTGAAGCCGAAACAGCAAGGCAGCAGGCCGAAGAAGCGCGCAAAGCCGCTGTACAGCCCGCATCAGAACACTATAACAGGGGCCGCGAGCTGCTGAACGCGAAAAAAGCAAACGCGGCCATGGAGGAATTTAAAAAAGACGCGGAACTCTTCCCTGATTCAGACAGGTCCTATTTCCATATAGGGCTCATCCTCTCAATGCAAGACAAGCTCGAGGAGGCAATACCGTGGTATGAAAAGGCTGTTAAAAACAACCCAAACAACACAAGCGCGCTCAACAACCTTGGGCTGTGCTACTCCCGGCTCTACAAAAGAGACGAGGCCGTTTCCGTTTTTGAAAAATCCCTCGCCATTGACCCGGGCCAGCCAAAGATAAAGGAACTGCTGGATAAGCTGAAATAAGCAGCCCGCTTCACCTTTAAACTTTCACCTTAATATGTTGCTGTCCTAAACCTGTTGACTTTAACCCCTGCTTGCTATAAAGTATTATTGTTTAAAAAAATGTTTAAGGAGCTGTTTAATGAGCATATACGACCCTTTGCCTCACCTGTCGCACAGGAGCTTTTACAAAAAAAAGCGTTTCCGTTTGATATTAATCGTGATTGCGGCCGCGGTTCTTGGCTACGCAATATTTAATTTTTCAGGCAGGAACCTCCGTTTTTTCCTTCACATGAACAGCGGCGCTTCAAATCTCGAAAAAGGAAGGCTTATCTATGCTGTCTCTGACTTCAACAGCGCCCTTAACATCAAGCCTGATTCCCCCGTGGCCATTGACGCGCTTGGCTCTGTTTATGTAAAACAGGGAGACTTCGAAAAGGCAAAACAAACCTTCTTAAGCGCCGCTGCCGCCGGACTTAAAAATAACAGGTACATAAACCACACCAAACTCGGCAGCACTTACCTTGATAACGGCCTGTATAAAAGGGCCGAGCTTGAGTTTCTTCAGGCCATAAAAATAAACCCGGTTGATTTCAGGGCCTTTTACGGGCTTGGCTGCTGCCTTCACGCTTTCGGCAAGATTGACAGCGCCATAGCCAACTATAATAAGGCCCTTACCTATAACCCCAGGTTTGACCCTGCTAAAAAAAACCTGCAAATGGCGGAAGCCGATAAAAACCGTGGCGCAATTTATTACATGTTTGACCGGAACGGACAGCCTCTCGCGAGGCTGAACCTCATATCAGGCATAGAAAACAAATCGTACGCTCTCGATTTCAGGGCTGCCCACGTTACAGGCTATGATTCCGAAAAAAGAGGCAAAGCAGGAATGGAAAAATACCTGGAGGAATACATACCCGGAAACAGAATATACCTCACCATAGATTCAAAGGCGCAGCAGGCCTCGGCCCGCGCCCTCGGCTGGTATAAGGGAAGCGTGGTTATAATCCATCCTAAAACGGGTGAGATTCTCGCGATGTACAGCCAGCCCACTTACAGGGCCGCCAGCATTGATAAAGAATGGCGTAAAATTGCCTCAAACGAGAACAAACCGCTCCTTAACCGGGCAATTGACAGGCTTTACGAACCGGGCTCCATCGCAAAACTTATGACAATAGCCGCCTTTTACGAAAGCGGCATAAGCGAAAGCTCCATCTTTCCCATAAACTGCAGGGGAAACACCGAACTCTCGGATAAAACATTCTGGTGCTGGAGCAAACACGGCCGCGTCAGGTCAATAGAGCAGGCTACTGACACATCCTGCAACATAGCCTCGGCTTTTATGGGGTTCGCGGCCAGCGGCCCAAAACTTATTGAATACTGCACCCGCTTCGGCTTCGGGACACCCATCGACCTTGGCATAAAGGACGGCCCTCGGAACCGAAAAATATCAATTCCCGTCCTTACAAGCCGCGCTCCCTCCTACCACTTTGACAGGTATGATGTCGCCATGCACGCGAGCGGCCTTGCTCCAAGCAAGAAAGAACCTTATTTAATAACCCCGCTGCACGCCGCAATGCTCGCTTCCTCAATCGCCAACAACGGCGTAATGATGAAACCCTATATAATCCAGGAAATAAGAAATATCAACGGCAAACTGATTTACAGCGCCTCCCCGAAAGAGTTTAAAAAACCCATATCCGCTTCAACCGCAGAGAAAATAAAACAGCTCATGATAAAGGTTGTTGACTCGGGCATCGGCAAAAGGGCCCGGGTTAAAGGCATATCCATAGCCGGAAAAACCGGCACATCTTCAGGCGACAGGCCGGGCCTTCACCACGGCTGGTTTATTTCTTTCGGCCCTACGGAGAACCCTGAATACGCGCTGGCAATAGTCGCTGATAACGAGGGCAAGGGAATGACAACAGCAGCTCCGGTTGCCGCGGATATTTACACCGCGCTTTTAAGGTAACTGCTGGGCGGGTATTACCTTCGCTTAAAAATTTTCTTTTTAAGTGAAGCGCTGTTCATTCCGCCCCTCTCCATAACCTTTACTTCCCGTATGAAAAAATATGAAGCCGCTATATAATGATAGATCAGGCCGCAAACGCCGTCAAGAAAACCCATTTTAAATATGTAGTTTTTGATGAAGTTAAAAAACGGCTTCAGCAGCAGATAATAAAACAATGCGCTTCCCCTCTTTTGCGCCTCAAGCCCGGTATACCTGTTTAAAGCGTCAACGTGGGAGGCTATATCCTCCTTTGTGTAATGCTCAAATCCCCTCTTTAAATATCCGGCCCTGCCCTTTAATACCACGCCCTCGTGGACGTCCGCGGCCGCGAACCTGCCCTTGTTTTTCCTGAACAGCCTTAACTGATAATCCGGGTACTGCCCTCCAAAGCGAAGGAACCTTCCGTAAAAAAAATTTTTTCGCGGCAGCCAGTATCCGTCAACCTCCCTGTTTTCCACAGCCCTGCGCACGGCTTTTTCAAACCCGGGCTCAGGCCGCTCATCCGCGTCAACACTGATAACCCACCCCTTTGACGCTTTGCTGACAGCGAAGTTTTTCTGGCGCGAGTACCCGTCAAACTTTCTGTAAAAAACCCGAGCCCCTGCCTTGCGGGCAAGAGCCGCTGTCCTGTCACGGCTTCCTCCGTCAATCACGACTGTTTCGCCGGCCCACTTAAACGCCTTTACACAACCCGCAATGTTTTTTTCCTCATTCTGCGCGATTATGACGCAGCTTATTCCTTCAACAGCGGCCCCTTTACCACGGCGATTCATAGTCCCTGCCCTCCTCCCTTTTTCTCACCTTCTCCTCGGGCGCTTCCTCCTCAACCTTTACACGGTGCGGGAAAATATACTCAACCGTCACACCCAGCCTGTGATTAAAAGCTCCGGGTATTATTATATCGTCAATAAAAGCGTAATCAAACCTGAACGCGAAGACCTGGCTGGGCTCCAGCTTTATTCCCACTCCAAAAGCGGGAGCCCCGCTATAGCCGGCCCGTATAAAAAATACCCCGTTGCCCGAAGCCTCAACCCCTGCGCGCGCCGACAGATATCCAAAGGAATTGTAAAGGATATCGCCGCTTAAAAGAAGCTTGAGCCCGGGCACCCTGAAAAGCCCCGCTGCATTATATGATGCCCCTGCCGATATAACAGGAGCAGCCTTCTCAACATGAGGCGAGTTATCCCAGTTCATATTTGCCGATATATTCATTACGCTCAGCCCGAAGTCTAAACCCATACCGGTCTTAAAAAACGCGCCCGCGTCAAACCCCACGCCTGTCCCCTGCGCCTCGCCTATGTAATGAAGCATCAGTTTAATATTGGCCCCTGCATAAAACCTTTTACTCACTGCCGCGGCGGCCGTAAAAATAAAAAAATGCGATACATCAGAAAAAAGGGAATCGGGGTCATTCGAGTTCGTCGTTCTCTTTTCTATGTCCCTGCCCGCGGAGTAATTGAGCCATGATATCGCCGTGGAATAGACATTGTCCCCTATATCAAAAGGCTTGCAGATTGACATGTAGTTTACGGACCTTCCCAGTGAAAGAATATATGTCTCAGCGGCGAGCTGCATTCCGTGGACACCCACTATTCCCGCGGGGTTGTAAAGCACCGCCGATGTATCGTCAGCCACAGAGACAAAAGCGCCCCCCATGCCTGTGGCACGGGCTCCCGCTCCCATGTTTAGAAAAGCCATCGGCTCCCCGGCCGCGTAAAACCGGCTGAAAAAAACCTGTAAAAACACCATCACTAAAACAACCTTCAAACACTTTCTCTGCAACGCACACTCCTCCGTCAGTTTAATATAGTTATCTTGTTTGTTCCGGTAAGCGAACCTGCTCTTATGGTATAAAAATAGGTGCCGTTTCCGGCCAGCCTGCCGTCTTTATTTTTTCCGTCCCATCTTATAATATTAAACCCGATGTTTACCTCGCCTGTTTTCTTTTCCGCCTCATAAACAATCCTGCCTGCCGCGTCATAGATTGTAAGCCTTATATCCGCCGGCTCGCTTATAACACATGTTATATTTGTATGAATATCCCTCTGGGAGGAGAAAGGATTGGGCCAGTTGTATGTTTTGAGCCTCACGGAAACCGGCGTAAAATCCCGGTTCAGCGCCCTCAGCACATTTATCCTTCCCCACCCCGTGTATTTGTCGTATCCCTGCGTTTCCACGTCATCCGCGGTCTGCTCTATTATATTGCGTACATTTTCAGTTCCCACATCGCCGTATTTAAGCACTATAAGCGCTGCCAGCCCCGATACAAAAGGCGCGGCAAAGGATGTTCCGCTGTAAGCGCTGTATGCAGTGTCACTGCCATTGTCCGTGCTCCACACAGTTGTTCCCGGGGCAGACACGTCAATTTTGCCGTAATTGGAAAAAACAGCCCTTTTATCATCCTCGTCAGTCGACGCCACACTTATTACGTTCGAAAACGCCGCAGGGTAATATACAGCGGTATCGTTATTTCCGGCAGCGGCCACGCTCAACCTTCCGCGCTCAGCCGCGTAATTAACCCCGCTTTGAAGCGCCTGGCTGTTTTCGGCCCCCCCAAAACTGTAATTCAGTATCATCGCTCCGTTATCAACCGCCCATTTGATTCCGGCGTAAACACCGGCGTCCGTCCCGGCGCCTTCGGAATCAAGCACTTTTACCGGCATTATCAGGGCGCGTGCGTTCCAGCTGACATTGGCATAAACCGTGCCCGCTATACCCGTGCCGTTGCCCGTATTCGCGGCAATTATTCCCGCAACATGCGTGCCGTGGCCTCCGTCAATATCGTCATCAAACGGATCTGCTCCCGGGTTAAACACATTATATCCGTTTGTTGTAACGCCCGCGAGATCCTCATGCGTCCCGCGGATGCCCGTGTCAAGAACCGCGACAATTACTGTCCTTTCGGGGAACTGCCCGATAAGCCCGGCCGCATATGCCGCGTCAGCCATAATCTTATTAAACCCCCATTGCGAGCCGTTCTGATAATACGTGTCATTCGGCCCGCCGGCAACAGGCGTGTAAAGCGCCCTCCTTATGTAATTAGGCTGCGCGTATTTAACAGAGCCCTCTTTTTGGATCTCTTCGACAATAAAAAGCAGTTTTTCCTTTTCATTGACTATATAACAGTTGAACGGAGTATCAAGATGCCTGTGCGTCCTTTTGAGCCCGTATTTTTCCTCGATTTGCCTCACAGCCTCTGTACCCCGGGCCTCTTCCTTAAACTCAACAAGAATTTCGTTTTTAAACAACTCTCTCCCGCTTATTTTTCTCGGCTCGCCGGACAGGATAAACGACATAAAAAAAAGAAGAAACAGGGCGGCTATTTTCCGCATTTATGCCCCTGCCTTTTCTATGACGTCAAAGACACGGGATGCGAGTTCTTCCTTTGTCCCTTTTCCGGAAAAAACAGCCCGTCCACGGCGGTTTATTATTGTTATTTCATTGAAATCGGACTCAAACCCCGCTTCTTTTTTTGAAATATCATTCACAACCATGATATCAATTTTTTTCCTCTTCATTTTTTCAACAGCCCTTTTAAAATTCTTTCCCATCTCCGCGGAATATCCCGCAATTATTCTTTTTCCCTTGTTTTTACCCGCAAACCCGATTATATCTTCGGTCGGCCTCAGTTTTAATGTCATTGGTTCTTTTCTGTCAATTTTCCCCCCAAACCGCTCAGGATAGAAATCACCCACAGCAGCGGCCCCTATAACAACATCCGCGGTTTTAAGGTGGTTTTTTACGGCAGTATTCATTTCAGCGGCGGACTCAACTTTCACAACAATATCCGCTAAAGGAATAAAGGAAGACGGCCCGGTAATAAATATGGTTTTATATCCTCTTGACATCGCCTCATTTGCCAGATGAAATCCGGTCTTCCCGGAAGAGGGGTTTGATATGAACCTTACGGAATCAATTTTTTCCCTTGTGGGGCCGGAGGTGATCAGGACAGTTTTTTTTTAGACGAAGCCTTTGTTTTCGCAGACGCAAGAACAGCGTTTACGATTACAGAAGTGTCTTCTATGTGGCCGGCGCCGTATTCACCGCAGGCAAGCACGCCTTCAGCGGGGCCGGTAAAGATATACCCCAGTTTTTTGAGTTTTTCAACATTGGCTTTTACTATCGGGTTTGCCCACATAGCCTTGTTCATGGCGGGCGCGAATATTACCTTTTTTTCCGCGGCCATGATGACTGTTGTTAAAAGGTCATCCGCTATTCCCGCCGCCACTTTGCCGATAACATTGGCTGTGGCCGGCGCGACGAGTATCACATCGCAGTTTCTCGCGAGGTCAATATGCTCAACTTTTGAGCCGGGATTTTTCGCCGCATGAAACATATCGGTAAAGACAGGATTTTCCGTAACGGTCCTTAAAGAAAGCGGGGTTACAAATTCCTCGGCAGCGCTTGAGAGCACGCATACAACATCAACTCCCTTTTTTTTCAGGGCCCTTGCTATCTCAGGCGCCCTGTAAGCGGCTATGCCTCCGGTCACTCCCAATACAACCCGCACTTCGCGTTACTCCTCTATATTGATTTTATCAAGGTCATATTCCGGATACTTCACCTTGTCCTCGAGAAACTCCCTTAAAGCGCTTACGGTCGGCTTGAGTTTTCTGAGTTTTTCGTCAACATCCGCCGGGTTTTCCCTTATCTGCTTTGCCCTGCTTGAAACAATAATGGCCGCAGCATATTTATTGGCTATCTTTTTCCTGAAATCCTGAACCGCATATTCTGTCTTTTTCATCTTTCAAAAGCCTCCTTTGGCTGATACCTCTTTTGTCTCTCAATTTTGAGGATTTCTTCGAGATCTTCCACGGCTTTCCCGAGTTCTTTGTTAACTACTATATAATCATACTTTTGCTCTTCTTTCAATTCTTTTTTTGCGAGCTTAAGCCGTTTAGCCAGGGATTCCCTCGACTCTGTCTTACGGCCTTCAAGCCTTTTTTTCAGTTCTTCAAATGAAGGAGGTTTTAGAAAAATAGCCACGGATTCAGGCAGCCTCTTCTTTATGGATTTCATCCCCTGTACATCCACATCCATAATCACATTTTTTCCGTTTTCCGCGCTGTTTATAACGGTTTTTTTAAGCGTTCCGTACCGGTTTCCCACAACCCGTGCATGCTCCAGAAACTTGCCCTGTTCAATAAACTTTTTAAACTTATCCTCAGAAAAAAAATAATAATCCCTTCCGTCTTTTTCGCCGTTTCTCGGTGGGCGCGTGGTCGCAGATACCGACAAAACAAAATCCCGCTTGTGTTTTTTCAGGAATTCCCTTATTACAGTTGTTTTTCCCGCCCCTGACGGCGCTGACACAACAAAAACAATCCCGGCCCTCTTCATTTTGCTGTTTTTCCCTCCGTCTTTCTCTCTGCCTGCTTATGCGCTCCCGATAGCCGGCCCGTAAGGGTTTCAGCCTGAAGCGCGGATAAAACACAGTGGCTGCTGTCCGTCACAACGACCGACCGTATTTTTTTGCCGTGTGTCGCGTCAATAAGAGTCCCTGCCTTGCGCGATTCGTCTATCATCCTTCGGACCGGAGTGGAATTAACAGCCACAACAGCCACAATTCTTTCCGCCACAACAGCATTGTCAAAACCGACGTTTAAAAGCATTCCTTCTCCGTTCCCGTGTTTATTCGAGATTTTGCGCCTGCTCCCTGATTTTGTCCGTACATTCTTTAATCATTATGACGGAATGCGCGGTATCTGAATCGGGTATCTTTGACGCTATCGTATTTGCTTCCCTGTAAAGTTCCTGGGCAAGAAAATCAAGCTTGCGCCCCGCGCCTTTTTCAAGTTTTAAAAACGCCTCGATCTGGACAAGGTGTGAATTGATCCTAACAAGTTCCTCTGTTATGTCATACTTTTCCAGAACCTCAACTATTCCCGCGCTTAAAACCCTCTTTTCATTTTCCCCGTCAAGAATCTCGGCCGCCCTTTTTCTTGCCCTCGCAACAAATACGGCCCTGAATTTAATATACAACGCCTTTATTTTCGCGGATTCAGCGCGGATACGGGAAGCTTTTTTCCGTATATCAGCCGCGAGCCTTGCGCCCTCCCTGTTTTTCATGCCCGTAAAATCCTTAAACGCGCCTGCCAGCACCGGTTTTACTTTTTCCCATGTTATGGCCGCGGACGCAGGGCCGCTTTCCAGCCTCGCTATTCCATCTATATTGGCAAGAATATCCGACGCCACAACCGGGCCTTTAATTCCCGCCTTCTTATAAAGTTTTTTAAAAACCATAACCGACTTTTCAAACAGCCTTTCATCTATTACAAGTTTCCGCGCCCCTCCGTTTTTTTCCGCGCTGAAGTATACATCTACCCGCCCGCGCGCGGTATTATCGTTTATATATTTATAAATATACGGCTCCAAAAAAAACAATTCCTGCGGCATGTGAAGCACCACCTCGGAATATTTCGAATTGAGCCCCCTGATATTGACGGTAAATAACCTGTGTTTCCCCGTGCCCCACCCCGTCATACTCCTCGCCATAAGGCTATCTCGCCACAGCCGCGATAAAAGCGGCAATGGATATTATAAGCGCTGTTATACCTATATACGGCCAGGAAGCCACAGCATCAAAAACACTTTCCCCGCCGCCGATGCGTTTCAGGTCGTTTATCTCTTTTTTGAGCCTTGCTGTCTCAAGCTCGTTATTTGTTATCTCTTTTTTTAATACACCAAGGATATCATCCCAGCTCCGCATCCTGTCAACCCGGTCCTTGACCGTATCCCGCATCTCCCGGAACTCAACCGTGTGGCTGTCCAGCCTCTTTTTATCAGCCTCGTTTTTTTGCTCAAGTTCAAGGAGCCTGGTTTCAAGCCTGTCCGCTTTATTGGATACCCCCGCAAGCTCCATGTTTTTTTCAGCCAGCGCCCGGGCCTCCTCCCTCAATACGTTTACGGCCCCGCTAAGCTCATTTATTCTTACGCGAAGCTCGTTTATCTCTTTTGTATAATCACGCGCGGGCACGGGCGTCGCAGCCGGTTTTACCGGGTCAGAACCCGCCTGCCCGGCCGTAAAAGAAGCCGGCTGCCTTGCGCCTTCCTCAACCGAGCTTTCCTGCCCGGATACAGGCAGCAGAAAAACCAATGATATAATAACCGGCAATACTGCCGCTCTAACCGCCTGTTTCATCTGATTTTGCCGCCCTGTCATAAACGTAATCAAATACCGATACCGCAGAAAACCCTAGCCCAAAAACAAGAAATATAAATGTAAAAACGCTTTTCATGACAGGGTCCCACTTTCCTCCGGCCGCGAAAAAAACCGCTATTGAGACCACAAGTAAAAATGCCCAAAAAAATCCATTTATTATCAGATACTCCTTCACCGTGTATTTCACGGGCTGCTGCTGTGTTTTTTTCTGTTCTTTATTGTCTTTTGCCATATTTCAAACCTCCTTAATCTGTATTTTCAGCTTCTTCCTATCCCCGTATACTGAAACCCCATTTTTTTAATAAGAACAGGGTCATATATATTTCTCGCGTCAACAATAACAGGCGACTTCATCAGTTTTTTTATCTTCTTAAGGTCAAGCTCCTTGAATTCGTTCCACTCCGTCATTATGACAAGGCACTCTGCCTTTTCAGCAGCCTCGTAAGCACCTGTTACATATTTGACGTTTTTAAGCTCACGCTTGGCGTTTTTCATGGCAACAGGGTCAAAAGCCTTTATCCTGCACCCCTTGTCAAGAAGGGCCCTCATAATATTTATCGCGACAGCTTCCCTTATGTCATCGGTATTGGGTTTAAAGGCTATCCCCAGAATGCCTATCTGCTTGCCTTCAATCGTCCCAAGCATTCTTTTTATTTTATTGAGCACATGCTTGCGCTGAATCCTGTTTACCTCCATGACCGCATTGAGTATGAGCGGCTCATAATCCTCGTGCCTGGCTATATTTATAAGGGCCGAGACATCCTTCGGAAAACAGGAACCGCCGAAACCCGCCCCAGCGTTTAAAAAAAGTTTTCCTATTCTTTTATCGAGACCCATGCCGTTTGCCACGGTCTCCACGTCAGCCCCGACCTTTTCGCATACATTGGCAATCTCGTTAATGAACGATATCTTTGTAGCAAGAAAAGAATTCGAGGCGTATTTAATCATCTCCGCGCTGCGCAGGTCCGTTATTATTATTTTTGTATCAAGCGGTTTGAATATCTCGGCCACCTTTTCGGCAGCTTCCCTTTTTTTCGCGCCAATAACCACGCGGTCAGGATTCATAAAATCATAAATCGCGCTGCCCTCCCTTAAAAACTCCGGGCTCGAGACCACATCAAATTCAACCGCTTTTTTCGCGTTGTCCTCTATGATGCTTGCCACAAGGTCGCCCATTCCCACGGGAACGGTTGATTTATCGACTATTATTTTATAACCGTTCATGTTTTTCCCTATTATTTTTGCCGCGCTTTTAACATAGCTCAGGTCAGCTTCTCCGTTTTCTTTAGGAGGGGTGCCCACTGCAATAAAAATAATATCGGATTTTTGCACCCCCTCTTTCAGGCTGGTCGTAAAAACCAGCCTTGTTTTGTTCCGTTTCACAAGCTCCTCAAGCCCCGGCTCATATATGGGAAGAATGTTTTTTTTAAGGTTCATTATCTTTTTTTCGTCTATATCAACAC
>OMKS01003216.1_pt1 | contig 13154 bp, 11 predicted proteins | sample 1674721 | NCBI WGS metagenome assembly OMKS01 (sample SAMN06264996, study PRJEB25208) | sediment metagenome | isolation source: hot spring sediment | place: USA: California | collected 2014-09-02 | reverse complement strand
GGGTGAGGGAGAACCGATCATAGCCGGCCATTCGGTTCAGCTCCTCCACCGGAAGGAGGTGGTCCCGGATGGGGACGCGCCCCGGGTCGAGCGCGGGGACGACGGCGTACGAGTCCACGAGGGACTGGTCGGTGAGGATGATCGCCGGTACCTGGTACCTGTCCGCGACCTCGAACGCCTTCATCGTGAGGTAGAACGGGTCCGCGGGGTCATGGGGTAGGAGGCGAGGAACCGGCACCCGGCAGCGATCGCCCCCATCCCCACCGCCTGTCCGCCGGTGAGGAGCATCTTCTCGCCGCGCTCGAACTGACGGCAAGGGAGGCACCATGGCCCATCCCGAACCTGCTCCTGGCCGAGGGCCAGCGCGCGCAGGTTCGGCTCGGCCCTCTCCCCAAATGCTTCCCGGACCTCGTCGGCCACGATGCTGGGATCGAGCCCGAGGAGACGCACCGCAGCCCCGAGGAGGACCACCCCTGCTGCAATGGGAAGCCCAAGCTCCTCCCGGGCGAGGCGCACCGCGGGCACGGAGAGGCCGGCCTCCCCGGCGAGCTCAGTATCCGCCACCACCTGCCCCCCCGCGCGGAGGAGTGGACGGTACAGGAGGAGCATCTCCTCGTTCAGGGCGATGAGGAGGTCGGCGCGCTCGGTTGTCGCGCGGATGGGCGCGTCCCCAATGCGGACGGTGAACGCATTCTCTCCCCCCCGGATCCGGGAGTGGTAGCTCAGATCTCCGTGCACGTACAGACCTCGCCGGAACGAACTCCGGGCCAGGATGTGCCCCAGCGTTTGAACCCCCTGCCCAGCGGCGCCGGCGATCCTCACAACGAGATCCATGACTAGCCGGTGAGGAAGGCGTACCGCCTCCCCGCCGACACCCGTGGACGGCCTGGGTTCGCCATCGCCCCTCCCCCAGCGCGTCCGGACATCTGTCCCACCCCCTTGACAAGAGGCCCGGACTGCCGTATTTACTTTGTCGCGGGGCGTAGTCCCCGTTCTTGCTTGACCCTAGCCGAGAAAAAGCCTTTTCCAGAACGGTTTTTCGCCCTGCCGCCGCTCCCCCGAGACGACCTGCCCGGCCTCCTCCGCTGCGGCGATCGCGTCGTCCCATCTCCCCCGCGCGCGGGCCCTTTCCTCCCAAAGGGAGGCGAAGCGGGCCACGGCCGCGTGGGCATCGTCCCTCCCCACAGCGGAACCGGCCTGGGCGAGCGATCGCAGCACCTCGTCGAGGGACGCGATCTCCGGGCGGATATGGACTTCCCCTCCCTCGCGCACGAGGACGTACCGGGTCGCGTCGGCGATCAGGCCGAACGCGCTCAGATCTACGGTGCCGATGGGCAGGACCTCGGCGACGAACTCCCGGTCCGCCTCCAGGTACTCCCGCTGTAGACGCTCCCGCCACCCCATCTACTGGCCCTTGAACACCCGGAACTCGTTGTGGTGTTCCTCCTCGTCGGCAAGGATCCCCTCGAACAGCTTCTTGGTGGTGAAGTCCTCTTCTTTCATGGCGAGCTTGATGATGTCGCGGTAGAGGGCGATCGCCTCCTCCTCGGCCTTGATATCGAGGTCGATCATCTGGGAGAGGCTTTCCCCGAGCTTGATCGGTGCCGGCTCGGTGGTGGGCTCTCCCCCGAGATAGTCGAGCCTCTCCGCGATCGCCTCGGCGTGCTTCATCTCCGTGACCGCGATCTTCTTCAGCCGGTCCGTGACCTCGAGGGACTCGATTCCCGTAGCCCGTACGTGCCGCCACATGTACTGGATCGAAACCTGGATCTCGCGGGAGATCGCCATATTCAACATGTCCTGGAGCTTCTTCGACGCCATCGTGACCTCTCCTTCTCGGTCATGGTACCCGGATCGAGACGGACGAGCCAATTGGCACCTCCCTGAAGAAGCCGCGCCATCACGGCGAGCCCTTCGCGGAGCCACCCGGGGGTCACGCGTCCGTGGGGAGTGGGCGCCTCCGTGGCCCGTTCCGGGATCCGCAGCCCATGTCGGTCGACTCCCTCATGAACCTTACAATGCATGTTCGCACCGCCGGCTCTCTTCTCCGTGCCCAACGAGGGTTGCCTCGTCCCGCTCCGCCCTCAGCGCACCGAGGCGAAGGCGGGGGATCGATCACCGCCAAGCGCCTGGCCACGGCTACCCCTTCACCCGCTCCGCCACCGCCTGCCCAAGCTCCCGCCCCTGGGCGAGGTCGTCCGCGGTCGGCGCGCCGCGGAACTCGACCTTGCCCAGAAGTTCCCACCCCAACTCGTCCACGAGGCCGGCGAGCTTCCCCACCGCTCCTCCCCTCCACCCGAAGGAACCGAACAACCCCACGACCCGGTTCCCGAGGCGTTTCCGGGCGATGAGGCGCAAGGCCTGGCCCACCGCGGGAAAGATCCCCGTGTCGTAGGTTGGGGAACCCACAATGAGCCCCTTCCTCCGCCAGGCCTCGGCGAGGACGGTGCTCGGGTGGACCCGGGCTGCATCCACCACCCGCACCGGAACTCCGGCCGCCGTGACGCCACAGGCCACCGCGTCCGCCATCTGCCGCGTGTGGTCGTACATCGACCCATAGACCACGGTCACCGCCGGCTCCCCCTCCATTCGCGCCAGTCTGCCGTACAGGTCAACAACGCGTCCCGGCTCCCGGCGCCAGACGAGGCCGTGGGAGGGAGCGATGACCTCGATGGAGAGCCCCTGCAGCTTCTCGATCGCCCGCAGCACAGGGCGAGTGTGCATCCCCACGATGTTGGCGAAGTAGCGAACCACCTCCGGGTCGTAGTAGGCGAGATCGGCCTCGTCGTCGAACAGGGCACCATCGAGGGCCCCGAACCCCCCGAACGCGTCGCAGGAGAAGAGGACGCGCTCCGTCCCCTCATAGGTGGCCATCGTCTCCGGCCAGTGGACGAACGGGATCGGGTGGAAGGAGAGGACCTTCCCCCCGAGGTCGAGCGTCTCGCCGTCCGCCACCGCCCGCACGCCGCGGGTGAGCCCGTAGAACCGGGCGAGCATGGGGAGGGCGGAAGCGGTGGCGAGGACCTCGGCCCCGGGGGCGACCCGCCGCAGAACCGGCAAGGCCCCGGAGTGGTCCGGCTCCATGTGGTTCACGACGAGGTAGTCCAGGCGGTTGGGGTCCACCACCCGCGCGATCTTGTCAAGGAGCTCCTCGGCGAAGGGGGCCTTGACCGAGTCGATGAGGGCGACCTTCCTCCCCACCACGAGGTAGGCGTTGTAGCTCACCCCGTGGGGGAGCGGCCACTGCCCCTCGAACAGGTCCGTGGTGCGGTCGTTCACCCCCACCCAGTGGATGCCCGGGCGGACTTCCGTGGGGTTCATCCCGCACCTCCTTCCCCCACCTACTACGCGAACTCAGCGAGCACCCGCAGCCAGTCGAGAAGCAGCCGCGGCACGAGGAACTTCAGGCGAACGTGCATCCGCCCCTGCGCCCCCAGCCGCTCGCGCAGCTCGCGGTCCTCGATGATCCGCACTGCCCGCTCCGCCGCCTGTTCGTAGTCCCCCGGCTGGACGAGGTACCCCGTCTGCCCGTCGATCACCTGGAGCGGGATCCCCCCCACGTCGGTGGCCACGACGGGCGTCCTCTTCCACAGCGCCTCGGACACGGTGAGCCCGAACCCCTCCCGCTGGGACATCTGGAACACGACCGCCGCCGCGCGCTGGAGTGCGTTCACGAACAGGGGATCGGTGTGGGTGAACAGGTGCACATCCTCCTGCCCCTCCACCTTGCTGAGGACTCGGGCGAAGATCTCCGGGCCCTCCGGGTCGTCGTTGGCCATGTTCCCCATCATCACCAGCCGGCAGTCCACGCTCTTCCGGATGCGCTCAAACACCTCGAGAACCCCCAACGGATCCTTCCACTTGTCGAAGCGCGAGATCTGGACGAGGAGCGGCTTGTCGCGGGGCACGGCGTACTGGGCGAGCTTCCGTTCCACCTCGTCGGGGGAGAGATCGCGGTTGAGCTCGGACAGGGGGTCGATCGCGGGGGCGATGATGTGCGTCTCCACGGGGAGGTCCGGCTTGCGGAACGCCTCCGACGACACGGCCACCCCATCGTAGCGGAGGATGAACGGCTTGAGGGCCTCCCACACCGACTCGTAGGGGGTGGAGATGTCGATGTGGCACCGCCACACCCACGGCGTGTCCCGCTGCACGTAGCGGATCATCGGGAGGGGCTGAGGATCGTGGACGATGATCACGTCGTGGCCGGTGATCGGGCTGTACCGGGCGAAGGCCTCGTTCACCCGCAGGTAGTTGGCGAGGTCGCCTTCGCACAGGGACACTTCCTCACCCTGCAGGGCGTTGTGGAGCTTCTTCGTGACCTGGAACAGGGACGGATCCCCGTAAAGGAGGCTCCAATCCGCGTTGATCCCCACGTCGTTCATCAGGGGGACGAGGGAGTGGAGCATCCCCGCCACCCCGCCCCCGTGGAACGTGGCGTTGACGTGCAGAAGCCTCAGCCCGTACAGGGGCCGCGCGGCCTGGATCACCGCCGCCACCATCTCCTCGCCGACCTGCTTCGCGTACTTCTCGATTCCCAGTAGCTCCATGTCTGGGGGATCAGCGCCTCCCCCCTTCACCTCCCACTTCGAGTCGAACGAACCCTTCCGGGACCGCGGCGGACCAGAGCTGCCGGTCGCACCCCTCGCCGGGGACCTCCCCCGGGCCGCGCAGGCCGCGTTCCTCATCCCAGTACAGTAGCTCCACAAACCCCAGTTCGGCAAGGGCCTGGCCCACCCTCGCCGCGACCTCAAACACCTCCGCCAGGCCGTGCACCTGCGCCCCGCGGGCGATGAACCACTGCTCGTAGGGCCAGATCGAACCCTGGTGGTAGCCGGTGGGGGAGTAGTCGGGGTGACAGGGGCTGAGCGTTCGGAACCCGTAGGGGGTGACGAGCTCCTGCGCCCCCTGGCCTCGGCGGGCTCTCATCCCTTAACGGCCCCGGCGAGGATTCCGCGCACGAAGTACCGCTGGAGCAAGAAGAACACCACCAACGGAAGGATCATGGTCAGAAACGCAGCTGCCGTAAGGAGCTCCCAGTTCTGTCCACGGTTGGTGACCAAGTTCGCCACCGCCACGGTGATCGGCGCCACCCGCGGTGTGGCTCCCACGTACACCAGGGCCACCAGCATGTCATTCCAAATCCACAGGAACTGGAAGATGAACACAGAGGCGAGGGCAGGAACCGAGATCGGAAGCACAATGCGGAAGAACGTCTTCAACGGTCCCGCCCCGTCGATGGACGCCGAGTCGAACAAGTCCTTGGGGATTCCGGACATGAAGCTGTACATAAGAAATGTGGTGAGGGGAAGTCCGTAGGCGGTGTGAGCAAGCCAGATCCCCGGGTACGTCCCTGCCAGCCTCAGCTTCCGGTAGATGGGAAGGACGGGGATGAATGTCATCTGGAGGGGGACCACCATCAACGCCACCACGAGGACCAGCAGGAGGCGCCGCCCGGGAAACCCCATACACGCGAACGCGTACGATGCCAAGGAGGCGACGATCACCGAGATCAGCGTGGCGGGGACGCTGATGAACAGACTGTTGCGAAACGCCACCCCCAGCCCTTCCTGGTTGAGGACTCTGAGGTAGTTGTCCAAGGCAAACTGCCCCGGCTGGAACAAGCCGGGAATGGTCGTCCACCAACCCGAGCTCACGATGTCCCCCGGTGTGCGGAACGACGTGATCAGGAGGCCCAGCGTAGGGATAAACCACAGGAACGCAATCACGACCAGGAACACGTGAAGCGGCATTCGGGGCAGCAGTCGAACCGGGTTCACTGGACACCTCCTTGGCCAGCGAGCCGGCGCACATTGAGGATCATGAACGGAATCAGCATCAGAAGGAGGACAACAGCAATCGCACTGGCCCGCCCGTAGTTGAAGAAGTTGAACATCTCCTTGTACATCCGGTTGGCAACGACTTCGGTCTCGTAGTTGCCGTTCGTCATCACGTAGACGATGTCGAACACCTTCAACACCTGGACCACCATCGTCACGCCCACCACCTCGGCCGTGGGCCTGAGAAGGGGGAGGGTGACCCGGCGGAAGACCTGGAACTCGTTGGCCCCGTCGATTCGGCTTGCTTCGAGGAGGTCCCGGGGGATGTTCTTGTACGCTGCGGAGAAGATCACCATGGAAAAGCCAGTCCAGATCCATATCCCGACCGCGATGAGGAGGAGGTTGTTGACCCACGGGCGCAGGATCAGCCACCCCTGAGGCTCCCCTCCAAGGGCCACTACGAGGGCGTTCAGAACACCGATCTGCGAGAGTCCGACCGGGCGGTAGGCGTAGACGAATCTCCATATGATCGACGCCCCCACGTAGGAGATCGCAGCCGGAACGAAGATGATCGACTTCAGGACACGTTCGTACTTCACACGGTCGAGCAGCACCGCGAGGATCAGGCCCAGCCCCACGGTCACAGGGGTGAACACGCCCACCCAAAGTGCGTTGTTGCGCAGCGCCCGGGTCATGGTCGGGTTCGTGAAGACGTAGCGCCAGTTCGCTAACCCCACATGACGAACGTTGGGGCCAAACAGCTCCTGCCCCGAGCCGTAGAAGGAACGCCAAATGGTGGCGACCGCCGGGTAGACGAAGAAGAACGTGAGGATGAGGAGTGCGGGGCCTACAAAGACCCACGGGTGCCACTTCTTGGTCTTCAGCACACCGCCACCTCCGTGGTCCGTCCAGCTAGCGGGGAACAGCCGGGCCCTGGGCGGGCCCGGCCGCTCCCCATGGACAAGCTAGTACCCGTAGGCGTCGACCGCGGTGCTCTCAATATAGTCGAGCACAGTCTTCAGTGGGACGCCACTCACGTAGTCAAGAACACCCTGCCAGAACGAGCCGGCACCGACGGCACCCGGCATGAGATCGGACCCGTCGTACCGGAACGAATCCGCCGTCAGCAGCATCTGCCAGGCGGCGCGGGCAATGGGGTCGGGATAGGTGGCCACCGGATCAATGTTCTTGTTGGCGGCCATCTCGCCCAGCTCCCGGGCCCAGATCTCCTGAGCCTTTACCGATGACAGGAACTGGACGAAGGTGATGACCTCCTCCCGTGTCCCGTTCAGGGGACCGCCGGTGTTGAAAACCACCGACACGTCGCCTCCGCCGAGCACGGGGGTGCCAAACTTCGGGTCAATGGGTGGGAACGGGAACACTGCGAAGTCCTCCCCAGGGACGAGATCGGGTTTCTGGTTGAGGATGAAGCTCTGGATGAACGTGGCTTGCTTCAGCAGGTACGCCTGGGGCGGGTCAGTGAACAACGGAGCCCCCGCATCCCCGAAGTTGGTGGTGAGTGCCCCAACGGGGCCGCCGAGGACGTACGCGGGGTTCAGGGCAATCTGCCCGAACTTCTCCCACGCCTCGACCACCGCCGGGTCCGTCCAGGGTATCTCGTGGTTCACCCACTGGTCGTAAACCTCAGGCCCCGCAGTGCGGAGCATGATGTCCTCGATCCAGTCCGTTCCCGGCCAGCCGGAAGCCGCTCCCGACTCGAGGCCGATGGACCACGGCACACCCCCGTCGGCGACAATGCGGTCACACAGGGCGATCAGCTCGTCCCAAGTCGTGGGGACCTGATAGCCCTTCTCCACGAACGCCTTGACGTTGTACCACACAAGGCTCTTCACGTTCGCCGACTGCCAGGTACCGTAGAGCTTCCCGTCCACGTACCCGAGGGGGGTCAGGGCGGGGATCTGCTCGGAGACGTCCACGAGCCCGTCCAGGGGGACGAGGTAGCCAGCACGAGCCCACTCCGCCATCAGACCGAGCCAAGGGATCGGGCTGACGTCGGGGGGGTTACCGGCTGCCAGGCGAGTGGCCAGGATCGCCGGGCGATCGCGGCCCACGATCTCGGTGACCACGTTGATATCCGGGTACGCCTCCATGAACGCCTGGACCACCTTGGCAAACGCCACTGCCTGCTGACCAGGCCAGCCGTGCATCACGTACACCGTCTTCTGCTGGGAGAACCCAACTCCCGCGAACACCACTAAGCACAGTAGGACAAGCATTGCTTTCCGCATTCCTTCCTCCTTGTGGAACTAACTGGTTTGCGCATGAGACCCAGTCCCTAGCTTTGTTCCCTGCGATCACCCCCTTGCGGGCTCGCCCGCCTCAAGGCCGGGCGGAAGCTTGGCCCGAAAGGAGCAAAGACGCTCCACGGAGCGGGAGGAGAGGTCGACAGCCACGTCAGCCCGTTCGCGGTGGCCAGCGATGATACGGTGCTCAATCGCCAAAACCGCTTCCAGGTGCTCATCCTGAGCCTCCCGGCCTCGCTGCCGGCGAGCCAGCTGGAGTTCATGATACGGCCTCTCGAGGAGGATCCGCAACCCGGCCGAGGGAAGAAGAGTTGTGTAGGTCCCTTCGACAATCACCACCTGGACCCCAGCCGCGTCGAGCTCCTCTTGGGTGATCCGATCTTCCTCGTAGATCACCAATGGCTTCACCACCCGGGGGGAGCCCCCTCGGATCTCCCGCACCGTGGCGTCGAGTGCCTCCAGGTTCACCTCCGACACGCCTACGTGGTCCAGGGACACCCTCCTCAGGCGCGCGTTGGTCAGGGGAGGATAGAAGAAGTAGTCGTCCTGCTGGATCACAATGGTACGGAACCCTTGTGCCTCCAGTCTGCGGGCCAGCTCGAACGCCACCTCGGACTTTCCGGCCCCCGACTCCCCGGCCACGGTGACCACCAGCGGAGCGCCTTTGTAGGTTAACGCTTGTAGGACCATCGGCACGAGCTCCCCCGCTGCCCACCGGTGTTCGTCCCCAATGACCAGCTTGTCCCCCTGCACGAGGCCTCCTTGGCCTACAACCCGTAGAGCTGTCGGTGACGTTCGGCGGAGGCGCTCCAGCTGTACCCGGTCACCACCCGTTGTCGTCCTGCGGCTCCCATCTCGCGCCCGGCAGCGGGGCTCTTCAAGATTGCACCCACCGCGTCGGCCAGCGCATCCACGTCCGTCACGTCCACCAGGAGTCCGTCCACCCCGGGACGGATCACTTCTGCGGGTCCCCCGTTGTCCGTGGCGACGAGAGGAACCCCACAGGCCATCGCCTCCAGCATCACGATCCCGAAGAGCTCATAGCGCGACGGGAGCACAAACACGTCCAGTGCCCCGTAAAATCGAGGCAGACGTTCCTGAGGGACGATGTCCACCCACCGCAGGCGGTCTCTTAACCCCAAGTCGTTCCACAGCCTCTCGAGGCGCCTTCGCGCCTCGACCTCGCTCGCATCGGAGCCGGTCCCCGTACTCAGCAAGAACTGGACATCCAAACCCCGACGCAGCAGTCGCTCTGCACAGAGCATGAACAGGTCAAACCCCTTCCGGGGGTCGAGTCGCCCCAGCGTCCCCACTGCGGGAACCCCCGGCGCAAGCCCAAACTCCTCCTTGCAGCGCTCTCGATCCTCGGGTGGGGCGAACCGCCCCGTGTCCACACCAGGGGCGATGACGCGGATCCTCTCCCGGGGCGCCCCGTATAGGTGGACAAGGTCCTCCGCTTCCGCCGCCGTGGAGGCGACAAGCCATGTGCTGCGTTGGCATGCCCGGCCCTCGAACTCGAACCGTTCGGCATGGCGCGCCCGCTCCTCCGGGGTAACTTGCGCGTACTTCCGCTTGCCCAACGAATGGGACGCGTGAACCCAGGTCCTCCCCGCCGCCAGCTGCTGCGCCACCGCCGCTCCATCCCAAAAGTGGGAGTGAATCACCGTGTGTGCCCCAAGCCTCTGGGATACAACCCGTGCGAAGTCGCTGAGGAATGGGCCGATCTCCTCCTTGGGCACGAAACGCCGGGGGCCTACGGGCACACGCTCGACCCACGCTCCGCTGCAGATGCTCTCCACCGGAGGTTTTCCTTCCCCGCGGTCCCGGGTGAACGCGACCACGTTGAGACCGAGACGCGCCAGGTGAGCCGACAGCTCGCGGACGTAGATGCACTGGCCCCCAATTTCCGGTGCCCCGATGGTTCCGAGGGGATCACCATGGGGGGTCAACATCATCACGTCAGGAACCTGCCGCATGGCCCCTCCTTCCTTGGCCACCCAGGCAGCGCAGGACTCGGCCCCGCCTCGTTGCTCCAGTCGGCGGTCGTTCACCCCCACCCAGTGGATGCCCGGGCGGACTTCCGTGGGGTTCATCCCGCACCTCCTTCCCCCACCTACTACGCGAACTCAGCGAGCACCCGCAGCCAGTCGAGAAGCAGCCGCGGCACGAGGAACTTCAGGCGAACGTGCATCCGCCCCTGCGCCCCCAGCCGCTCGCGCAGCTCGCGGTCCTCGATGATCCGCACTGCCCGCTCCGCCGCCTGTTCGTAGTCCCCCGGCTGGACGAGGTACCCCGTCTGCCCGTCGATCACCTGGAGCGGGATCCCCCCCACGTCGGTGGCCACGACGGGCGTCCTCTTCCACAGCGCCTCGGACACGGTGAGCCCGAACCCCTCCCGCTGGGACATCTGGAACACGACCGCCGCCGCGCGCTGGAGTGCGTTCACGAACAGGGGATCGGTGTGGGTGAACAGGTGCACATCCTCCTGCCCCTCCACCTTGCTGAGGACTCGGGCGAAGATCTCCGGGCCCTCCGGGTCGTCGTTGGCCATGTTCCCCATCATCACCAGCCGGCAGTCCACGCTCTTCCGGATGCGCTCAAACACCTCGAGAACCCCCAACGGATCCTTCCACTTGTCGAAGCGCGAGATCTGGACGAGGAGCGGCTTGTCGCGGGGCACGGCGTACTGGGCGAGCTTCCGTTCCACCTCGTCGGGGGAGAGATCGCGGTTGAGCTCGGACAGGGGGTCGATCGCGGGGGCGATGATGTGCGTCTCCACGGGGAGGTCCGGCTTGCGGAACGCCTCCGACGACACGGCCACCCCATCGTAGCGGAGGATGAACGGCTTGAGGGCCTCCCACACCGACTCGTAGGGGGTGGAGATGTCGATGTGGCACCGCCACACCCACGGCGTGTCCCGCTGCACGTAGCGGATCATCGGGAGGGGCTGAGGATCGTGGACGATGATCACGTCGTGGCCGGTGATCGGGCTGTACCGGGCGAAGGCCTCGTTCACCCGCAGGTAGTTGGCGAGGTCGCCTTCGCACAGGGACACTTCCTCACCCTGCAGGGCGTTGTGGAGCTTCTTCGTGACCTGGAACAGGGACGGATCCCCGTAAAGGAGGCTCCAATCCGCGTTGATCCCCACGTCGTTCATCAGGGGGACGAGGGAGTGGAGCATCCCCGCCACCCCGCCCCCGTGGAACGTGGCGTTGACGTGCAGAAGCCTCAGCCCGTACAGGGGCCGCGCGGCCTGGATCACCGCCGCCACCATCTCCTCGCCGACCTGCTTCGCGTACTTCTCGATTCCCAGTAGCTCCATGTCTGGGGGATCAGCGCCTCCCCCCTTCACCTCCCACTTCGAGTCGAACGAACCCTTCCGGGACCGCGGCGGACCAGAGCTGCCGGTCGCACCCCTCGCCGGGGACCTCCCCCGGGCCGCGCAGGCCGCGTTCCTCATCCCAGTACAGTAGCTCCACAAACCCCAGTTCGGCAAGGGCCTGGCCCACCCTCGCCGCGACCTCAAACACCTCCGCCAGGCCGTGCACCTGCGCCCCGCGGGCGATGAACCACTGCTCGTAGGGCCAGATCGAACCCTGGTGGTAGCCGGTGGGGGAGTAGTCGGGGTGACAGGGGCTGAGCGTTCGGAACCCGTAGGGGGTGACGAGCTCCTGCGCCCGACGGGCGAGCTCTTCCCTGCGCCCGGCCGGAACGTCATCCGGCCGGAGGTAGGCGAGGAGGTGCAGCCCGTCCGAGCTCACCCCACGGACAAGCTGCCCATCGTCCAACGCCAACGCCGGGTAGCCGGCCTCCTCGTCCCAGAGTACGTTCCACACCACCTCAATCATCGCGCGGGCTTGCGCGGTGAGCGCTCGGGGATCGAACCCGAGGTCGAGCGCCTCCGTCAGCGCTGCCAGCGCGCGCAATGCGGCCACGGTCTGGGCCTGGACCAACGTGTACGCGACCGGGAACCGGAGCTCCCGGCGCCCAGGCAGGAACGAGTCCTTCCAGTACGTAGCGGGGAGCAGGTACCGTCTGGCGCCCGCATGGCGGGGATCCTCCCAGAACAGGTCGCCTTCGAGGTGCCGGAGGAGGTACGCGCCGGCGGCCTGCAGTGCAGGGCGGATGGAGCCCAGGACCTCCTCACCCCGGTCTGCAGTGAGCAGTCCCTCCGCGGCGATGAGGAACAGGTGGCTCGTTTCGCACGCGTTGTACTGGGTGGAGAGGCCGTCCCGCTCGTGGGGGGGGTACTCGTGGAGGACGCGCCCCGGCTCCTCCCCGCTCCGCGGATCCGTCTTGGACCCGATTGTGGCCGCGCAGAAGCGGAGCGTCTCCCGGATCAAGGCCCGGTACCACGGCTCCTGTTCTGAGAAGAAGCCCAAGCTCCGGTTGTGTTTTTTGGGCAGGTCCAAGTGACCCAGGATGTCAAAACCGCCGGCTACTACCATCTTCCGCAGCTGGGCGAAGTATTCGCCCAACATACTCTTCGTTGAGCCGCCGAAGGTCTTTTCGATGAGGTGCTGCAGTTCTTCGAGAGGTCCGTCTATACTGTAATACGCGCCGTCTTCTTGGTCCTGTAGCATATGAACCGATCCGATCTGGTAGTCGAGGCCCAGGCTCTGAATTTTTCCCATTCCCGGGAAAAAACTCTCGTCCAGGTAGTCGGTCTCCAAGCCGAGGAGAATCTCTATCCGCCCCCGGTACCGATGCCGCAGCTGTCGAATAGCGTTCATGTATTCGGAGAGGCTCTCGTCGTCCATGGTCCAGTCGTTGGGGAAGGGCAGCGGGCTGTGTCCGGTGAAACCGAGACTGTCGAATCCCCGGCGGACGGCCTCGCGTACGTAATCTTCAGGCTCCCCCGTACCGTCACAATACCGGCTGTGGGTGTGGTAGTTGGTTAGTTTCATTTCGAGTTCCTCTTTAGTTTCGCATGTTGCTTCGCGGCAATCGAAACAACGAAAATAGCCGAGTACGTCTATTTTCGTATTAGAGTATCGCACGGTCTTTTTTTAATTGCAATTCCGATTTGCCCCTGCTCAGCAATTCTCATTTTGGAAAGTGCACTTGCACTTTCCAAAATGAGAATGCCTCCAACAGTTAGAAACACAAA
>OMKS01003214.1_pt1 | contig 13159 bp, 10 predicted proteins | sample 1674721 | NCBI WGS metagenome assembly OMKS01 (sample SAMN06264996, study PRJEB25208) | sediment metagenome | isolation source: hot spring sediment | place: USA: California | collected 2014-09-02 | reverse complement strand
TAACTTACACCTTCCATCTCTAACGCCTCCCTTCAATATCCAACATAGGATACCAAAGTGTTGCGCTAGATTCTTGAACCTAAGAAAGTAATTATTCTTTGGATTTTAATGCGGCTGTAATAATGTTGTAATGAATCTTATCTATGCTTCGCACGCATTAGAAAATTGAAAAAATGCAAAGTTAAAAAAGGAGGAAAAAATGAAGAGGTTTTGGTTAATTATGGTCGTGCTGGGACTGATTACAGCCTTCAGTACAACAGTATTTGCCGCGGATGTAAAGTTCAGCGGTCAGTTTTACGCGGCGGGAATGTATTTGGATCAGACGTCGCTGAAGAAAGACGCTACGGGCTATTCTTCCACCGCTTTCTATTTTCAACGGCTGCGTGTTCGAACGGATTTTATCGTTTCTCCGGGCTTGACGCTAGTCACGCGATTTGACGCGTTGGAAAGAGCCTGGGGCGCTCCAAGAAGCGAGGCGGATGTAGGGCTGGATGTTGATTCGGCCGGCACAATGGCCGAAAATGAAAACATCGCTTTCGACTGGGCCTATATTAATTACAAGGCCCCCATTGGTGTTTTTAACGTAGGTATCATGAACAAGGGCACAACCGGAACCGCTTTCGGCAATAATATTGCTCCGGCGGCCAGAATAAAATACGCCTATACCTACGGGCCGGTTTTTGTCGAAGTTCAAACCAGCAAGCTTGCAGAAAATAGCTATACGGCTAAAAATACGACTGCTAACTGGACAGACGCTGATCGTAATGAATACGGTATTCAAGCTCGCTATTCCTGGAAGGGCGGCAAAGCAGGCGTGAATGTTACCTATAACCGCGACGCGAGAAACCGTCCGTCAGCGAATAACAAAAAAGTTTATTGGCAGGTTGTGCCTTACGCGATGGCTAAAATTGGCCCCGTTGCCCTCGAGGCGGAACTGGGTTATGTAACCGGCAAGGAAAGAGACCATGATGACGGGACGGCTGATATAAAATTGGTCGGACTATCCGGTTATGTTGATGCCCTTGCTGATTTCGGCATGTTCTACGCCGGCGGCACTTTCGCCTATGTTTCCGGCGATAAACCCGATACGGCAAAAAAAGAAGGCGGTACGCTTAGCGGCGGCCGTGACTGGAACCCGTGTCTGATTCTTTTCAGTTATTATGATACGAGACGCTGGGTAGGGGCAATCACGGGTTGGGATGCCACCGCGACCGGCGAGATCAACAATGCCATGAAAAATGCTTTCTTTTACCAGGGCAGAGTAGGCGTGCGTCCAATTGCTGATTTAGACATTATGGCGTCTCTTGCTTACGCCGTGGCGGATAAAAAACCGTCCGGTTATCTGGAAAAAGATTACGGTCTGGAGCTTGACTTAACCGCCACTTACAAGGTTACCAATAATCTGTCTTATATGATGGGTGTTGGATATCTGTGGACAGGTGATTACTTTAAATACAATGATATCAACAACAAAGTAGACGATAACTACATGGTTATAAATAAGCTGACGCTTATGTTCTAAGATAAGCCATAAAATTATTAAAAATTATCCTCGGAAGTTCAAAGAGCTTCCGAGAATAATTTGTTTTTGGATGGTTTAGTTAGTTAAGTTTTTTTCTGATTGCCTGAAAAACAGGTAATGTAATCATAATAAGGCAAAGAATTAGTGAGGCCAAGGCAATGGGACGCTGCACAAAAATGCTAAAACTTCCCTGAGATATCAAAAGAGAGCGCCTTAAATTTACTTCAAACATGGGTCCCAGAACGAAAGCCAGAATCAATGGTGCGGGTTCATAATCGAATTTTTTTAGTAAATATCCGGCAATACCGAAGGTGATCATCACAAATACATCAAAAATGTTGTTGTTTATGGAATATGAGCCGATTACGCAAAAAAGGATAATAAGAGGATAAAGAATTTTGTCCGGAATTTTTAAGACCTGTACCCACATTGGGATCAGAGGTAAATTCATAATCAAAAGCATTATATTTCCTATATACATGCTGCCGATTATCCCCCAGAATATTTCAGGGTGTTCTTTAATTAACAATGGTCCCGGAGTTATACCGTGAACCAGAAATGCGCCAAACATGACAGCTAAAACAACATTCGGCGGAATACCAAGTGTTAATAATGGTATGAAAGATGTAGAAGTAGCGGCGTTGTTGGCTGATTCAGGTGCGGCAACTCCTTCTATGGCTCCTTGCCCAAATTTTTCCGGATTTTTAGATAGGCGTTTTTCCATTCCGTAAGAAATAAAGGACGAAAGAACCGGTCCACCGCCCGGCAATACTCCCATGAAAAATCCTATTAAAGTACCCCTGATAATTGCCCATTTTGCTTGTAGCCACTGTAATTTCTGCGGGAATAAATTCTTGATTTTTACTTTTAATATTTTTTTGGGTACAGCTTTTTCTATATTAATTAAAACTTCTGCTAAACCGAATAATCCAATCGCTAGCGGTGCGACATGAAGCCCTTCAAATAAATTTATCATTCCAAAAGTCATTCTGGGCAGAGAAGTAATAGGATCAAGTCCAATTGAACCCAGAATCAATCCGACCGCTGCCATTATTGCTGCTTTGATAATTGAATGCTGTGCCAGATAAACAATAAAGGTAAAACCCAGCAGAATTATGGCAAAGTATTCTGGAGGCCCAAATTTTAGCGCCCATGATGAAAGTGGCCTAGCCAAAAGCTGTAGGCCGATTAAACCAATTGTCGCGGCTATAAAAGAACCAAAAACTGCAATACCTAATGCAGCTCCGGCCTGTCCCTTTCGTGCCATTTGGTAACCGTCAAGACATGTTACTACTGATGCTGCTTCTCCGGGTACATTTATCAAAATGGAAGTTGTCGAACCGCCATACATGGCGCCATTATAAATACCCGCAAGCATGATGATAGCCCCTGCCGGTGGTAATTGGAAAGTCAGCGGCAATAGAATAGAAATAGCGCCTACCGGACCGATACCGGGCAAAACGCCAATTAAAGTTCCTAACAGACAACCCACGAAAATCAGAATGATGTTATGAAACTCAAATGCAACAGAAATGCCGTAAAACAAGCTGCTTAATGATTCCAAGGGACGCTCCGGTTAAAAAGACCAAATTGCTCTGGGCAGAGGTGTTTTTAAAATATAGTGAAATAAACCGTAGCTCAACAAAACAGACAGCACAGAACTTATAATTACCACCCATGTTTTCATCCTGCCCAGGCCAAACAAAACCGACATAAGAGCAAAAGTTGCGAGAATATATCCTATTATCGGAAGAACAATAGTGTAAATAATCAAAACAGAGATAACGATGATATTTTTATGCCAGTTAAGTTTTCTCCATAAATCAACAAGATTAATTTCTGGATTATTTTTACGGCAATTAACTGCTAAGAGTATCGCGCCAAAAATTATTAACAAAAAGCTTGCGGCAAAAGGTATAAGGCCGGGTTGGGGGTTACGAAGCTCACCAATTCCCAACCCCAGCGAACTTACCAAGACGAATGTTGCAAATAAAATTAAAACAATACTACTGCTGATGTCTCGCTTATTCACTTTTTCCTTCGCCGGTGTAGCTGGAATTAAGATTATTCTGGTACTGTAGCCGCTTCTTTGATTATTCCCGTTGCTATTAAGTGTTTATTAATTTTCTTCCAGTATATACGCAAGAAATTACGCAATTTATTACCGTCATAATAAACGGGAATCATGCCCACTTTATCCAGAGATTCCAAATATTCTTTGTTTTTTATTGCTTTAGCAAAAGCATCCTCCAATTTTTTTGCGATATTAGCAGGAATATTTGCTGGTGCAACAACGGCGAAGATAGCATCGTTCGCAAAATCGTATCCCAATTCTTTGAGGGTTGGAACTTCAGGGAAAATAGGAGATCTGTTTTCGCTGATTACGGCCAGAAGCCTTGTTTGTCCGGATTTTACCGAAGGAATTAATTCCGAAGTAAGGGAAGCAAAATCAACATGTCCTCCCAAAAGAGCAGTTAAAGCATTAATACTTCCTTTATACGGTACGTGGATCATTTGCAGTTTTTGTTTTGCTGTAATTTCGTCAATTGCAGCATGAGTGGTACTGCCTACACCGGTTGTACTGTATTTTAATTTATTTGGATTCATTTTTGCGTACGACACCAAATCTTTCAATGACTTCCAGGGAGAGTCATTTTTAACAACGATACCCAGCTGCGGTTCGGCAAAACCAATAATAGGTTTAAAACTGGTGAAAGGTTTAAAGGGGGCTTGTTGTATCTGGCTAACGCGGATTATAACAGAGCTGGGAGTGGCGCAAAGAGTATAGCCATCGGGATTTTGTGCAAGCATGGACGCCAATGCAACCATTCCTGTGCCCCCTGATTTGTTTTCAATGACTACCGGCTGCTCCAGAATTTTTTCTGCAGAAGCGGCCAGTGCCCTGGCGCTCAAATCCATACTGCCGCCCGCGGAAAATCCTACTAGTATGGTAATCTGCCTTTCTGGGTATTGGGCGCTTGCATCATGAACGTTAAACGAAAATAAAATAATTAATAAAAGAAAAATAAAAAAAATATTTTTTGTTTTCATAACTATGTCTCCTTGCCTTGGATTTTTATCAGCATTGGAATATTTTTAGGATGTAGTTCGTTTTGAATATTAAAATGTAAATGTTAGCTTATTTAAAAACAAATAATTGTCGCTGACGCTGGCATTTGAATTTGTTTCCTTAAAGTAATCTCCTGTCCAGAGATACCCAAAACCCAGCATATAAGCAAGATTGTCGGTGATTTTGTATGTAGCAACAACATCTAGTTCAATTCCATAATCTTTTTTCAAATAGACGCTAGATGGGTCACCTGCTGTCGCCCATGGTTTTTTATCGGCTTCAGCATAAGAGACAGAGGCCATGATATCAAGATTATTAATTGGTCTTAATCCACCTCTGACTTGATAGAAAAAGGCATTATACATGGGGCCGGCATTAACAGATGTGCCGTTACCGGCAAGAGAACCGACCCAATATGTGAGGTTGTTATTCCAAAGAATTAAGCATGGATCCCAATCACGGCCGCCATTGTTGCGCATGGCGTCGCCTTCTTTTTTGGTTGTAGAAGGGTCGTCTCCGGCCACGTATGCGAATGTTCCACCAACATAAGCCATTCCAAAATCAGCTGTGACATCTAACCAGGCTGAAAGTGCGGACAGTCTTACATCATCACCAAAACTACTATCTTCGTAATTTTTTAATTTTCCGACAAAATAAATCAATTCAGCCTGTACTTTCAGTGGTCCATGATGAATTTTTGTGTAAGGCATGAAATTGTTGTAAAGACTTTTATAATGTTGTGTCGGTTTATTTGAGGCGCTTCTGCCCAAGCCGATAAGAATGCCTGCTTCTGCGCTTTTCCATTTATAGCGGAAAGCCATGCAATATTTGTTTGCGTCCACATCAGATGCTGTAGCAGTAGGATTCACCGCTGAAAAATTATTTTCCGCCATTTTTGCTGTTTGTATGGTGAACATCCAGTTGGGGGCTCTGTATGCCCAGGCGACTTTACCACGGGGTGTTGATGAATCCATAAAAACAGTGCCCCAGGCTCCGTCATTCATGTAACCAACCCGCCATAAGCCGATTTTTGAGGCGTAGCTTAAGTAAACCCAGTCAAAAGCAATATTTTCATTTTCTGCTCGTGTTCCTGCGGAACCCATATCTGACGTTGTTGAAGCAGGATTGCTTCTGGCTCCGCCCCATATTCTTTCCAAAATATCAAAGCGAGTTATCAGTTTCAAAGCGGGCGAAACAATGAATTCAGTCTGCACTCTGAGCCTCTGAAAGTAAAAAGCGGTGGAAGGATGGCCGGCAGCATCCTTTGTCAGCGACGTCTGATCCAAATACATTCCCGCCGCGTAAAACTGACCGCTGAATTTTACATCCGCCGCCAACGCATTAGTGCTGGCGGACATTAAAAAAATCGACAACAATAAAAACAATATATAGCGCTTCATTTTTTCCCCTCAGCATTGATGTATTAACAAAATGTAAGATACAACAAATGAGAAAAAGTTTTTTTGTTAAAATTTTTTGGTCAGGTTCTTAGGCTTAAGCTAAACTTTTTCCCGCAAACTTGCTGACTTATATTACATTTAGACTGAGTGTGCAAGATGTGATTCAAATAAAATATAGTTTTTTTTCAATATTTCGAAAATCGGCAAATTATATGGGCAACGTTCAATACACGTCCCGCACTGTGTGCATTTTAGCGTGGATTCCATGGGGATTTTTAAAAATTCAACGGATACGGCAGGTGACATGCGCTTGGCAACAATCGGATAACCCATTGCCGGAGTAATCATTACTCCTTCCGGGCAGGGCTGGCAGTATTCGCACCGGCGGCAGAACTTTTTTCCTAATTCGCGGCGGTATCTTTCCATGCTTTGATTATCTTCTTTGGTTATTTCATTTGTGTGTTCATAAAGAGAAACAACTTCATCGATAACCTGAATTGAATCAAAACCCGGAATGGGAATAACTTCGGGGAATTGGCGCAGATATTTAAACGCCAGCCCGGCATTGTCGATGACGCCTCCGGCAAAAGGTTTCATCGCGATCATGCCTACGCCATTGTTCAAAGCGTATTTATAAAACTCGTTTTTAAAATCCTCTTCGATAAAATTGAAAGGGAATTGAATCGTATCAAAAAATCCTGTTTTGATGATATCGATGGCCACGGATAAATTGTGAGAGATAAGCCCTAAAAACCTGATCTTTCCTTCTTCTTTGGCTTTTTGCGCGGCAGCGAGCGCTCCGTCGGGGCGGCAAAGCTTTTCCCATTCCTCTTTGTTGGCCACCTGATGAAACTGGTAAATATCGATGTAGCTCGTTTTTAAATCGCCAAGGCTTTTTTCCAGGTGACGAGCAAAACCTTTCGCGTCGCGCCTCATCGTTTTTGTCGCAATGATCACTTTGTCCCGCAGCATAGAAAAGGCCTGGCCGATTTTCGCTTCGCTGTTGCGGTACATATTTGCCGTGTCATAAAAAGTAATTCCTCTTTCATGGGCATGCCGCAGTACTTTGATTGCTTCATCCGTCTGTAATCTGATGATCGGTATTCCGCCGAATCCCACTTCGGATACCTTTATGCCGGTTTTTCCTAAATTGATATATTTCATTGTTTGATAATAATTTAAGCGGAAATCTTTATGAACAATCGCATCATTAATTTAGTGACTTTTCGCGTTTTTTGCTTATTGCCGCCGCGCCCTCATTATTTCAAAAAACTAACATTAAACCAATTATTAATCTTTTGTTTTGCTTCGGTTGCTTATGATCCCCCAAAGCATAAGCAAAGCGCCGGCAGTAATGGCGGAATCCGCGACGTTGAATGCCGGCCAGTGCCAGCTGCCGATGTAGAAATCCAGAAAGTCCACAACAGCGCCGAACCTGATGCGGTCAATCAGGTTGCCCACGGCCCCCCCGAAAATGAGAGATAAAGACAAAATGATTAAAAATGGTTCCTTTTCGCTTTTTACGATGTAGTAAATAATCAGCGCCATGGCCAAAAGCGTGATGCCGATGAAAAAAGCGTAGCGGAAAAGTTCCGGCATATCCGCCAAAAATCCAAAAGCCGCGCCGGGGTTCATCACATAGACAAGATTGAAAAATCCGTCGATAACCTTGTGTGTCCCATACATGAAAAGTTTTTCGGTGATGACCGATTTGGTGATTTGGTCCAGGATAATAATGACCGCCGCGCAGACGATAAAAAAAGCCAGATTTTTCTTCACCAGAATCCCCTCACGCAAGGTTATAGATTTGCGAGGCAGCGATCACATACTTTTGGATGATCTTTGTCTTTTCCTAAAGATTCGGAATACACCCAGCAACGTTCGCATTTTTCACCGCGCGCTTTTTCCACGCCGACAACCAGACCTTTTATTTCTTCGCTCTTATAGGGATTTGTGATTTGATTTTCCGGAACAATTTGCAATTGCGAGACAATCAGCAACGCCCGTAAATCTTCCAGGTGGCTTTCAAAAAGGTTTTTCATCTTTTCCGGCGCGCCGATGCTGACGCGCGCGTCCAGTGAATGGCCGATTACTTTATCTTTTCTGGCCTGTTCGAGCGCCTTGGCAATTTCCGCGCGCGCATCAATCATTGTTTTCCACGCGTCACCTAAGGAGGAATTTGAATAAAGCTCATCCGTCTGCGGCAGGCGCGCCAGATGCACGCTTGCCTCTTTGTCTTTCCACGCCGGCATTGTATTCCAGATTTCTTCCGCGGTGAAGGTGAAAACAGGCGCCAAAAGCCGCGTCATCGCTTTTAAAATAATGAACATGGCGCTCTGGCCGGAACGGCGCGCCGTGGAGCCCGACTTTGTTGTGTAGAGCCGGTCTTTTAAAACATCCAGATAAAGAGCGCTCAAATCCACGGTGCAGTAATTGTACAGAGTGTAGAAAACAACATGAAACTGATAACGATCGTAGGCGTCGCCCACTCTTTTAATAATTTCCTGCAGGCGATGCAGCGCCCACTTATCCATTTCTTCCATTTTTTCGTACGCGATCAAATCTTTATCGGGATTAAAATCGTAAAGATTACCCAGGATAAATCTTCCGGTATTGCGGATACGGCGGTAGGCTTCCACGAGGCGTTTGAGAATTTCTTCGGAGATACGGATATCGTCAGTATAATCTTCGGCGGCAACCCAAAGCCTGAGAATTTCCGCGCCGTATTTTTCGATGACTTCCTGCGGTTCGATGGTGTTGCCGATGGACTTGGACATCTTTTTTCCTTCGCCGTCCACGACAAAGCCGTGCGTCAAAACGCTAAGGTACGGCGCGCGGCCTCTGGTGCCCACCGATTCCAAAAGCGACGAATGAAACCAGCCGCGGTGCTGATCTGATCCTTCCAGATACATATCCGCGGGCGAGCGCAGATCCGGTCTTTTTTCCAGAACTGCCGCGTGCGTGACGCCGGAATCAAACCACACATCCAGAATGTTTGTTTCCTTGATAAATTCAGTGGACTTACAATGCGGGCAGACGCTGCCTTTGGGCATCAGGTCTTTGGCATCTTTTTCAAACCAGATATCCGCGCCGCCTTTTTCCACCAGCGCCACTAAGTAATCGAGCATCTCTTTGGTGAGAACTTCGGCTTTGCATTTGGCGCAATAATAAACGGTAATCGGCACGCCCCACAAACGCTGGCGCGAGATGCACCAGTCCGGGCGGTTTTCTACCATGCCGTAGATGCGGTCGCTTCCCCAGGAGGGAATCCACTGAACTTCATTGATGGCGGCGAGAGCCTTTTTGCGCAGATCATTTTTCTCCATCGAGATAAACCACTGTTCGGTGGAACGGAAAATAATAGGTTTTTTGCAGCGCCAGCAGTGCGGATAGGAATGCTGCATGGGGAAATGCCCTAAAAGCGCGCCCGTTTCTTTTAGTTTTTTAATGACGTTGTCATTGGCGTCAAAAACGAACTGGCCGGCAAAATGCGCGACGTCTTCGGTGAATTTTCCCGTGTCATCCACCGGCGCGTAATTTTCCAGTCCGTATTTAAGGCCGATTTCGTAGTCTTCCTGGCCGTGTCCGGGAGCGATGTGCACGCAGCCGGTGCCCGCTTCCAGTGTGACAAAAGGCGCCAGAATCAAAACACTGTCTCTTTTAACCAGCGGGTGAACGCATTTTTGTCCTTCCAGCACGGCGCCTTTGAATTCATCCAGAATTTCATAATTCTTATTTTTGTAACCGAAAGCATCCATGCAGTAATCAAGCATGTCCTTGGCGACAATCAGCACTTCGCCGTCAATTTTCACCGCGGCGTAAATAAAATCGTCTTTGAGCGCGATGGCAAGGTTAGCGGGAATCGTCCAGGGAGTTGTCGTCCAGATGACGAAGTTAACTTTTTGGCCGGCAAGTTTCGGCAGAACTTTGGCGATATCAGAGGTAACGGCGAATTTTACATAGATGGAAGGAGTATGATGATCCGCGTATTCGACCTCCGCTTCCGCCAACGCTGTTTTGCAAGACGCGCACCAGTAAACAGGCTTTTTGCCTTTATAGACACTGCCGTTAAGATACAGTTTTCCGAACTCGGCGATTGTTGCCGCCTCGTAAGGATAAGCCATGGTAAGATAAGGATTTTCCCATTCGCCGAACACTCCCAATCTTTTAAACTGTTCACGCTGAATGCCAACATATTTTTCGGCGTAGGCGCGGCAGGCGCGCCGTTTGTCGGCTTGCGACATTGCGGCTTTTTTACTGCCCAGTTCCTTATCTACCTGATGTTCAATGGGCAGTCCGTGGCAATCCCAGCCCGGCACGTAAACGCCGTCCAGGCCGTTCATATTTTTAGCCTTGATGACGATGTCCTTGAGAATTTTATTTAATGCCGTGCCCAGATGAATGCTGCCATTGGCGTAAGGCGGGCCATCATGCAGAATAAAAGGTTTGGCGCCATTGAGATTCTTGCGGATCATTTTATAAATTCCTGTTTCTTCCCAGGTTTTGAGCATTTCCGGCTCGCGTTGCGCCAGATTCGCTTTCATTGGAAAGTCCGTTTGCGGAAGATTCAGGCTTTTCTTGTAATCCATTTATTGCTCCTTCATTGCAAAAAAAATAGCTCCAGAGAGCGAAATTTATACGCTTTTTTAGCGTGGCAGTGCACTATCACACAATTATTGCACTTTCAAGTAAACTCTATAGCACTTAACATCAATAATTTCTTGAGAAATTTATCAATTATTTAGTGTATGCTCAGCAGCGGTATGAAGCTTTACCCCGGTAATTTTACTGGTTGTTGTTAATCATAAAAGCTTGACATCTAACGGCTTGCCACTAAAATAAGTCATATCAGATTCGTATGAGAGCCTTTTTTATCTGGTTTTGCTATATTAAATTCAGGAGGATTTTAAAAAATGAAGAGAGTTTTCTTGTTTCTGGTAACCAACATTGCGGTGCTGGCCGTTCTGTTCATCGTTTTGCGCCTGTTGGGAGTGGATACCATTCTCGATGAAAGCGGCACCGGTTTGAATATGTACAATCTGCTGATTTTTTCCGCCGTTTTCGGCTTTGGCGGTTCATTTATTTCTCTGGCGATCTCCAAGTGGATGGCCAAGCGCCTGACCGGAGCCAAGGTAATCACCAATCCCCGCAGTTCCACGGAAATCTGGTTGGTCGATACGGTGAAAAAGCAGGCGGCGATGGCCGGTATCGGCATGCCGGAAGTGGCCATCTTTGACTCCGCTGCGCCGAATGCCTTTGCCACGGGCATGAATAAAAATAAAGCCCTGGTGGCGGTAAGCGCCGGCTTGCTGCGCGCGATGAATCAACAAGAAGTGGAGGCAGTGCTGGGCCATGAAATAAGCCACGTGGCCAACGGCGATATGATTACGCTTTCGCTGGTTCAGGGAGTAGTCAATACATTTGTTATTTTCTTATCGCGCGTGGTCGGTCATTTCGTGGACAGGGTGATTCTTAAAAACGAGAGAGGGCATGGTCTGGGCTTTTTCCTGACGACAATCATCGCGCAGATAGTTTTCGGAATTCTGGCCAGCATCATCGTCTTTTGGTTCAGCAGGAAAAGAGAGTATCGCGCGGACGCTGGCGGCGCGAAGCTGGCGGGAACGCCCGGGATGATTGCCGCCCTGGAAAAACTGAAGAAGGGGGTACAGGAGCCCCTGCCGGACCAGATGTCCGCCTTCGGCATCAGCGGAAAGCCGTCCAAGCATGGGCTGAAGTTGTTGTTCATGACCCATCCCCCTCTTGATGATCGCATCGAGGCACTGAAGAAAATGACTTCTTTTTAAGATGTGATAACCTATATGACCAAAAGGGCGAGGCAAGGAGAAAATTAACTCTTCTCGCCCTGTTTTTTATTTGTTTACGTTAATTGAAAATACTTGCCGTAAATTGTAAAAATCATGATATGTTTTCAGCAGATTGAATAATTTGGCTTGTTTCGATTATGATAAATGCTGACATGCAAAAGAAATTGAGTAAGCAGGAAGGGAAAGGCAAACAGGAAGAAATGATAAAAGATTATTTTGTTGTGGTTGCCAAAGGCATGGGCATGGGTGTGGCCAATGTTATTCCCGGAGTTTCGGGGGGCACAATCGCTCTCATTACCGGAATTTTCCAGAGGTTAATCGACAGTATCAAGTCTTTCAACTTCACCGCGCTGAAACTTTTCTTCAACAAGGAGTTTAAAGAATTCGCCCGCTACACCGACCTCAATTTCCTCGTTGCGGTGTTATTGGGTGTGGCCATCAGCATTTTCTCTCTGGCCAAATTACTGAACTGGCTTTTTCTGCATCATCCTGTATTTGTATGGTCTTACTTTTTCGGGCTCATTCTGGCCTCGGTTTTTCTTGTGGGCAAAACAATTGAAAATTGGAAATTATCCGTAATTGTAATGTTTATAGCCGGTACATCAATTGCCGTGTCCATTTCCATTCTTACCCCGGCGACTCCCAATGATTCCTTTTTTTATCTGATTATCTGCGGAGCGGTAGCCGCCTGCAGTATGATTTTGCCGGGATTATCCGGCTCTTTTGTTTTCTTGCTTATGGGCAACTATGAACTGATAATAAATGCCGTGGGCGATCTCAATATGAAAATATTGCTGCCCGTGGCCATCGGGGCGGCAGGCGGATTGATTGCTTTTGCCCATTTTCTTTCCTGGGTTTACAGGAAATTCCGCGATCAAACCATTTCCACACTAACCGGCTTTATCCTCGGCTCGTTAATGATTTTGTGGCCGTGGAAAAAAGCGATATTCAGTTTAGATGCAAACGGCAGCGAAGTCATCAAAGGCGGCGAAAAAGTAATTGAAGGCTATGAAATGTTCATCCCGAATTTAAGCGCGGAAGTTCTGTGGGCGGTGCTGATAATGTTTGCCGGCGTGTTGACTATCTGGATTATGGAAAAACTGGCGGCCGAGAACTGATAATTTAATAATCGGAATATTTTCTTGGAATTTCAAATAATTAACAACAAAAAAATGGATGGAAATACGCGACCCTGGTTAATTAAGGAAGGGCTGAATTTTATTTCATTGATGGGTTAGGCACTCTCAACCTTTTAGCGCAACACCTGTAGGTATACATCACAAGGTTTTTCCCAGTTCAAGATTTTTCTCGGTCTCCCATTTAACATATTCTGGACTTTTTT
>OMKS01003213.1_pt1 | contig 13161 bp, 12 predicted proteins | sample 1674721 | NCBI WGS metagenome assembly OMKS01 (sample SAMN06264996, study PRJEB25208) | sediment metagenome | isolation source: hot spring sediment | place: USA: California | collected 2014-09-02 | reverse complement strand
CTTAATATAGAACGTGTGCACGAGATTCATGGGACTACCCTTAACTCCTCATATGTAAGTGTCTCTACGACATTTACCAACCCATCCACATCAACTGACATTTCATTCGGATATCTCGAGATGTGGGACTTGATGATCGCAAATAATGATGACGCGATCTCCCGTACCATACAACCGACCACGACATGGAGTGGCATGTTCAAATCGTGGAACACCCCTCCCTTTGTCGCTTTGGAGGTAACAGACGTTGAGCCCCCTTCGAATACATTCTCAATCTATGTTCCGTTCAACTCGACCGTCGCGTCCTCGTCGATGCCCGATGTCTTCATCTATGGAGAGTGGTCTATCGTGGGATTTTGGGGATATGTCCCTTCGGGCGGAAATGAGGACAGCGGCGTGGCGTTCATCTACGGGTCTGATAGTGACAATGCCATTACCTTGGTGCCAGGCGGGTCAATTTCATTCATCCAATACATAACAACGTCTGCCGAGTCCATGAACATACCGGTCGTGCACCAAAACGACTGGTCGCCGGTGTCGCTTCTGCCTCTCTATCGTACGAATCTCGCCTCTGTAACGGAGAGGTGGAACTGCATCCAGGAATCGCTGCCTGAGGACCTCTCTGAAGAGATGACCACGCTCATCGACGAGGTATCGACTTTCATGGGAGGTGCGACCTCGCTTTCAAATCCCGTTTATGCAAGCGGACAATTGGGCAGGGCGCTGGCAGTGATGACCGCGATCGAAGAAGGATTAGGCATTGACTGCAATGCCTGATCTTTTTCTTTTTTATATTTATTTTAGAATTATTTAATTTTTTATTATATCATTAAATATATATTAATTCTAGACCTTTTTATTCAATTAATTGCATTTTATGGAAAAGATTTTTATTTTTTCGTCCCTAAATCTGTGTTTGGAGGGATGCATCATGAAAGGTAAAATAGTTGCATTATGCATCGCGGGCATGTTCCTCCTTGCCGGATTGGCAGGCATGGCCGCGGCCAAGAAACCGGACAACCTGACTTTAACAGTTAGTGATTAAAAGAAGTGTCCTTGCATTGTTTTTATGTGTAGTAAATCCAAAACAAGGACGCTGTTACTTACTCCAAACGACAATATAACCTTTTCCGTCGGCACGCTGTGCCTCGTGGACTATTTCTTCCAAAAGCTCGGCCTTGATGCGGTCTTTTCACCGCTCAAGGCCAAGGGACACGACATCACCACGCTCGTGTCGGCGCTTGTGGGCTGCAAGCTGTCAGAAAGCGTGTCCATCTCACGCGCCGCCGACTGGATGAACTCGCCGAGCGTGCGCGAGTGGTACGGGCTTGCGCCCGTCCACCGCCAGACGCTCTACCTGGCGCTCGAGCGCATCGGCGGAAACGCCGACCTCGTGATGCCGGGAATCCAGGACGCGCTCTTCTCCACATACCATTTTCCAAAAACGGACGTGAATCTTGACTGGACGAGCGTCGTATTGCACGGGGACGCGGCAGAACTAGCGGAGTTCGGCTACAGCCGCGACCACCGCTCCGACAAGCGCCAGCTTACCTTCGGCGTCTCGGAGCTCGCATCGCCCGTAAACGTCCCCATAGGCCTCACGGTGCGCGAGGGAAACGTCAACGACCAGGTCCACTTCAAGGACACCTACCGCCAGGTGCGCCATCTCCTGCGCGAGGGCTCGCTTGTCATCTTCGACAAGGGCGCGTCATCTCACACGAACAAGGAGCTTGTCCGCGCAAGCGGCATGCACTACCTCTCGTCAAAGAAGCTCAACATCGCCGACGACAAGCGCATCGCGTCATTCTGGAAGGACGCACCAACGCTTGTGGACGAGGAACGCCAGATCTACGGCCTGACATTTCCCAAACCGCGCTCAATCGACTACCTGTACTACTCCGCAACGCTCTACGAGCGCCAGATGGAGTCCGTGCGCCGGCGGGCGTACGCCATGCTATGCGACGCTCGCGAGCTTCAGGACGCAATCGACGCCAACAAGCGTCCGAAAAAGAAGTACCGCTGCGGCCCCAGCGGCAACTGCCTCATCACGTCGGTCACCACATACCAGACGAAACTATCGGAGATGACCGACGACGAGGCGTACCGATACGCGCTCTCGCGCTGCGCAACCGGGCGCGAGGGCTTTTTCTGCCTTAAGTCAAGCGTCATGTTAACACTTGATGAAGCGCTCTACCGGTACCGCAAGAAGGACTCGATTGAGAAGATCTTCCATTCTTTGAAGAATGAAATCGAGGTCAAGCCCGTGCGCTGCTGGAAGAAAGAGCGCCAAATCGGCGTTCTTCTTATTGGCTTCCTTGCACAGCTCTTCATCTCGCTCCTGCGCTTTGAGGTACCAAAAACGGCGCACACCTGCACAAAATTCATCAAAAAAAGCCTCCAAAAGTTAACAGATACCGTGGTGTGCGCGCCGTCAGGCGCAAACCGCCACATATTCGCCAACTTCGATGAGCTGAACTCGGCAATTCTGTGCAATTGCGGCCGCATTTCCTAGGATAAAGAGCGTAAATCCGGCCTGAAAACAGCAACTGTTACAACTGCGTTCCTGCAATTTTGACAAGAAGAATGAGAAATGATAGCGATAGAACCGAAGCTATCTACGAGCAAGTGTTAAAGTCAGGTAAGAATGAAAAAATATTATCGATATGCTATAGTGTATAATGATATTTATAAAAAATAAGGATAATCTATTTATTAAAAAAATGATAAGGATAATCAAATGAAAAAATCACATTGCTTTGCGCATGTTAACCATGTGAGATGTGAGAAGAAGATTTTTAATATTTGGGGTAAGTCAAAATCAAATAACGATGATTCACATTCTTATCATCCTCTTGTGTACCATTGTCTCGACGTTGCAGCTGTAGGGGAAACGATTCTTGACAGCAATCCAAATCTATTACTGCAGTTACAAGAAATGACGAGCATATCCTCAGCAAGCCTTCGTCCATTATTGCGATTTTTTTTGGCAGTGCACGATCTTGGAAAGGTATCTGGGCAGTTTCAGAATCTTGACCCTGAACTTTATACTCGGTTGACGGGAAAACAATCACACCAGCAATACCTAATTCACCACACCAACTTAGGTAAAGCACTATGGGATGATACATGGAACTGTCTTTGGGCTAGCGAAATGCTGCCCCTGGATGGGGAGGATGCAGACGGATACGACTGGCAGATTATTCTTGAGCCATGGAGCCTAGCATCTATGGGACATCACGGGCGCCCGCCGATGCCGGAGGGGTACTGGAAATCTAATCACGATGATAGCGATAAAGCATCTGCACTTTTGTTCTCCTTTGCTAAACTCTTTTTCACCAGTGACTCTGTAGAAGGGATACTACATTACAACGATGATATGGAGCGTGGTTTTCGCAATTCCTCATGGTTGCTTGCAGGCATCATGGTGCTGTCAGACTGGATTGCATCGAATGAACACTATTTTTCATTCATCGAACAGGAGATGCGTCTAGACGAATACTGGAATACTGTCGCCGTTCCAGCAGCAGCAATGGCGGTAGCCGCCCTCGGTTTTATTGCACCAAAAGCACGAATGGGACAAAAGATTGGAAATCTTTTTCCCTTTATCATCGATTCCACTCCCCTGCAAAAGTGCTTGACCGAGCTTCCCTTAGTGAATAGCCCACAGTTACATATCATCGAAGATCTTACGGGGAGTGGGAAAACTGAAGCAGCGTTGTTCTTGGCGTACCGCCTTATAGAATCTGATGCCGCATCTGGACTCTTTTTCTCCCTTCCAACAATGGCAACGTCTGACGCCATGTACAATCGAATAATGGATTACTACCTATCGCTATATGAAGAAAATCTCACACCCACTATCCAGCTTACACATAGCCGGAGACACGTGAGTAATAACAGTAATGAGGCAGACTCTTGGCTATCGAGCAGCAGAAAGCGTGCTCTCCTCTCGAACATTGGTGTTGGAACAGTTGATCAGGCTCTTATGGCGGTGCTTCCCATGTCTCACCAGTCGCTGCGGCTGCTGGGACTAGCACGCAACATCTTGATAGTGGACGAGGTGCATGCTTACGACCCTTATATGCACACACTGCTGTGTACGTTACTGCGATTCCACGCCCGTTTAGGCGGAAGTGCCATCCTTCTTTCGGCAACGCTGCCCATGCGTACAAGAGAGGAGCTACTCTGTAGCTATGCAGAGGGTAGGGGGGAAGGTGGGGTAGTGGCATCATTAGCACCTTATCCGCTCTTTACTTCATATTATAAGGGGTCGCTCCGTGAGCAGACAGTAGCATCCAACAGAGAAAGACACATAACGTTTTCCTTTATCCATACATTTGATGATGCGATTTCCACCATATGCACATCATATACCAAAGGAAGATGCATCTGCTGGATTCGTAACACCGTGGATGATGCGATTGACGCTTACACCGCAGTGAAACATGCTTTGCCTGACGCACACATCATACTCTTCCATGCCAGGTATGCCTTTGTTGATCGTCGCAAAATTCAGGAGGAAGTGATTCGTCGCTTTGGGAAAGATGGAACCCCGGAAATGAGGAGGGGAACAGTACTCATTGCTACGCAAGTTGTAGAACAATCACTTGACCTTGACTTTGACGACATGATTACCGACCTTGCCCCCATTGACCTCTTGTTGCAGAGGGCGGGCAGGCTACAAAGACACGAGGCGTTTCACAAAAAAGATGAAGCTGCAGTTCTTGTAGTCTTTGCACCCCATTTTGACGAGATGCCGAATGAAGCGTGGTACGCATCAGTTTTCCCACGTGGTGCAGCGGTATATCCACAACATGGGAGACTCTGGAAGACCATGGAGTTCCTGTACAATTCACCCCAAGTTACTTTGCCCAAATCTGCTCGCGCCGCCATCGAGTACGTTTACGGAAAAGACGTTGATGTCCCAGAATTACTAGTCAAAAGGGACTTACGAGCCGAGGGAGAGTGCAAAGCGGACATTGCGTTGGCCCATCTCAATTGTCTTAACGTGGATACGGGATACGTTTCAGACATGCACTGGTCAGACGAGGCGCTAACACCAACACGAATACATGATCCCTCAGTGACACTTCGTCTTGCAGTCAACACATCATCCGGGAAGATAGGACCCTGGGCAGATGCTTTATGGGAAGATACGGAGATTCAAGTGCGTGCTCGACTCGTGAATCAATGCATCGATGACGAGACCCACTCTACCGCCCGTTCTATGATGCCGGATCAGGGTAAGTGGTGCATCCCTGTAGTCCTCCACAAAAACGGTGACGCATGGCTAGGGCGTGCCCTCGACAAAGGGGGAAACCTCGTATCTATAGAATATGATGCGATAATCGGATTAAGACTACATAAATTGGAAAGGTGATACCATTACCGACTATAATCTCCTTGAGGAGCACTGGATACCTGTGCTAAGAAAAGACGGCACAAGGTCTATGATAGCTCCGCACGAGTTGACGGATGGATACGAAGAGAATCCTATTATCTCGCTGCAGACACTTAGAGCCGACTTTAACGGTGCCTTATTGCAGTTTCTTATCGGACTTTACCAGGTTGCCCTAGGAAGCAATTCTGAAATAGTATGGTCCCGCTACTTCCGAAACCCGCCATCCCCCAAGATAATTAAAGACTCTTTTTTGCCCTATATATCTGCATTTTCACTATTCGGTCCCGGCCCTAAATTCATGCAGGACCATGAGAAAATTGAGGGAGAAAAACTTGGCATTGAAAAAATGATACTCGACGCCCCTGGAGAGCAGACAATAACAAGAAACACAGATCTTTTTGTGAAGAGAAATGGTATAGGAGGGCTATGCTACTCGTGTTGTGCCACCGCACTCTTCACCTTGCAGACGAACGCGCCATCGGGGGGTAGCGGTCACCGCACATCACTTCGGGGGGGTGGCCCGCTCACCACACTTGCACTAGGGAGCACATTATGGGAAACGGTGTGGCTTAATGTCATTCCTCATAGCTATATGGATGTGGCAGTAAAGGTAGAACAGCAGGCGGCGTTACTTTCGCTCGTTTTTCCATGGATTGCCCCCACGAGGACAAGCGAAAAAAACACCGGAACGAAGACACAACCACAAGATGCACATCCCTACCAGGCCTATTGGGGCATGCCTCGACGTATAATGCTCTGCAACGAGGGAAAAATTGGAACTTGCAGCATATGTGGCGAAAAAGACATGCCTCTTGTCACACACTACATCCAAAAAACGTATGGCATTGATTATGGTGACGGATGGCGACACCCTCTTTCGCCCTATGCAGTGAATGAAGACGGAAGCCGCATTTCAATACATACAAGCCCGCGTGGTATTACCTACCGTCACTGGCTTCGCTACACTTACGGAGATACCAACAACAAGACACGATACGAACCTGCTTTAAGCATCTATACATTTCTTGCTCGAAGCGGACGGATGGGACGAGAGTTCGACGTTCTGGGTGAAAAAAGGCGATTCTTCTCCTTTGGATATGACTTTGATAATATGAAAGCGCGTTGTTGGTATGAGGGAGAGATGCCCCTCATATATGTTGAGGAGAACATACGCCCTGCTTATCTTTCTGCCACAACGGCGCTTATCCGTACGGCTGAATATGTAATCAGCTTAACATCGGCAAATGTGAGAAAGGCCCTTGGACTTGATAAGATTAGTAGTCTTTCTTTTATTGATGCCGATTTTTGGGTACGTACAGAGTCTTCCTTTTATAGCACGCTGGATGCTATCGCCCATGTCGTTCATGATGCCAAAGAGATCGACACCAAAAAACTTGAATGGTTTTCCATTTTGCGAGCCACAGCTCTTGATATTTTTGACAAAAAATCTCAAGCATCTATGATGGGCCAGATTGATCCAGGAAATGTGGCTACTGCATATCTTACTTTGGCACGATCTTTGACACCAAAAGCAAAAAAAGTATCCAAGCTACTAGAACTATCACAAGAACCTAGAATCGAGGGATGATATGGAAAAAAAACATACTGTTTCTTTTGAGATCGGCTCAGCGCCTTGCAACATTCTTCATGCATGGTGGCGAAGTCTTGCCGAACAGAAGGGCGATCGGGCTGAGCTCCGCCGTTGTCATGTGCCTGTACAGGTCGTATTCGTGCCCTCTTACCACACCCTTCTTGGCAAAATGGGCCAAGAGTGTAATCTCGACAAAGAGCGCCTAGCTATGATTGCCGGCGTTGCCGCCCATGTACGGTCAGACAATCCAAGTTCCCGTATGGCTGCACAGTTGTCTGAAATGAATAATGGTGCCCCCCGTCTGAGCCCCCTGCGATTTAGGCGTATACTCTCCATAAAGGAGAATGAAGAACTGTACGAAGCGATGATCCGACTTGTTCAGTATCTTAAAGGTACGGTGAATCTGTGTGACATGGCCCAAAGCATCTATTGGTGGAACGATAACACTAAGAAACGCTGGGCCTATGAATACTATAAAGAGAAATCCAGTAATAAAAATGAACCAAAGGTGAGTCTATGAGCAAATTCCTGCAAATGCATATGTTAGTGGCATATCCCCCTTCTAATTTGAATCGGGATGACCTTGGAAGGCCAAAAACTGCCGTTTTGGGCGGAACCCAAAGATTGAGGGTATCCTCTCAGAGCTTAAAACGCGCTTGGCGTACGTCAAGTGTGTTTGCCGAAGAGGTCAGCGACACCATCGGCATCAGGACAAAAGAAATGGGAAACAAGATTTATGAAGCACTCATTACTGGAAAAAGCCTCTACAATCTTGTTTACGGTGCCGGTACAGACAATCCAACAACGCCTGTCAATGAAGAGGATGCTAAAGAGTGGACTATGGCCATTGCCAGCATCTTTGGTAAGCTGCAAGCAGACAAGAAAACAATTGAGCAGCTTGCCCACTACAGCGAGGCGGAGATACGAAAACTCGACTTGCTTCTACGCAAGATTGCCTCTAGGGGTAGCGCACCCGAAAAAGCTGAACTGGAAAGCCTCCTCACAAAAAACAATACCTCTGCTGACATCGCAATGTTCGGCAGAATGCTCGCCTCTTCACCAGCATACAATGTTGAGGCCGCTGTACAGGTAGCTCATGCCATAACAGTACACAGAGTAGCCATAGAAGACGATTATTTTACCGCTGTAGACGACCTTAATCGTGGTGAGGAAGATCTTGGCGCAGGTCATTTAGGTCAGATTGAATTCGCTTCGGGTCTCTTTTACCTGTACGCCTGTGTCGACACGGAATTGCTAAGAGAAAACCTCGGTGGGGACACCAATAAGGCACAAAAAGCCTTGCGCGCCTTAGTATCCTCCGCTGCGTGCGTGCCACCGAAAGGAAAACAGAACAGCTTCGCCTCTAGGGCTTACGCGTCATACATGCTTGTAGAAGGGGGTAGCCAACAACCAAGATCCTTGGCTGTCTCATTCCTGCGACACGTGAATGACGATGACGTCCTCGGGACCGCAATAATCAAGCTGAAGCATACTAGGGATTCGCTTGACGAAGTATATGGGAAGTGTTACGAAAATGCAATAGAGTATGATGTCCAAGCAGGCAGGGGAACGCTTGCAGATGTACTGACGTTCGTCGAATCTGTATATGGGGGAATATGAGTGAATGAATACCTCGTTTTCCAAATATATGCGCCTATTCTTTCATGGGGGGATATAGCGACAGGAGAGGCCCGTCCCTCCTTTGACCACCCATCAAAATCTGCTCTAGCTGGACTACTTGGTGCCGCGTTGGGCATAAGAAGGGAACAAGAGCAAACGCTATGGCGCCTGTCAAATGATTATGCATACGCTTCAGTCGTAATAAGTGCTGGAGAGGCATTCTACGACTTTCACACCGCGCAGGTGCCCCCAACTAGAAAGCGAAAGAATAGCATCAAGACCAGAAGGGATGAACTCCGGGATGAGAACGCGCTTAACACCGTTTTATCATCCCGCATGTACTACACTGATGCACTCTACCTTGCGTGCTTGCGTAGTATTACAAGCGAACCTCTGGTCACACTTGAATCGATATCATCTGCACTAAATAGGCCAATTTTTGTTCCTTACTTCGGACGTAAATCATGCCCTGCGGGAATACCCCTCAATCCTCGCATATACGAATGCGATTCTGCGGAAGAAGCATTCGCAGCATATGCCCCCTCCATCCCCCCGGTGCTTTCCCTCCTTCTCAAACAAGGGCCGTATCGTCTCTTCTGGGAGGCAGAAGATGAACCGATGCAACCTACACAGTCATTCACAAGGCGTGATAATCCCATGAACCGTCTTCGATGGTTATTTTACCCACGAACGGAGTACTATACGATGGTAAAGCTGCCAGTGCGCCCTTAGGTGATATCATGTTCTTTAGCAAGATAGTCTTCAATCCGTATACATCGGCAAACCATTCCTACTGGAACTCCTTTGCAGACGAATATGCAACACACCAAATGATTTGGATGTTGTTTTCCACTGCCCCGGACATGAAGCGGGACTTCCTCTACCGCAAAGATATGGAGCAGAAATGTCCGGTGATATATGCAGTGTCACCCTTGCCACCACGCGATTCCTCAACGCTTTGGGATATTAATACCAAGGTTTATGCACCAGTTATACGTCAAGGACAAACGTTCTCCTTTATTCTTCGTGCAAATCCCGTAGTTTCAAAGAGGGACCAAAATGATAAGCAACACCGCCACGACGTTGTCATGAATGCGAAAAAGCGCATCGCCATCGAATCTGATGGAGAACCCCCCTCTATGAGCGACATCATAAGAGATGCGGGCTTGGAATGGCTTCGAAAAAAGGCGAGCTCCAATGGCTTTGATTTTGAATATGGCAATGTGCTTGTGGAGGGTTATCGACAGAACAAATTCTGCAAACCGAACACCGATCAAAGAGTATCTATTAGTACCATAGATTACGCTGGGTTGCTCACCGTCACAGATGCTGAGGCATTTATCAATGCGCTTTTCTATGGCATTGGCCCGGCGAAATCATTTGGGTGTGGTATGGTGATGATAAAAAGAATGAGTGGTGCTTGATGAAAACTGTCAAGCCCATTACTATAAAAGAACGAGTATCAATGGTTTTTTTAGAAAAGGGGGAGCTTGATGTCATTGACGGTGCATTCGTGCTAGTAGACAAAAATGGCGTCCGAACTCAGATACCCGTCGGTGGCATCGCCTGTATCATGTTAGAACCAGGAACAAGAGTGTCCCATGCTGCAGTCGCATTGGCTTCACGGGTGGGATGTCTCCTCTTATGGGTGGGGGAGGCAGGCGTACGATTATATGCTTCTGGCCAGCCAGGGGGCGCTCGTGCGGACAGGTTGTTATACCAGGCTTCTCTTGCTCTGGACCCTGAAGCACGTCTTAGGGTTATGCGTAAGATGTACGAGTATAGGTTCAACGAGACTCCTGACAACGCACTATCACCGGAACAGCTGCGGGGCATCGAAGGTGCCAGAGTAAAAAAGCTTTATCAACTTCTTGCAGCTCGTCACGGCCTTAACTGGAAGGGTAGAGCATACGATCCGAATGAATGGGACTGTGCCGATGTGTCGAACAGATGCATCAGTGCTGCCACCTCATGCCTATACGGTGTGTGTGAAGCCGCAATCCTTGCAGCAGGATACTGCCCCTCTTTGGGGTTCATCCATTGGGGAAAGCCATTATCATTCGTCTACGACATCGCAGACCTTTTTAAATTCGAGACTGTTGTGCCTCTAGCGTTTCGAGTAGCTGCTTCAAATCCCCCCGATGCAGAGGGTGTTGTCCGCAGGGGCTGTAGAGATGTATTCAGGCAATATAAGCTTCTGAAACGCATCATACCCACCATTGAAGATATCCTCTCAGCAGGGGGTCTTTCAATGCCAGATTCGCCTACGGGATCTTTGCCTGTTGCTCTTCCTGAAGAGGGGGGATTAGGGGATGCTGGTCATCGATGTTGAAAACGCCCCGCCACGCCTGAGGGGTAGACTTGCAATATGGCTACTTGAAGTACGTGCAGGGGTTTATATCGGTTCGTACTCCACAAAGGTCCGCGAAATGATATGGTCGCATGTAGTTGCCAACATTGGTGAAGAAGGAAATGCTGTGATGGCATGGGACTCAAATAACGAAGCTGGATTTGAGTTCTTGACCTATGGGAGGAATAGTCGCACCTCGGTGGATTATGATGGATTAAAATTCATTTCTTTCTATCCAGAATCGAAAGATAAGAATATTATTTAAAATAAAAATTACCAAAAAAGAGTGTTCCCCACATGCGTGGGGATGAACCGATGCCGAGCGCCCCGAGAGACGCGGCAAGAGGGGTGTTTGCTATCCCCGCGGAGACTCCAAGAGTAGCGAACGCCCCCGAGTGACCGAGGGTCGCCCCTTTGATAGCAGCGAACACCCCGACGAGCTTCGAGACCGTCCAGAGGATGGGCCCAAGCGCCGCGGCCAAAGCCAACAACTTGACGATCGTGCCCTGGATAGGGTCTGGGAGGTCGCGGAACGCCTCGGCGAGGTCGACGAAGACGCCCACCACGCTCTCAAGCGCGCCCTTGTTGGCAAGAAGTGTCTCGATAAGCACCTCCCCAAGCGGCTTGAGCGCGAGCTCCGCCTGGTGTTTGAGCTCTTTGAGGTGGTCTGAGAATGTGAGGGTTTCATCCCCCACATCGTTGATAGTGTCAGTGCCTTTCCTCAGCGTCTCGAGGAGCTCGTCGATCTCAAACCTCCCCTCGCGGATTGCGGCTGCCATGTCGGGGCCGGCCCGCGCGCCGAATATCTCGATTGCCTTGGCGTTGGCTTCCCCAACGCTCCCCGCGGTCTTGATGTCGTCGATAAAAATCCGTAAAGCCTCGCTGGCATCGGTGACTCCCTCGCGCGCCATCTGCCCCAGGGCAATGCGGAGCGACCCCAAGACAAGCTCAACGTTAACACCTTCTTTGTAGAACTTACCTATGAGGGTCGCGGCCTCGTCGAATTCGAAGCCCATCTGACGAAGAGGGGCTCCATACTGAACCAAGAGCTGATTGAGTTTGTCGATCTCGATACCTGTGTTCTGGGTGATCCGAAAGAGGTAGTTGAGGGCCTCGGACTGGTCCTCTGTGGCGAGGGTCCAGTCGCCGAACGTCCTTGCTGCAGACTGGATAATCGTCGAGACGTCGGTGCCCGTGATGCGGGCGAGGTTGAGGTATTGGGTTGCCAGGGTCTCGAGTTCGCCCCCCTGGAGCCCGAACATAGTGTTGAGATCGGTGACGGCCGTTGCGACCTCCTCGAGGGTATTGGGGAGCCTGCTGTACAACGCATCAGTGATACTTTTGAGCTCCTTGAGGGTTTCCCCTGTCGCCCCTGTGCCGGCCCTGATAATACCGTACGCTTTGTCGAACTTGTTGGCGACGGTGACAGCCGCCGCTCCCGCTGCGAGAAGGGGCATCGACACTTTGGTTGTGAGACTCTTGCCCACGCTGCCGAGCTTTTTGTCCAGATTGCTGATCTTACCCTGCGCCCGGCTCATCGCCTCGTCGAACGCCCTGTCGTCGAGGCCGAGCCTGACCAAAAGCTCTCCTACCACACTGCTATCATTCATCCTCTGAACTTCTCCTTCATTCTCTCGAAGTGTTCCCGGTCCTCATCACTGGGTTCACGCGCCGTTTCATTCGTTTTCCCGAGCAACTCCTCGATCCTTATCGGCCTTTTGAGGTGGCCGCAGCAGTTGACGATCTGGCACGTCTGCCACGCGACCTCTGTGTGGTGTAACTCCACCCGCCGCTCCCAACCCCGTATGGTGGCCCCAAACTCGTAGGGAGTCATATTCCAGAATGTGTGGGGGTCTAACCCCACGACTCCTAAGGCGAACTCGAGGAGGGCATCCCAATCTATCCGTTCCGCTCTTCTTTTGGGTTGTCATCACTATCCTTGGGCCATGCAGATACTATCGCCTCGACGAGTTTGCTCGAGATGTAGGCGAGACCGTGCTCGTCCATGAAATCGTACATATCCTCGAGCGTGAGTGAGGGATCGTCATGAACGAGAGACGCCCAGAGGAGCACCGCGTACTCCCTCACACCGAGGCTCGACAGATTGAGCGACGGGAACGGCCTGCCAATCTGCTGCTCTGCCAAGGCGAGGGTTTTGTATTTCATATGTATCATCCTCGGCTTGTCAAGGACGATCAC
>OMKS01003212.1_pt1 | contig 13162 bp, 9 predicted proteins | sample 1674721 | NCBI WGS metagenome assembly OMKS01 (sample SAMN06264996, study PRJEB25208) | sediment metagenome | isolation source: hot spring sediment | place: USA: California | collected 2014-09-02 | reverse complement strand
ATTAATCTTAAAACTATTGAAGCGTTATTAACATTTTTAATCTTTTTGCCTTCAAGGCTGCTTTGGGGAAATAAAATTTCTAAAATCGTTCCGTCAGTTAAAACTAAAATTCTTGGACTATCAATTATTAAAACAAAAATATCAACATCCCACAACAACAGGAAAACAATGAATGTTGGAAAAAAAATCGCTCTGGTCATGATTTTGGTTTGGTCAGCCTTGCTGCTCCCATCGCCGCTGCCTGCGCAAAATCAACCATTAACGCTAAAAATATCATCCGGATTCCATTTTCAAAATGACAAATACCGGGTTGAAAAAGCTTCCGGCTTTGGGGTCAGCGGGCAAATGAATTTTCGTCTGCTGGATCACCTGTATTGGAATTTTAAAATTAATTACCACATATCCGGTTTAAACCAAAGCGATATGCTGGATGAATGGCGTTGCGATTGTTGGGAAAAAACCTACGTCGACTTTCTGCCTGGCGCTGACGTACAAATTGTCAATCAAACATTCAAATGAGGCAATATTCGTTTCTGGATGCTTCCGGAAACGCACATTAATTATCATTCAAAATATTCTTTATCACCCGAAAGGAGTTTTTGATGCGATTTTACCGTTATCTGGCTGTTGTTTTCGCGGTAATGCTGTTTGCTGGCTGCACAACTCAAGGGACAAAAAGGAGTTCTGACCGTTTCCCCGGCTCTCTTTATCAGACCCTTGCCATGAGCGGTTGCCGCGTGATAACGATCCCGGAGTTGACCGCGAGTCTTCCCCGGGTAGCGATCAGTGTCGGTTTCGATATTGATGATACAGTCCTTTTCTCGTCACCGGCTTTCTACTATGCAATGACAAATACCGATGGACCTTGCAGCGCCAATCGATACGGCGACCATCCTTTGAAGTCAAACCAATTCTGGACTGATCTCAGCACAGATCTGGACAAGTTCAGCATCCCCAAAAAAATTGCCTTCGAAATCATCAACATCCACAAAAGCAGAGGCGATACAATTTATTTCATCACAGCTCGCCATCGACCAGACACCGGAGCGAAACCACTGACCAATCGGCTGAACCATATTTTCGACCTCTCAAATTTGCATGAAGTCGTGTTTACCAACGAACAACCAAAGACCGCAACGCTCAGGGAGAAGAACATTCGGATCTATTACGGGGATTCTGATGGCGACATGCGAGACGCTCGTTCCGCGAATATCCGGCCGATTCGAATCGTCCGCAGCCTTTTGTCAACCAAATCGTCAACAACCAATTACGGCGCATTCCAGGAGGAGGTAATTTACAATTCGCATTACTGATGTGCATGAACAAAGACAGCTAACCGAAAAATCTCGCTGAATGTATTCCGACAGAAGGGGAGGCTGTCTGGAAACCGTGATATAATGATTTATTCAGCCAGTTTCAGTATGTTTTAAATATGAAAGTAATCGCCAATCTGATAGTTGCATTGAACAGTAGTTCAACCATTTTTTTCAATGGAAAAGATCTCTGTTCTGCCCAATATTTTTGTCGATTAACAGTCAACGATCAAACAAGCACCCAAAAAATAGTAGTGGTAAAATAGCATGCACGAAAAAGCAAACGGACAACTGGTCAGAAAACTCAACGAAAGTCGGGTACTCAATTTAATCAAAGAAAAAGGCGTCATTTCCAGGAACGAGTTAGCCAGGCAGAGCAAAATTTTCAAAGTCGCCATTTCAGAAATTGTCAGCCGCCTGGATAAAGCCGGATACATTCTCGAAATCGGCAAGGGAAAATCCACCAATCGTGGCGGCAAACGGCCGATTTTGCTCAAACTTAATCCAGCGGCTGCCTATGTCTTCGGTGTGGAGATCAAGCGCAGCCGGACGAACATTGCCCTGGCAGATATTGAATCCACCATTCGTGAAATCTCTACTTTCGAATATGAACCCGGGCTTCCAATGGAATATGGTCTGGATCGGATCATTCAAATCATCAATCAACTCATGGAGAAGCACCGACTGGATCGTCGCCGACTCAGGGGAATCGGCCTCTGTCTTCCCGGCTTTGTCAACTATTCAAAGGGTGAACTTTTATTTGCTGAAACACTGAGCGGCTGGGCTGATCGACCGCTGGCGTCGCGATTTACCAGCCACTTCCGCGCACCCACGGTGCTTGAAAATGATGTCAATGCGATCACACTGGGAGAAAAAATACTTGGCGCGGGCAGGGGAAAATCCAATCTCATCTGCATTTGGATCGGCGAAGGGATCGGCGCCGGCATTATTATGGGCGGACAGCTCATTCGCGGCGAAAACGGCAACGCTGGTGAAATTGGCTATATTGAAATCGGGCATTTTGTGGCGGTTAAAAATCAATTCAAAAATCTCTACCGCAATCAAAAATATTACGGCGAAATACTCTCGAATATCAATCTGTTTCGGGCGCTGAACGATAAGCTCGGTAAAAACTATCCGATCTTGCCGGGAAAAATTGACCAGAATGCGTTGAAAAAAATGCTAACCAAAGCCGAAAACGGCGCGCCCGGCGCCATCGAAGTGCTTGATGAATACGCTTTTCTGATCGCTATTTTGTGTATGAATTTGATCAAAACCATGAATCCGAACTTGATTATTCTCAGTGGTCCGGTTATAGAAAATTCCAATTATCTGCTGAAAAAAATCCGCAGTCTCGTCAAGCAACGAATGGTCAACATTCCTTTTGAAGCCAGCACCATCGTGGTCGGCGATTTGAAAGCCGAAGCCGGCGTAAAAGGAGCTATTACTATGGCGCTGCAGACAATTTTTGAACCGCCGGTTACCCAAAGCAACAATCACATTAATTTACCCGCTGAAAAATTTTACAGCGACTGAATGAAGTGCTAATTGGTTGTCAGTACAGCTCTTTCCCAATAACAAACACCGCATTCGTGAAATAAAAACATCGCGGCAAAAAAATTGCCTGTTATCGATTCCAGAGAACGCGAAAATAAACATTGGCGGATGCACACAATAGTGGTGGAAGAATAAATAATTTTGTAGGTGGTTAATCATCAATTATTATTAAGCTATCAGCTTTTTGTCTGATAGATTCTTCTAATTCACTTTTACTTATAACCATTTCATGGAGGTTTTACCTGCGGAAAAGTATTAGCATTCTTCTCGTGCTCTTGGTAACAACCGTGTTCGGACAGATTAACACGGAATGGGAATTTTCAGCATCGCAAAGCAACTATCAACTTTGAACAGGAACAAGACCATTTCGGTGACATGTTCAGCGTATACGGCAGAGTGGATGACAACTCGGTTCGAATTTACACCGCAATCAGCAACGGCAACAAAATAGCCAAATTCACAACCGAAGCCTACGGCAACAGTTACACAGTTACGATGTGGAAATAATCAATCTATACAGATGAAAACGTTACAATTAATAACAACAGCACAATTTTGTAAATGTTCATAACAAACTTCTCCCTATTCAAATTAGGTTAAAAAATGCTTGTTTTTTTGGTAATGCAGAATTGGAGATTCGTGATCCATGTTTCTCGTGAAATTCCGTAATCAATCAATGACCTTTCGCTTTACCATTGCCAACAAATAGATTGCTGTGGATAGTTAACATAACTCTTTGTATAAAATAACAAAAAGGTATGTACCGGACTATGGAAAGCAAAAAATTTAACACTGAAAAATGCTGAAACTTGATGAAAAAAAATAAAAATCACCTCAGTACCTTTTGGATTTTCAGAGCTTAATCAAAATTAAAAAAAATGTTTTCTCGGATAATGTCGAAACTCAATTATCCCTCACTTCAACAAAATCATTTTCCGAGAAATGCGCTCCGAATCGGTATGCAGCCTGACAAAATACAAACCTGAACCAACAATATCGCCCTGCTGATTTTTACCATCCCATATCAATTCAAGTCTGCCCGCACTGACAGAACCGGTATGTAGCTTTTTAACTAATTTTCCCCGAAGATCATAAATACCAATTTCAGTCTTTGCCGATTTTAGCACCTGAATCGGGATGGTGGTCGATAGATTAAATGGATTCGGGAAATTGGGCAGAATTTCAAAGTTATGCGGCAACGATTGTAACGCGCCCTTATCATTCACCGATTGCTGATACGATTTATTCATGCGCCGGTACATTACCCGATAAGGTGGAACATCGCCCTCTGTCCAGACAACATCAAATATATCCCAGCGAAATGTTTTATAACAGACGTTTGGATAGTTGGCGCTGACATTCTCTTCACTGACCGGCATAGAGGATGCGTGAAATTTGCCGTCCGTATTTTGTCCGTAATAAATTGTTCCGTTATCGACCCAACAAATTGCACAGGATCGAATATGAACATCATCGACTGTCGGCATGGGATCCTGATTTGTGATAATGGTATCTGAATCAATAATCTGCATCCCTTCAGAAGTAATTTCTGCCAACGATGTGATAAAAAGGTTTTGGTCTTTTGTAGTATAGGCGAGTACCAGGTTAGCACTAAAAAAGTCGTCCAATTGATAACCTCGAACTGAAACCGACTGAATGTTAACATCAGTGAGGGGAGCCGATTGTCCGAGACCAAGCATAATTGAAGATGTACCTTCTGTGATTTTTTCAAAAATGCTTCCGTAACCGATGTAATTTGTTTGTTGTGAGTAATCATTGGTGGTCCAGAAAATAAGAGTCAGATCAATATCAAACTCAAGATCTCCGGCTATCGTTGGAAAAATCGAGTTGCCGCCATTCAAGTTCAAACGAAATTGATTGGACATCGACTGTGAAAGCTCATTGTCAAATGTTTGGGAATAAATGTGAAATAATCCATCCGATTGATCTTTTGCCTGCCATATCAAATGCACGCTGTGACCGGTTACTTCGATGCCGGGATAGTTGATTTCAGTCATATTTTCAATTGTAATTAGCCGGGGCAAATCATTATTAGCCCAGTTGTCTGAAGCTGGTTCTAAAAATGATACTGCGATTGATTCGCTATCTTCGTTGATCCAGCAACCATAAATTCTGTCATTTTCAGCGACGGTTAAAGAAGGCAACGAACCATAAGCAAGAATCGCCGGATTTGACCAATTCAACCCATCATCACTGTAAGCCCACATTACAACCGGTCGCTGCTCCAGGCTGTCCTGATAAACAACAACCCGGCGGTCGAATGATGTCCGTGCAATTTTGCGACTATTATTGAAAGCCGTGGCTATGGGGCTGGAAGAATGAGCGATCTGAACAGCCTCATCGGCAATTGAGGATGAAGTAACTAACAATAGCAATAAAGTTGTAAAAAAACCAGACAGGCTCCTCAGACTAATAATCTTTCGGGGGAACGTTTCTTTAATCATGACAAAACCTCCTCATTTTTTATGAATGTTAAGTAACTGACAAATAAAATAATCGGGGGTTGAAGGAATAGCGTAAATTTTGTAATTAACTCACCCGATAAAATTGTAAAAAAATATTTACTTTGACCAGCTAACCAGCGATGTATCTCCCTTCCTTTTTAATAAGACATTTTGATAGATATTTTAATCAGAGCTAAAAAATACTGGCCTTTCATTATTTTTGACGGTTTATGTTTATCCATCGTTCACCACTAATATATTATAATTTATCAGAAAAATATTGAAAATGAAATGAAAAATTTTTGTATTTTTTTTAATTAATTCAATAGACAAAATCCCAAAACTCAAATCCCAAATGACAAACAAATTTCAATTCCGAAATCTAAAATCCAAAACCATAGCTGTATATACAAAATAATTTTTTCAAAAAAAAACACTAAATAAGGGTAACAACTTTTTGCTGATAATTAGTTAATTCATTGACACGTTCCTTGATATAATTAATAAATTGATATTTAGTTTCCAGAGCCTGTCCGCCCAAATTCATGATGCCCTGGTAAGTTTTATTTAACAAATTATCTCTTTGATTTTTAAGTTTTTTGTTGAGAATTGAAACGATCGCTTCATCGATCTGTTTTTTAAAGATAGTAATCGTAGAGCGAAACGCTTCGGGTAAATTAAGTTCACACTGAATGGCCGCCAGCATCGCCAGATGCGGTTGTTGTTTCAGCTGCTGTTGTTCCTTTTTTAGTGCTAATTGGGTGGCGATTTGGGCGCGTTGTTGTTTGGCATCCTGATCTAAGGCATAGCGCCGACGAGCCGTTTTGGTTCAATGTCTCAGCCGCTTGCAGCACTAATGCAATTTCTTGTTTATCATAGCGCAGTAAACTGCAATACAGGCATGTCATTGCGAGGAGCGAAGCGACGAAGCAATCTCTTAAATATTTGATAAGATTGCTTCGCTCCGCTCGCAATGACATGCTGACTAAAAACTTTTGCAAAAAAAACAAAGACTTTACATGTAATACTATAAGTTGCCATGATGTCCTCCGGAATTGGATATTAAATTCATTAACCGCTGGAACGCCAGCAGGTCAGAAAACAAAGTCAACTGATCGGAACCAATTGCTCTATTCTCACTAACAATTGGTTTGCGCCTTAGCGTCCCAGCAGTCAATGATGACTCGGTAAATTAAGTTTCTTGAATATACAGCTTTCGACCTATAATTGTCAACTCAATTTTGTTAAATGTTTTGTTAGCAAAAACATTTCCAGTGCACGCTTGACAAAATACTATTGAGTTATTAAAGAAAATTTCGTATATTTACAGCGACAGTATGGTTTAAAGGCGGCAATACGCTTCATTTTTTTAAGTTGAAAGAGATAGCGAGAAAATTTCATATTTTCAGGAGGATTCAATTATGATAAAAACTGCCGAATCAGGCAGGAGAGGCCCGGACGTTCGATCGGATTGCTGGATTAGAATTACATTGGCAGATGACGGCGGTGTTCAGCTCAATGTCAATAGCAAAATTAAAGTGATGTACGGAAGCGCAGTCGAAAATTTGGCCAAACAGGGGCTTGCGCAATTGGGTATTCGCCACGCCAGTGTTGAAATTGACGATAACGGAGCGCTGCCGTTTGTGATTATGGCGCGACTGGAGTGTGCGGCGCGGCGATTGAAAACAAACCAGACCGGCGAATGGCTTCCCGAATTTCGAGACAGTTGTCAGGGCGCAACAGCGCGCGAACGATTTCGTCGTTCACGGCTTTATCTGCCGGGCAATGAACCGAAATTCATGCTCAACGCCGGGTTGCATAAACCTGATGGGATCATTTTAGATTTGGAAGATAGTGTTGCACCGTCTGAAAAAGATGCCGCCAGATTGTTGGTCCGAAACGCCCTGCGCCAGGTTGATTTTTATGGCGCCGAGCGAATGGTTCGCATCAATCAGATTCCACACGGAATTGAAGATCTTGCCTATATTGTCCCGCATAATGTTCATGTCGTCTTGATCCCGAAATGTGAAAGCGCGGAGCAGGTCAAGCTGGTCGATGATGAAATCCAAAAAATTTTTACGCAGCGCCGATTGAAAAAAACCATCTTTTTGATGCCGATTGTAGAAAGCGCGCTGGGAGCTATCCGTGCTTATGAGATCGCTTCGGCGTCGCCCAATGTTGTGGCTTTGACTATCGGTTTGGAAGATTATACGGCAGATATTGGGACTCAGCGCACTTTGGAAGGCAAAGAAAGCTTTTGGGCGCGCAGTCAGGTGATCAACGCGGCGCGGGCGGCTGGCGTCCAACCTATCGACACCGTTTTTTCGGATGTTCAGGATATGCAGGGCTTACGCGATAGTGTATTAGAGGCAAAGGCACTTGGTTTCGACGGAAAAGGTTGCATCCATCCGAGGCAAATACCAGTGATTCATGACGCGTTCGCGCCCGATGAAACTGAAATTGAGAAGGCGAAGAAAATTGTGCTGGCATTTGAGAAAGCAGAAGCTCAAGGATTGGGGGTTGTGTCGCTGGGTAGCAAAATGATTGATCCGCCAGTGGTGAAACGAGCATTGAGAACCATAAAACTGGCTGGTGACAGCGGAAAATTAGAACCAAACTGGCGCCAAGGAGGTGAGCACAATGAAAAATAACCTGGTTAAAAATGCACTGGGACGAATGGTACCCACAGAAGTCAACGGAAAACCGGCGACGCCATTTCAGGGAGTCGGCAAATTTAGACCATCCGGTCACAAAGCGGCTCCGCCTATTTCCAGTTGCGCTGATTATCCGGAGGATGGAAATAAAGTTGTCAAAGATTTAAAAACCGCATTGAAAAAAGCCGGCATCAGCGACGGCATGACCATTTCCACCCATCATCATTTTCGCAACGGCGATCTGGTCGCCAACCAGATTTTCGACGCAGCGGCTGAACTCGGTGTCAAAGATTTGATGTGGTTTCCAAGCGCCTCTTTTCCCTGTCACGAACCGGTTATTGAACATCTCGAAAACGGCGTTGTTCACCACATCGAAGGTTCGATGAATGGTCCGCTGGGCGACTACTGCTCGCAGGGGAAGATGCGCGGACTGGGTGTGTTGCGCTCGCACGGGGGCAGGTACCAGGCGATTCAAGACGGTGAAGTGCACATCGACATCGCCGTGATTGCTGCACCGACGGCTGATCAGTTCGGAAATGCTAACGGCCTTAGCGGACCCTCGGCATGCGGCTTGCTCGGTTTCGCGCTGGCAGACTCGCAATACGCTGACAAAGTGATTGTTGTAACGGACAACCTGGTTGACTTTCCCTGTGTACCCTGGCAGATTCAGGGCAATTATGTCGATCATGTAGTTGTGATGGATAAAATCGGAGAGCCCGAAAAAATCATTTCCGGGACTACCCAAATCACCAAAAGCCCGGATCGGCTGTTGATTGCCGAAATGACCGCGCAATTCGTCCGGGACGCTGGAATTTTGAGGGATGGATTTTCGTTTCAAGCCGGCGCCGGCGGAACTTCGCTGGCGTTCGCCATCTATTTAAAAGAAATGATGAAACAAATGGGGATCAAAGCCCGCTTTGTACGCGGCGGCAGCACACAATATCTGGTGCAAATGTTAGAACAAGGGCTTACCGATTATATCCTCGACGGTCAGACTTTCGACCTGGAAGGCGTTCGTTCGATGCGGGAGAATCCGCGCCACGTCAATACCAGCCCCTTTACCAGCTATAATTTCCACGGAAAAGGCAACTTTGCTTCAATGGTGGACGTAGTCGTTCTCGGTGCCACTGAAGTGGATGTTAACTTTAACGCCAACGTGGTCACCCATTCTGATGGACGGTTGTTGCATGGTATCGGCGGGTGGCAAAATTGTCTCTTCTCCAAATGCACCATCCTGCCTATTCCATCATTTCGCGACCGTATCCCGGTGATTGTCGACGAGGTGACGACTCTGTGTGGACCTGGCGAACTCATTGACGTCATTGTTACAGAACGCGGCATTGCCATTAATCCGCAGCGCAAAGATTTGATTCAAGCCACCCGCAGTTCATCGTTGCCGATTCGAGCGATTGAGGAAATTCAACATGAGATCGAAGAAATTGTTGGCGGAAAACCGGAAAAACCTCGCTTCGGCGAGAAAGTGGTTGCGGTGATCAAATGGGTGGACGGAACCATTATCGACAGTGTTTTTCAAACATCGGTATGATCTCCCGCTTCTAATAAAACATTAATGCCCGACTTGATTCAGTATAAGTCGGGCATTTTTTTTCGAGGCTGTTTTAACATAAACGCAGCGTCCAACTCACTTCATTGCTTAGAAAATCCCAGCGGATCGCCATAATTTCAAATTTGAAATACAAGGTTCATACTGCTCGTCATTACAATCATTAAAAATATCAAACTAACTTTTCCTTTAATCCATAATAAACATGAGGTTGATAGGCAAGTTCTTTTCTGTTATTGGCATGTTTTTGATTTTGCCGCATTTGGTCTTATTTTAAAAGATTAAATTTTTTTTTGCTTTTTTTCTATTCAAGCTTGCATCGATGCTGTGTTTTTATTATAATTCAGGGCATCTTTTTACGGTTCTGGATTTAACCATAGCGCGGCGGAACCACAAAATTAAACACTGAAAAATACTGATTGTCATTGAAAAAACCGTTTTGAAAATAAAAAAAAATTCTCGGTGGATTTCTGTGTTTTCAGTGTTTATTTAAAAATGTATTTGCACTTGAATTATTCACAAATTTGGGCTGAAGCCCAACGAATCGAACAATTGGCTAACCCCAGTTTTAAAGCTGGGGGTTAGTCAAAATCTGCATAACAGTTGGACTTTGGTCCAGAATTATTAAGTTTATTAATAATTCAAGTGCAAAAAAGTACAAAATTAATTTAGTGATAGAATAAATCAGGGGCTTACATAATGGAAAAATTTCTGAAATTTAAGCAAGATATCAGCCTGGAACAATTACAGCAATCCATTACAGATCCGCGTATAATCGTCCTGCGAAAATCGCAAACAACCGATACGATTCAGGTTCATGTTCCGGAAGGGATAACCGACAAAGAGATCAAAAAAGTTTTCGGTCCTTTCGAAGTTAAAAGGGTCTTTAACGAATTCCCCTATCCGATCAACAGCGATAGCCTGTCACGATATCTGCTATGGCCTATCAATAAAATTATCCAGCCAATACTTTGACCCAAAGCTCTTGCTGGTTTGCACAGCATTATCATTTCATTAATTGTCCACCTGATGCGTTTTCTGGCTGAAGAGCAGCGACAGCTGAGCAGTTTCGATGGTAAAAAAAGCATTAATTTATCGATGTGATGAATAGCTCGAAATTGCCCCTGACCTCTAACGGCAAAATTGGGAGATAATTTCGTTTTCTGCCGCGCCAGAAAGTCATATTGACTGCCCAGTTTTTCAACTCGCCGATATTTTTCGATCCTGCGCTCAAAGTAAAACAAACCGATCAATCAACGGATATCGAATCAATCAGCCGTATGTCGGCTGTGTAAATTAGCAACATCTGTCACAAAATGTCGTGTGTAAAATTGACACATGTCGATCGCCAGTCCAAATATAAATTTTTGATAATCCTCTTTTTAACAATATGTTATGCGATCATAAAATTTCCGGTACGAACTTTGCGTTAATTCAGTCGTAATAAAACTGAAGTTTTAATTTTATCAACTCATTATTTCTGGAGGTATTCAATGCAGTCCGTTCAAATCAGACAGATCTTATTTTTATTGTTTTTGCTGATAGCTTTTTTTATCGTATTCGGTTTTTTAATTTACTATTCAACGCTGGAGGCAGCAGAATCAGCGCCCGGTTTTTTTGGTAAAAAGAAACTTATTCACTATCAATCCGACCACATCACCATTGACACCGACGAGGTGATCGAAGCTGACATCCTGCTTGAACGAAGCGAAATCTCGATATCCGGTAAAATTTTCGGTGACATAATAGCGTTGGAAACTGATGTTGAATTAAATGCGAATGCAGAAATCTACGGACATGTCATCTGTTACAACGGTATTCTGGATATCACTGATGAAGCCAGGGTCGCAGGCGATGTGATTATAATTGATAGCCTCCAAATCCTGATAACCGGCGGACGCAATCTGGTCGGCTATGGATTTCAATTAAATATTTTTCAAAGCGACTCCACCATTTCAAAAGAGCAAAATTTATCAGGGGACATTTTGATTCTAAATCAAGATTTGGTGATCGAAGGAAGAATTGATGGGGATGTTTACAACATTTTGGGCAAAACAATCATCAAATCGAGCGGAGCAATTGATGGTCATGCAATTTGTTATCTTGGACAACTCATACTTGACAAACAGGCCCTGGTTACCGGTCGCGTTTGGGGGGGGGGCGCAGATTCCAGAACAGCTCAGGATAAACAACTCCAGCAACGAGATGAACGCTATCGAAAAAAGATTGAGCGAAAATATTTAAAAAATCGTCGCAAAAAGGGCGATGACATTGTCCGTTTCTGGGGCGATGTAACGATCGAACCCGATGAAATGATACGCGGTTCAGTAGTAGCCCTGCGCGGCAACGTTCATATCAAAGGTGAAATTGACGGCGACATTGTAGCGATTTTCGGAGACATCGAGTTGGATTCATTGGCTCAGGTGGACGGTGATGTTGTCAGCGTGGGTGGTAAGATCTATCGACAGGCTGGCGCGACTATCAGCGGCGATATGGTGCAAACATCGTTCACCGGCGTCAAGGTCGACAGCGATGATCAGCATGTCAGCGTCGGCTTCGGCGGCGTTCGGGTTGGTCCTCAAACGGATGACAACTGGGAACAAAAAAGGCGTCCCACCAGACAGCATCGAATTTCCGATTGGGATGATGATAGTTTTGTATTCCGTTATAACCGTGTTGAAGGTCTGTTTCTCGGTCTAAACTTGCCACGCCATCGCCATAAAAACGAATATGTTATCTTTAATGTCTATGGCCATATTGGGTACGGCTTTTCCGCCAAGCGCGCCTGCTATCAAATTGGGGTTGAAAGGGTTATTTTTGGCAAATACGGTCCGATCATTGGAATAGAAACTCACGACATCACCGCCACAGAAGATGAGTGGATAATGCCGACTTTCGAGAATTCATTGGCAGCGATTTTGATCCGCGAGGATTTCCATGACTTTTATCGAAAATTTGGCTATTCAGCCTATTTGAATCACTTTGTTTCGGAATTGTTAATGATTTCGGCGCAATATCATCAGACGGCTCATCGCAACATCAGTAAACAAACCAACTGGGCTATATTTGGCGGTGATAAAAAATTTCGGCACAATCCAGCGATTGACGAAATTGATTTTAAAAGCGTGGTCGGCAAAATTGTTTTCGATACACGCGACAGTTATAAATATCCTAATAAAGGATGGTTGTTCACTGCCAGCGGTGAGTTCGTCGATAAAAAATTCAATGACAACGGGGTCGATTTTGACAGGATCATGGTTGACCTGCGCCGCTACCAGCCAATCGGGTTTGGTGAAAATATTGATTTCCGTTTGCGGGCTGGATCGTCACGCGGTACAATGCCGGTACATTTAAAATTTGACCTGGGTGGTTTCTCAACTTTACGAGGCTATCAATTTAAAGAATTTGCAGATCATAATCGAATGATTCTGGGAAACCTTGAATATCGGTTGTATGGTCGTCATAATCCGTTAAATTCAGTAATCGGGATGACAGATATTAACCTCATTTTATTTACCGACGCCGGTTATGGCTGGACGGTGAGCGATTCACTAAAAGCTCATGAGGGATTTGATGAAGTCGATTGGGGCGATCTGAAAACCTCTGTCG
>OMKS01003211.1_pt1 | contig 13167 bp, 10 predicted proteins | sample 1674721 | NCBI WGS metagenome assembly OMKS01 (sample SAMN06264996, study PRJEB25208) | sediment metagenome | isolation source: hot spring sediment | place: USA: California | collected 2014-09-02 | reverse complement strand
ATATGCTACTTTTCTCATTATGTTGAGCTAACTTATTCTGCTATTTGACATTACCTCGATAAACAACAAATCCGAGGGATACATCTGTCTCCCAATCTTCAAAAATAACGGAAATAACCATAAAACCACCTAAAATGTATTCAAATCAGAGAATTTAGGAAAAAATGATCTCGTTTTCGTCGTTAACGCAAAATCGGGGTAACTACTACCCTTCAGGAAATACTTTCTTGCTTCTTCGTTAGAAAGGTCAATCAGTCTTTTCATTAAAATACTCCGAATTCACTTACCTCAGACTATTTGCTGGCTTCTTATATTGCATTTATCTCCCCCTCCCCAAATCATCTCACTCCCCCAGCCTATTCCTCACGCACAATGCCAGCCGCTCGATTGCGGTCGCGAGATCCTCTTTCGAGCAGAATGAGAAGTTTATACGCATCGTGTTTTTCGCGGGGTTCTCGCCGTAGAAGGCGTTCCCCGGCACGAAAGCGACCTTGAACTTTATTGCATCATAGAAAAGCTCCGCCGTGTCTATCTCCTCGGGCAGTGTCGCCCAAAGGAACAGCCCGCCTTCGGGTTTCGTCCAACGGACACCGAGTTCGGGCGGGAAATTGCGCTCCATTGTGTCAAGAAATATATCGAGCTTCTCGCGGTAATATTTCACGCATTTGCGCAGGTGCGCCTCCATGTCCATATCCGTGAGGAACGCCGCGCACATGTCCTGATTATATTTCGGCGTGTTGAGGAGATTGCCCTCCTTGATGTTGGTCATCTTCGCGATGACCTCCGCCGGCCCGATGTTGAACCCCACGCGAAGCCCCGGACAGAAAAGCTTCGAGAATGTGTATAGCCCGATGACATTGCCGCCGCCGCGCTTTTGGTCGAGCGAGAAGATCGAGGGGATGGTCTCGCCGTAGTAGCGCAGGTCGCGGTAGGGGCTGTCCTCGATGATGGGGATGTCGTATTCGCCGCTCAAATCCAAGAGGGCGATGCGCTTTTCGAGGCTCATAGTAATGCCCGTCGGGTTCTGGAAATCCGGCACGACATATATGAACTTCGGGCGCTTGCAGGATTTGTCAAGCATTTCTATTTTCTCGCGGATGCCCTCGATATTCGAGCCATCCTCCTCGATATCTACGCCGATGATTTGCGGACGTTGCATCTGGAACGCAACTATCGCGCCGCCGAATGTCGGCCGGTCGATGATAATCGCGTCGCCGGGGTCGATGAACAACCTGCCCACGAGGTCAAGCCCGTGCTGGCCGGAGGAGGTAATGAGCAAATTCTCCGGCGCGATGCGGATGTCGTCCCTGCGCAAAAAGCCCAACACGGCATCGATGAGGGACTTTTCGCCCTTGATGCCCGTGTATTGCATGACCCTGTCAATATTTTCTTCGAGGAGTTTGCCCGACGCGAGGCGCATTTCGTGCTTGAGGAACATCTCCGGCGAGGGAAGCCCGCCGGCCAGCGAGATAATCTCCGGGTCGGCGAGAAGGTCGAACAGCTTGCCGATAGAATACCCGCCGAAGTCCCGTATATTTTCCGAAAAGCGCGAATTCCAGTTTTGTATCATGGGAACACCCTTCTTTTGTAATTATTTGAGTATAACGAACTTATCATTCACAACCCGATTGGGAATCAGGATTTTGAATAGGAAGGCCCCTGTGCCTTCCCATTCATGGAACCAGCGTTTGTCGTTGATTCACGCGGCGGGAGCGCACGCCCGTGGGGCTTCCAGTCGGGTCGGAGGCGCTCCCCTACGGTTGTAAACCCTGTGGGTTCCAATTCCGCTGGGTTGTTCAAAATGTAATCGCGCAAAAGCGCGAGGTCGGTTTCGTCGCGAATAACATGGTCGTAAAAAAATCGTTGCCATAATTTTACGCCGGGCGTGTTGCGCCTTTCGTTTATGTTTTTCGTGGATACAGTTTTAAATGCGCCTATCAAATGTCCGAGAGTTTTCCGTTTAACCGGGGAACGGGCCGTTCCCGAACGGCCCCTACAATCCGTGGTCGAAAAATCCGTAGGGGCGGTTCGCGAACCGCCCGCATTTTCATCATAAGGAAAATCATCCGGTTTTAATATCAATATTCCGTGAAAATGATCAGGCATGATGACATATTCATCCAATTCGACATATTCGTATTGTGCTCCTAGCCATCTCCATGTTTCGTCAACGATTTGTCCATAATCCGTTAATTCTACCACGCCGTTTATAACTCTCGACAATATTTTTCTACGCCCCAGCGTGAATACTGTCACGAAATATGCGCCGGGTGTCGAATAGTCATAATTCTGCAGGCGGGTCGGTTGGCGTATGGGTAATTCGGTGGTCATATCCCCAGCTCGGGTTTGGCTTCGCGTTAGGCATTGTTTCTCTCAAAATCAATCATCAATTTCATCTCTCATTCAAGGGGCGAGACAAAACTCGCCCCTTGAATTTCGATAGGCTCAATAGATTACCCGCAACAGCAACACTTGGGCCGCGCTTGACTGCTCTCGGCGAAAATCGCACGGCTTCCGCGTTTCATCATCAAACGGCCGTCCTTGCTGGCGCGGAGGGATTTGTTGAAAATCACCTCGCCGATGTCCTCGGCCATCGCGTCGCGCTCCTCCTCGGAGACGAAATAGGTCGCCATCGTGTCGAGCTCGTGCGCGGTGCCGTCGCTCTCGTATTTGAAGGTCATGTCCGTGCCGCTGTCGAGCACTTTCCACATCTCGTCCGTCCAGTTGAAATTCGCCGCGCCGAGGTCGGGGTTGATGTAGATATGCGCCGCGAGGCTGACGCCCTTGATTCTGCTTTCCTTCAGCTCTCTCGCGCACTGGATGAAATTCGTCGCGGTGGAGCCGTTGCCGATATTGATTTCGTAAATCGGCGAGGTGCCGTCCTCGCGGAGATACTCGTTCATGATGTTGAGTAGCATGCGGAACTGCATCGGGTTCTGCGTCGAGAGGAGCATGGAGACCTTGATGTGCAGGTTCGGGATGTCGCGTCCGTAGTAGCAAATCGCGACGATTGTGCTCCAGCTGGGGTTCAGGAAGAAGTTATTCCCTGTGGCGAGGGCTGTGCGGGTGATGCCGTCAAGGTATATGAGATGGTTGTTGTTCGCTACCTCGATTCCGCCGAAATTGCCGAATACCGTCCCCTGATTTTTCAGCGAAATCGCGCAGACATCGCAACCGCACTCGTAGCGCTCGAATTTCTCGCCTGTAACGGCCTCGAGCTGTCGGAACCTGTCCTCCGGCTGGGGAATTCCGATGAGGTTGGTCGAGCAGAATTTGCTCGCCTTCATGATGTTCTCCGCCATAGTCAGCGTCGCCATGAGGTCGCCGTTATAGACATAATTGTCCGTCAGCGCGACGACGGAAATCATCTCCTGCGGCGCCCAGCAAGGCTCGTCGGTGCCTGCGGTCGCGGCGATGCGCTTCATGGCGTTGTGGGTCACCTTCGCGCCCTGAAAGCCCGAGACCTGACTCGTGCCAGTGCCGAGATCGGGGTTATACTCAATGCCATTGGCCTTCACCCAATCATCGACCTGCGGAAACTCTTTGACCAGCTGTTCGGCCTCCTCGATCATCTTGCCATAGCCCTTCTCCGCGAGGATCGCCTTGCGTTTTCCAAAATCGCGCATCTCCTCGATTGTAGCGACAATTTTTTTTGCGCCGCCGTGATGTTCTTTCAGCGCATCCATTGCCTTCATGTCTTTGTCGGTCAAAAGCGGATACTTCATGGTAGCTCCCTTCGGCTCGTTCGAGCGCAACAATGTTGATAATTTCCTACACTATTAACTTAAGCAAAAAAAGTAATTTGGCAACTGAAAATGCGGCGCGAGAAAACTTGTTGTCTTAACTGAAACACCCCCATTTTGCGAAGAAACTCAGAAACTGGAAATTATCCTGCGAATTCGTATCTTGTTTTCACCATTTGGGTGGACCCTCCGTTGTTGTTTTTTTGTTAACACTAAACAATATAACAAGTTAGAGGCAAAATCTAAATGGTTTTTTAATATAACGCAAAATCGGGGTATTATATCAACATATTGAAGCCGTCGAACGCGGCCTCGCGGTGTTTCGGGATTTCCACGCCCTCGGGAATATGCGTGAGGATTGCCCGCGCGATTTTTCGGCTCTCGACGAACTCATCGAACTCGCGCGCGTCGATATGTGTGAACTCGCAGATGAGAAGATCGACTTCGTCGTCAATCCAATCCAAGTCGGCCATCGAGAGGATGTCCGACGAATAGACGACTCTTTTGTCGCCCGATGAAATCTCCATAGAGAACGCCGAACCGCCAAGATCAGGGTATTGTGGAAAAATCTTCTCGTGAATGCTCATGTGTTTGTTAGGATGGGCGATGAGTTCAAACGCGCCCACCTTGATAGGCGCATTGGCCCTGATTTCAGCGATTTCCAGTGGAAAGCCGATTGTCTCGGGGAATATGTAGCTTCGCACAAGCAGTTCGCGAACGAAATCTGCGCCCTCCGGCACAATCAGGCGAAACGGCAAGCTTCTCCGCCGAAGGTGCAAAGTCTGCATGAAAAACGCCAACCCTCCGGAGTGATCGGGGTGCATGTGGGTGATAATCATAGCGGAAAGCTCGGAAGGCTTGACTCCGGCCGACAGCATTGCGCGCGCCGCGCCATCGCCGCAATCGATGGCAAACTTCTCCTCGCCATCCGAGAAGACTACGCAACTCGGGCTTCGACTCTCGCAAATATATCCCGAACCTGTTCCGGCGAAAATAATCTTCATTTGACCTCCTTATGACAAAATAATAGTCGAAAGCGTTTTGTCAAATTGCCTTTTTCGCTTGCTTAATAATTTTATTCAGATTATTTTTTACAAAGATTTTGGCCATGTTCAGAAAGTTCAAAACGAATCCCTGCCCCCGAAAGGCTGTATTGTGAACGATGAGCGTTGTTTCAAGCTTCTCTTCGATAACACGAAGGACGCCATTTTCATCACCTCGTCCGAGGGCAGAATAATCCGCGTGAACCCCGCCGGATGCGAGCTTGCCGGCATGTCCGAGAACGAACTCCAAGGTTCGTCTATCCACGCGCTGTTCGATAGTGTTTACCGCGAGACTTCAATGCGGCAACTGGCGTGGCTCCGCGACGGAGGCTCGGTGGAGTTCTCGGCGAGGCTCATCGATGGCGATGGCGAATCCCACGATGTCGAAGTTTCCGCGAGACTCATAAGCGGCGGCGATGATGTAATTATCAATGTTATCAGGGACATCACCGCGCTAAACCGCCTCATCGCGCGGGCCGCACGGAGCGAGAAGATCGAGTCACTCGGCGTCCTCGCAGGGGGCGTGGCGCACGATTTCGAACACATCCTCGAAGCCATAATCGGCTCAGCAGAGATGGCTATGGAGAATCTCAATAACCCTCGCGAGGCATGGGCATATCTCGATATCATCCTCAAGTCCGCCGAAAGGGCCGGCGATTTGACGCGACGGCTTATGGACTATGCCGGCAAAGGCGAAATCCGCCTCGAAGCTGTGGATTTGAACCGCATTGCACTCGAGGTGATTGCTTCTTTAGAGGATTCCCTGCCCGAAAGTATTATCATTCGCACGGAATTTGAAAAGACTATCGGCGCTGTGTGGGGCGATTTCGGCAAGCTCAAGACGGCAGTCATCAACCTGATTCTCAACGCCCGAGACGCCATGCCCGACGGCGGCGAAATCCTCATCGCAACACGCAACTTCTCGGCCGATGAACGCTTCGTCCGCGACCACGCCGGAACATCGCCGGGAGCGAATGTCGAGCTTGTCGTCGCCGACTCCGGCAGAGGCATCAATCCGGAAATTCTTCCGCGAATTTTTGATCCGTTCTATACCACCAAAGAGCGCAAGGACGGCAGAGGGCTTGGCCTCGCGCTCACACACGCGATTATTACCTCGCTCGGCGGATATGTCGATATTGACAGCAAGCCGAATCGCGGAACGACAATCCGCATCTTGCTCCCGATTATCGAAGCGGATGCCCAGCCTACCGACATCGGCGCAATCACCCGTAGCGGAAAGAATATCCTCATCATCGACGACGAACGGATAATTCAGAAAGTCCTGTCGAGCGTCCTCTCGCAACTCGGATACACGCCGTTTGTAGCGCATGGAGGCGTGGAGGCCTTGGAATTCCTCGCGCGCGGGGAACTCCGCATCGACGCGGTGTTTCTCGACATGGTGATGCCCGGCCTCACCGGAAGGCAGACTTTCGAGAAAATCCGCGAGCTTTGGCCGGAACTACCGGTCATAGTCGTCACCGGATACGCCGATGAGCGCGAGACAATCGAGATGCTGGATTCCGGCATCAACGGATTCATAGACAAGCCTTTCAAGGCGGGACAAATTGCACATAAACTCGCAGAGATATTTGGGTGTTAGGTTATGGGTGTGGGGGCGAGGCACGCCTCGCCCGCGATTGCCAAATGTCATCGTTCTTTCTGTCATTTCGAGGCGGTGCCCTGAGCCTATCGAAGGGAGAGCGAAGCCCGACGCAAAATCTCGCACAATTGAAGAAGATTTCTCCCCTGCGAGTCGAAATGACATGAGCAATAATCAAACTCGGATTAACTCATACCCCATGCGCCCCATGCCAAGTATCTGCGCATAGTCGAACTGCCTGCGCCAATCGACATTCGGGTGAATCGCGCAAATCTTGTCGGCGTCGTTTTGGGAGATGCCCGAGGAAGGCAGTGGAATCGTCGAATTGAATAGGTCGCAGGCCGCCAAATCCACCGCCACCGGGTCGAGCGACACAAGACAGCCGATGTCCGGGCAGATTTTCTCCATGGGCACGCCAAAACAGTCGCACTCGGCGGTTATGTTCGCCGCGACGACGATGTGAAGCATTCTGCCATCGAGCCGAGAGCATACCGCCGCCGCCGTCTCGACGAGCTTCTCGGAGAATACCGTGCCCTGACTGCCCCACTGGATTTTAAGCGCGCCCGAAGGACACATCGAGATGCACTCGGCGCAACCTATGCAAAGTTCGAGGTCGAAATCCGGCAGGCCATCGATTGTAATGGCGTCCTCCGGGCAAACTCTCGCGCAAATCCCGCAGACTGTGCATTTATCCGCGTCGAGGACGGGCGAAACATCCGCGTGCATTCTCTGTTTAGTTGCGCGGGATGCTATGCCCATGGAGATGTTCTTTATCGCGGCCCCGAAGCCGGCGGCAAGATGCCCCTTGAAGTGCGAAAGCGTGACTATTCCGCCGACTCGCTCGACGAGGCCGGCGACTTTGACCGTATCGAAGTGAATCGCGCCTTGCGGCGTGGGGATTTCGGCGATGTCTGCGCCGGTGGGGCCATCGCCGATAATGAGCGGTGCGCCCGTGGTCGAATAACCATATCCGTGATCCTCGGCGACTGCCAGCGCGCCCACCGCCGTGTGCCTGTCTCCGCGGTAGAGCGCAGTAGTGTCGAAAAGAAACGGCGCGCCGCCTTTCTCTGCGATTAACTTAACGACCCCTTTCGCGTAATCCGATGGAATGTATGTCTCGTTGCCGCGCTCGCCCCAATGGACTTTGACGCCAATCTCGCCATCGCCAAGCCAAGGGCAATCGACACTCTTAATAAATTCGACGAGGCGCTCTGCCATATCGGCGTGAGAGCCGGACTGCTCTATGAAATAGACCTTGGAATGCCCGCTCATCTGTCCTTCTGGCGATAGAATTTCCCCGCGCGAATCAAAATATCGCGCTCGTCATCGGTAAGCGATTCCGGCCCTTCGCGGAGGACTTTGTCGAGTATCCTATCAACATTGCCCGGGCTGATTGCGCCGCCACCAAGCTCGTCGAGGTATGAATCTTTGCGCTTCTGTGTTTGCGCGCCCTTCATGCGCCAAATCGCCATAAGAAGCCCGCCGAATATCATGCCGCCGAGGTGCGTAAGATGCGCTATTCCATCCTGCGCGCCGGTCATGCTGAGGAAAAATTCGATTGCCCCGAAGAGAATCACCGCATATTTCGCCTTAAGGGGAATGATGAACCAAAGAAGCAATCTGCGGTTAGGGAATGTCAGGCCGTATGCCAAGAGAAGTCCGTAAATCGCGCCGCTCGCCCCTACAACGGGATAGTCGGTCATAAGCGCGGTGATAACGCCCGCGCCCACCCCGCTGAAGAAGTAATACGCGAGGAATTTCCCGGTGCCCCAGATGCTCTCAAGCTCTCTGCCGAACATATACAAAACAAAAAGATTGAAAAAAATATGTATGAAGCTCCCATGCAGAAACATATAGGAGACAAGTTGATATATCTTCAGCTCCTCCCGAACGAGGTGGGGCGTTAGGGCGAGGGCGTTTGTGAACCCCGGCACGAAGCCCTGAAGCAGAAAAAAGGCCGCATTGGCAATAATCAACCCAAGCACCGCCGAACCCGCGCCGCCGCCGTGAAATCCTCTTTGTCGGTAATATCCTCGCATAGCTTAGGGGTTAGTTTTCAACTTGGTTGTCGTCGGAGTCGATATACATCGAGAAGCCGTCGCGGTGATTCTTGAGGTCGAAAAGTAGCACGAACGCCATGTTCCGAACGCTCTCCTCGTCGATTGGAAGCTCATCAAGAAGAAGTGCTCTGGCGATTATCAGTTCGATATGTTCGTCGGTAAGAAGGCCGAGATTGCGAAGTCGCATAAGCAGTCCGGAGCCTTCGGTGGTCATGTAAATTCGCTCGAAATTCGACAGCACGCGCAGAGAGGGTTTGCTCTTTTTCTTTGGAAGCCTATCGGCCACCCATCGAATCGCTTTGTCTATTTCATCCTCGGAGAACCCCTTATCGAGAAGCTCCTCCTCGACTTGGCGGGACTCGGCAACGAAATCGGAGCTTCGGCGCGCCGATTCCGCAACAATAATCAATGCATCCAATAGTCTGTTATTCATCTCACTCGAAATCTAAACATATTTCGGCTTTTGTCAAAGGCAAAAAATATATTATTAGCTCTATTGTCGGCGATTTTGGGTTGATTTAACGAAGGCAATCGTCTATAATAGTTGATTACATGAACTTCGATGGAGGATAGCACTATGAAGAAAATCGCCATTGTTATTACCCTAATTATGGTTGCGGGCATCTTGTCCGCCGATGACATCCCAATTACCATAGCCGCAGGGCAACAGATAGTCCCAGCAGTGGCAACCGACGGCACGGACTTCTTCGTCACATGGGAGGACGCCCGCGCCGGAACAGGAAATCCAAATATATACGGCAGAGTAGTCTCTTCCGAAGGCGAGCTTCCGGGGATAGAGTCGCCGGTTTGCGCCTTCGCAGGCCTCCAGAAAATTCCAGATATCGCATGGGGCGGTAGTTTCTACCTCGACGTATGGTATGACCGCAGAACGAGCTACGAAATTTACGGCAATTTCGTGAACGCCGACGGCTCGCTCCACCTCGGGAATTATCGGATTGTGACAGTGGACGGCACGATACAGAATATCCGCGTCTCCGGCGCGGACGACAACTTCCTCGTCGTCTGGGAGGAGCGCATCTTTGGGATTAGCAACATCTTCTTCATCATCACCAAGCCCGACTTATCATCGACTATCCCCCGACAATTGGGCGACCCCGAAGGCAATGACCGAAATCCGGCCATCGCCCGCGGCGACACGATGTGGGTGGTCGTGTTCGAGGACTCGACCGACGCCGGCAAAGGGCTATATGCCCAGCAAATATCATACGGCCCTGCCGGAATCGACACTATGGGGCTATATCCGATAACCACCGCCACCGGTAGCGAGACGTATGCATCCATAGCTTTCGGCGGCGACGGCTTCTTGGTGCTCTTCGAGCGCGCCGGCGCCACCACCGGCAGAGATATTTACGGAATAAGGCTCGACTCAAGCGGAATGCCCGTCGGACTCCCCTTCCCGATTTGCACCGAAGAGGGCAATCAGGTGCGGCCAACGGTTTCTTTCGATGGCTTAGGCTATCTCGTCGCATGGCAGGACGGCAGGGATTTTCTATCGAGCATTTACGGCCAGCGTATTGGGACAACCGGAACGCTCATCGGCCCGGAGATACCTATATGCATTGCCGATGGCGCACAACTCAAGCCGCGTTCGGCATCGAACGGCGCTCATCATCTCATCGCTTGGGAGGATAATCGCGATGTGACGACTGACATTTACGCCACTATGCTCCCCGCTTTGGAAATCTCGGACGGCCCGGAGGCGACCATTATTCAGCCTCTGCCCGGTATTGTCACCTCGTGCAACCGCTACCCCGTGAAGATGCTCATCACCGATGACGACGGCCTCGACCTCTGGTCACTGTCGTTTTTCAACGGACGCGACACGATAAATGCATACTCGTCCGGAGTGGTTTTCGAGGGCGATACCTTCATTTATACTCCTCCTTGGGACTGGCCGAGCGGCGAGACTATCAACTTGAGCCTCATCGAGATAGCCGATATATTCGGCAATTCCATGGAGTCGCCGGTGAATTGGAGCTTCACCGCCGACCTCGACCCACCGAACATAGACAACCTCATCCCCCGCCACGAGCAGGTTCTTATGGAATTTCCGGGGGTAATCTCCGCCAACATCATCGACGATATTACGGGCGTCGATGTATCGACCATTCGAATGATTTTCAACGGCGACACGATATTCTACCCCGACCCGCGACTGACATGGGACGGCTGGACTATCCGCCTGAGGCCGGATACAACCGCATTCCCGACGGCAGGAACGCATAGCGTTTCGGTTCGCGCGGGGGACTCGCCGGATGTTTGCGATCCGAATTTCGCGTCGGCAAGCTGGGTTTTCTATGTCAACCCCAGCGGCGGGCCGAACGCATCGGCGCTTAGCCCGCGCTCAGGTCAAGTCGTCGCCAGCGCAAACCCCGAAGTCAAATTGAAAATCCTCGATCCCGACGGCGTGGACGAGACGACCATCGAGATTAGAGTCGGCGGAGTTCTCTACACGTGGCCTCACCCCGCAATGGAATTCGACGACTCGATACTCACTATCACGCCAACGGACGAGTTCTCCCATGGCGATGCAGTCGCCGTGAACCTGCTTCACGCTATGGATACATACGGCGTGGACATCGACGCACCGCTAAATTATACCTTCCACATCGACATCGAGCCGCCGGAAATATTGAGCTTCTTCCCCGCCGTGGACGGCACATTGAAGGTCGGGACGCATGATATATGGGTGGTTGCCCATGACGAACCGGCGGGCGTCTTAGTCACTCCGGCGAGAGTTTCCTTCGACTTTTTCGATTTGGACATGGCTTTGCTCGAATCTTCGTCATCCGGCCTCACCGCCCGCGTGGACACCGTCGTTCTGCAGAGCGGCGCATTCGGCGCGAGTCTCGGCGACGGCGAGCAAATCAACATCTGCGCGAATATCGCCGACAACCCGGATGTCTATGAGCCTAACGAAATTACCCATTGCTGGCGCGTCTATGTTCAGCGTATGTCCATAGCCGAAAGGGAACTGCCGAAAGAGGTTGGCATCATAATTTCGCCGAATCCGTTCAACGCGGCTTGCCGAATCGAATATCCCGGCGCGGTCGAGATTTTCGATGTCTCGGGCAAACTTGTAGCAGTCTTCGAGGACTGCACCGGCGGCACCGTCTGGGATGGAACTTCGCGCAAAGGATCACCCGCGCCGTCGGGGGTATATTTGATTAAAGCCAAAGATACCAACATCATTTCGAGAGCGGTTCTACTGAGATAGTAGCTGTTTGGAGGTTGTCAATGAAGCTCTGGAAGTTAGCGCTCGCCTTCTTCGTGTGTATTGTGATTTTCACGCTCGGCTCGTGTGACAAAGGCACCGACCCTGATGACAACGGCGATCCGCCGGACACGACAGACTATTCCGCGCCCTTCATCCTCTCGTGGACTCCGGAGGACGGCGCCGAGGAAATTCCCCGCGGGGCAACGCTGTGGGTTTCGATTTGCGACACCAGCGGAGCGTCCGAAGGCCTTCTCGCGGACTCGATTTGGATGAGCGTTAACTCCGCTGTGGTCTCGCCTGCTTTGCTTAATAATGCTTGCGGCGGTCTCAATCTCCGATACATACCGCCCGCGCCGTTCGGATGGGGCGACACGGTGACGATGAGCGTCCGCGCGGTGAACTCCGCCGGCAAGAGCGTCGAGGGCGAGGCGACTTTCTTTGTCGAGATAGGCGACACGTTCAGTTTCGATTTCGACACACTGCCGCCGATTGCCGGCTTCATCACGCGCTCGAGACCTACGGGCGTGACAGTGAAAGCGCTATATTTCGCATCGCACACATCACCATCATATACCGAACTCGACGGCTCGCCCTATCATGTGACCTTCTCCCCAAACCGCTCGTGGATACTATACGACCCGGGCGGCAATGTTTGGGCGGCGAATCTCGCGTCGGGGCTTCAAGTCCAGCTGACGAACGACCCCGCCGAGGAGAAATACCCGGCTCTCTCGCCCAACGGCAACTTGCTTGCATTCGCCCGCGGCGAGGATATCATCTTGAAGAATCTGCAAACCGACTTAGAGCGCATTATCTCCTCCACGGCGCAGGGCGGGCGCGAAATGGACTTCTCACCGGATGGCCAATATCTCGCATATCGGAGCGGAACCTCCGTCAATCCGAAGCTCTTCGTCCGCAAAGTCTCCGACGGCGATAACATCGTCTATTCTTCAATCTCGAACGACATAAGCGCGTTCGCATGGAGCCGGACGCACAACGGCATCGCCTGCATCGTCACCGGCAACCGCGCATATTATTGGAATGTCGATGGCGGCACAAACCCGCGCCTTCTGCGAAACGCCGACAACATCAAATACATCGCTTTCGACGGCTTGGACAATATTTACTTCGTCGAGCAATACCCAACCGGCGACAAGATTATGCGCTCCACGACTGCGGGCATGCTCGGGCTTGTCCTCGACCTCACGCCGGAGAACGCCACTGTCACTGCGATTGGAGTATCGGATAACGGCCATGTGATTTTCGGCAAACGAACCGTTGGCGGCGCGTTCTCGCTGGAATACATCCCCGCCAGCGGAACAAGCTCGACTACAATCACCGATGCGGTCGGAAACACTCTGCAAATTCGGTGGTTCTAACTTTGCAGAGAAGACCGCCGATAATCGGAATCACCGCGAGCTGGGCGCCCACGAAAGAGCGCAAATCCTTGCCCGACGCAGAGTTCGACTATCTCAAATGCGAATAC
>OMKS01003210.1_pt1 | contig 13168 bp, 9 predicted proteins | sample 1674721 | NCBI WGS metagenome assembly OMKS01 (sample SAMN06264996, study PRJEB25208) | sediment metagenome | isolation source: hot spring sediment | place: USA: California | collected 2014-09-02 | reverse complement strand
GACCTTGAGAGAATATACGATTTATAATGGTAAATTGCAAGCAATCACCCAATAATATTAACTTGACATGACACTAGGCAATACTGGTAAGTCAGGTGGATATTTAGTTGCGTCTCAAATTGGTTTTCATGATTCCCAGAATTTTTTTGATATTTATGGATATCATACTCAATTGGGTGTATCTCCGTCGCATGCGTGGGTTCGCCTTAATAATCATGAATATTGGTGTGTATTGGAAGATTATTCATACCATTATTCAGGTCGCCCAGATTTCCTATCGCCAAACCTTTATTCATGGCCATCATTAGGTCCAAAACACGATTTAGAAGCTTGGAAATCGGAGAGCATACCCGCAAAAGATCGATGGGACTCCGGAAATTATACTTATCTGGGTAATATCACCTCTATGCCCGTTACGACGAGCGGCACTTTGGCCTCAGATGAGTTCTGGGGCGGCACGATCAATGTGAGTGGCAACGTCACAGTCCCCTCTCCATACACCTTGACAATTCTGCCCGGTACGGTCATAAAATTCAACGGGTTGTACAAAATTACCGTCAATCAGGGCGGGCATATTCAGGCTATGGGCAATGTGGGTGCACCGATCGTGTTCACGTCCGCTTCAGGAAATCTGACCAATAAATGGGATCATCTCAGGCTCTGCGGCGGAGGAAGTGCCTTCCAGTATTGCACATTTCAATACGCCAACTACGCTGTATTTCTCCAAGGAAACAGCGAAACGAACACTTTTACAAACTGCATTTTTCAAAATAATGCTATGTATGGATGTTATGCTTACGGAGGAGTTGGTAAATTTACAAGTTGTGAATTTAGGAATAACAACTCCTACGGAATTTACTGCTATAATGCAGATGTCGTGTTCAAGGGTAATCGGTTCAAGAATAATACACGTGGTATATGTTCCCGGACAGGCAGTGATCTTGAACTCTTCGGTAATGTGATCGAAAATAACTCAGGCTATGGAATCATGTCGTATCATGGAGATAACACGAAACTGGGCAACCTATTATCCGGATTACCCTGGTACGGCAGGAATACGGTTTGGAATAACGGTTCTTCCGAAGTGTATGCGTACCTCAGCAACCCGACAATTCAGTTGATCGCCAATTATGTGGAAGGCTCGGGCGGGAGTGATCTGGAGGTTATAAACCATTCAAACAATACCCAGCCGGTGTATTGCGTCTATGGTTGGTGGGGTGGGGATGTGCTTGAATCTTCCGGCCTGGTTCAAAATATCAATCAGAGTACCGGAAACTGCTGGTTCAAAGGGCAATTGCTGACCGAGGATCCTACGCTGAAATCTTCAGTCCCGATACAGTTAGCCGACTTATTCATCGATCCCTATTTGTCCCCGGAAGAGAGAATACAAGAAGCGAAAAGGATCATTGCCGAAAAACCGAACAAAAAAGAAGCGATTGAAGCGTTGGGCAACCTCTACAGCATCCTTCGTTCCGATTTTCGGGATAACAAGCTGGGTGAAAGAGACACCTTCGGCGATTATCTGGGTTATTTATGTAAAAAGCATGACAGTAAAGCGCTCGGTATAATAGCCTTGAAGTATCAGATTTTATGGCGCCTGTTAGAAGGTGGCGACATGGAGATGATCGAACTATCTAAAAAAGCGTTGAAGAAAGTGGATAAAGATGACGCCAATCTGATGATCGGTGATCTGGCGTATGCGTATTTACGCATAGGTTGGATCGAAGACGCGCAGAATTGTCTGGAAATGCTTAAAAAGGAAATAGATCAGGAACAGACCTTTCTTTATCAACTTGAGATCGACTTACAGGATACGAAAGAACGAATTAAACAAGGACTTTTTTCTCCGGAAGTCGAAAAGCCCGGTATAAAATCCGATTTTGTGCTTCAAGATACAGAACCGATCAGCAATTATCCCAATCCGGGTAACCCGACGACCGTTATCCGGTACGTCGTCGAGACTCCCGGACGCGTCTCGGTCCGAATCTTCAACCTACTGGGCCAGGAGGTTAAGGTGCTGGTCAATTCGGAGAAAGAGGCGGGAATCCATCAGGCGGTTTGGGATGGCAGAGACGCAAATGGCCTTACGACGCCTTCGGGTCTTTATCTGATCCGTTTCGAGACGATCAATCACGTATTCACGCACAAAATCACTCTATTGAAATAATTCACAATTTTCTGATTTTCCATTAAAAACGGCCGCGTCCTATCCGGACGCGGCTTTTTCTTTGAAGTATTGGAAATGTATAATAGAAGAATTCATCGCCTGATCCTGGGGCGCATTTCAGACCGGGCCTGATACAGCCGCTCCGAAAAGCCGCCTTCTTTTAAAAATTGCTGTTCCAGCATCCGCAACTGCTGATCCAGCAAATAATTGGTCTGGTGAATCAGGCAGATTGCCGTGTTTGCCGCCACATCAGGGGAACAGTCTTCAAAATAAGTGCTATACGTCCTGTAGGACTTATCTTTCTGATAGCACAGCTTTCGAACCTGCATAGCTTTCGGGTCGTCTTTATCCCACAGCGCCAGTCCGTGCTGGCGCAGATAATCTTGATAATCAACGAGCAATTCTTCGAGGCTCGCCCGCGCCACACCCATCAGTTTGAGTTCGGTTTTCTTCGAGGTGCCCGACGCCATGCTTCCCTCTGCTATGTTCTGTTTGCCGCTCCGGGCGGCCTGGACCATCTGGTCGTGCGTGCGCGACCGGCGGTCGATAAACCGGTTGCAAAAGACGACCGTGGCGTCGTGCACGATCTCGGCCATCTGGTACGACTTCAGGTTGCTGTATCCGCCGTGAGGCGCAATCGCATGGGGAAGATTTGATATTCTGTGATCTCGCGGCATTTGTGAGTCTCCTTCTTGAAATTCAAAAGGTTACTTTCTGAGCATCCTTTCAAAAAATAACCTGCGGAATCACCGTTTCGCCGTTATTAAGAACACTGCCCATATATGTCCTATCTGTCCTGCTTGTCTTCTTATTAAGAAAACACAACCTCTAAACCTGCTTGGCTCTCGGGTTTATTGACTCACAACCAGGCACGGCGCAGGCGAGTGATTCTTATTTTTTTATTGCATATACGAAAGAAGAAATCGATGCAAAATCAAAGGAGTCGGATCACGAAATGAAGATAGGCATCATATCAGAAACAGTCAAGCGATGAATGCTGTCCGCAAAAAAACGGGGATTTCGTCAGTCAGGCGTCTCCAGCCCCGGAAACCTCCCCGACCGCCTTCCGGTAGAATGCCCCGATCTCATCCGGCCGGGTGACGCACAGGCCGAGATCATGCAGGATGCCGTCCCGGATATCATAGATCCACCCGTGCAAGGAAAGGGCCTGTCCGCGGTCCCAGGCGTCTCTCACGATGGGGGTCGAGACCAGATTGCAGACCTGCTCGATCACATTGAGCCGGCAGAGCAGGTCCTGCCGTGCTTCGTCCGTCCTGGCGGAATCGAGCAGCGCCCTGTGTTTCCCGGCCGTGTCCTGGACATGACGCAGCCAGTTGTCGATCAACCCCATTTTTTCCCCCTCGAGCACCGCCCGGATGCCGCCGCAGCCCAGATGGCCGCACACGATGATGTGGCCCACCCGGAGCACCTCCACCGCGTACTGAATCACGGAAAGACAGTTCAGGTCGGTATGAATCACCAGATTGGCGACATTCCGGTGGACGAACAATTCACCGGGAAGCAACCCGGTGATCTCATTCGCCGGCACCCGGCTGTCGGCGCAGCCGATCCACAGATAATCCGGTTGCTGCTGCCGGAAAAGAACCTCGAAGAAATCGGGCGACGCCTCCCGCATCCGCGCCGCCCATTTTTTATTGTTGTCGAAAAGTTGCCACAGAACGCGCATGTGTCTTTCTCTCCCCAAACGGTTTCAAGGCGGTCACGGCCGCCGGAATGTGTCCTGATATCGTCCCGCCCGGCGTTTCGGACAGGGTGATGTTTTTTCAATGTCCGGATATGCACCCCCCGGGTCGCATCCGCCATGTAGAGATCCGGAAAGCCGAACCGTTCGAGTCCCCGGAGGAAGAAAATCTTTTCCCTTCCGATCAGGCCGAGTTTCTCCTCGAGAGTCCGCTGCCGGACGAGGGAATCTGCCCTCTGCGAGGCGGCCTCGAACGAAATCGGGGGCGTGAATGGTTTATCCATGCTCAACAATCCTGTCAGGGTTGGCAATAAAAAAAATCGTGAATAATCGTCGCATCGTGCTCTGCCTCTGGATGAGGTGCCATGCGTTATTTGGGATTTACATCGAATACGAGGACACTCCGGGCTCCGTCGCGATTTTCGAACGTGATCTTCCCCCCGAGTTGTTGGGTGAGCATGCCGATCAGCGTGAGACCCAGTCCTTTCGTGTTTTCGGTGCCGAATCCTTCCGGGAATCCCTTGCCGTTATCCTGGACAACCAGGACAACTCGACTACGTTCTTTCTTGGCTCGGATCCGGATCAACCCCCTGCTTTTCTCAAAAAAACCATGTTTCATGACGTTGGTCAGGAGTTCATTCACGATGACCCCGACGTAAAACAGCCGCCGGGTATCGAGGCGAAAATCGTCAAGATGTTTCTCGATCCGAACGCCTTTCTCTTCCGGAAACAGCCGAACGATGCTGTCGATCAACGCATCGAGGTATCGGCGGGCGGATAGATTCTGATACCCTGAATCGAGCAGCAGATTGTCATAGAGCATCCGCATACTCTGGACGCGTCCGATGGCATCCTGGAGCACGGCGCGTGCCTCCGGTGTGGTCACGGATTGCGCCTGTAAAGAAAGAAGGCCGTGAACGGATGCGATGTTGTTTTTGATGCGGTGATGCACTTCCCTGAGCAGGACCTCCTTCTCTGCCAGTTGCCGCTCGATCTCTTGCTCCGCCAGTTTGCGATCGGTGATATCCAGATGCACCCCGGCCGCCCGGATGGGCTTTCCCTCCGGGTCTCTTTGGACAATCCTGCCCATATTCAAGATCCATTTCCACCCCCCTTCTTTGGTCCTCATCCTGTGTTCGACCCGGAAGAAGGGGACATCACCCGCCTCATGTTCGCGGATGATCGCCTTGATTCTCGGCAGGTCGTCCGGATGAATCAGAGCCAGAAAACGATGGAGGCCCGATTCGATTTCCTCCGGTGTATAGCCGATCATCTCCGCCCATTCACGATTGCGAATGACGGTTCCTCTCTGGAAATCCTGATCCCAGAGCCCGATTCCCGCGCATTGTACCGCCAATTGAAGACGCGCTTCGCTTTCCCGTAACGCCTCTTCTTCGTTCTTTTCTTGCAATCTCTTCCGGAAGTTCCTGCAGGCCGTCCGGACGGAAGCGACAAGCACGGCTTCCCCGGCATCCTCCATGATATAGCCGTAAGAGGTCACGCCCCCGGTTTTCTTCACCGCCTCGCATCGCGTCCGCGGGACGAAGAAAAGGACAGGAAGGTCTCGATCGTCAAGGATTTTCACCGCGGTTTCGGCGCCGTCCATCCCCCCGCCCAGTTCGATGTCCATCAGGATCAGGTCGATCCCGGGCGTCGTATGGAGGACGTCAAGGGCTTCCTCGTCGGTATGCGCGGTAAGCACCCGGTACCCGTTTCTCTCGAGAATCTCCTTTCGATCCAGGATCGTGCGGGTTTCCTCTTCGACGAGAAGCAGGGTCCCTGCACCTTCGCATGAGGAATTCATAACTTCCCTTCTGCGGAACGATACGGCCGGAATCGGAATGCTCTCACCCGGTCCGGGAAAGATGCCGGGGGTGGAATCAGTGACATGGGTTGAATGAACCCGACCGGCATCCTGATTCAAAGTATGCATTCGGATCGAAAGAGTCAAGGACGGCTTTCGGATTGGCTCAATCAGCAACGGAATCGCTGGAAAACAAGATACGCCGCCCGTCTCAGATCCGGGAACAGATCAGGATCGCCGTGTACACAACGTACGCGAGGAGCAGGAAAAAACCTTCAAACCGGTTGATCCGACCCTGGCCCCCGAAACCGTATCCGACCACGAACAGGGAAAGCGTCAGTCCGCCCATCACCAGGCTGTCTCTCGTCAACACGGCGCGTTCCACGTCGAGAGGCCGGATGACGCCGGTGAGGCCGACGACCGCGAGGGTGTTGAAGAGATTGGATCCGATCACGTTGCCGACCGCGATGTCGTATTCCCCCTTCCGCACCGCCGCGATGGAGGAGGCCAACTCGGGCAGCGATGTGCCGAAAGCGACAACCGTCAACCCGATGATCAGATCGCTGATGCCCAGGATCCGTGCGATCTCCACGGCGCCCCATACGACTCCGCGCGAACTGGCGACCAGGAAGATCATTCCGACGACCAGTCGGATGAGGGCGTGCTTGAGGGACATGTGCTTCGTACTCAGTTCCTGATCCATTTCCCGGGCGAACGCATCGGGAGTCTGCCCGAGTCCCTGCCGGACGGACCAGGCCATCAGGCCGGTGAAGATCAGCAGCAGAATCCATGCGTCAATTCGTGAAAGCGTCCCGTCCGCCAGCTGCAGCACGGCGATCCCCGTCACACCGGCCAGCACGGGCAATTCACGCTTCAGTACCCGCGAATGGACGAGGAGCGGTTTGAACAGGGCCGACAGGCCCAGGATCAATCCGATATTGGCGATGTTGGAACCATAGGCGTTGCCGAGTGCGAGTGCACCTTTGCCCTGGGAAGACGCCACGACGGACACGACCATTTCGGGCGCGGACGTGCCGAATCCGACGACGACCATGCCGATCAGCAGGGGGGGGACTTTTGCATAAAATGCAGTGGCCGAAGCGCCCCCGATGAACGTATCCGCACTCCAGGCCAGCACAATCAGGCCGCCGATCACCGCCATGAGAGGGATCAGGACTTCCATATGCCCCTCCCCTCCGCAAACCACATTCTGTTCATCTCCACTCTCCCGTTGGATGAAGTCCCGTTCTCACCCCCCACGTCTCCCGGAGAATCACGGCATGGGATCCGTGATGAAAATAGAGGAAAATGGGGGAAGATCCGTCCATCACCGCAAATAAATCATCTTGACGGTGTGCGTCGTCTTCCCGTCCGACAGCCGTGCGACATACATGCCGCATGGAACCTGATGGCCCGAATCGGATGCGCCGTCCCAGAACACCTCGCGGATCCCCGGGGCCTGCAAACCCTCCACGAGCGTATGGACATGCCGCCCGGCGGCATCGAAGACGACGAGCCGGATCTCCGCCTCCCGCCCGAGTTCAAAGCGGATCCGCGTGCGGCCGTTGAAGGGATTGGGGTGGTTGGGATGGAGCAGGAATGCATCCGGCTTGGGGTTCGTCCGGGAATGTCCGACGCGGGCCAGTCCGGCGAGATCGGCGTCCATCCAGGCGATGCGATCCGCGATCCAGGTTTTCAGGAATCCGATCTCGTCCGCATAGGTGGTGAACGTGTAAAAAACAGGCGGTACCGGCCAGAATCCCGTTCCCGGTTGTCCCGGCCCGGGCCATATCTCGAAATTGCGCCCGACCGCCTCGGTCAGGGTGTCCGCCATCGCATCGATCAGGCCGTGTATGCGGCGCACATCGAGCACATCGCGCCGCAGTGCGGTCCAGCGTTCGTAGATCCTGCGGAGGAAAGCGGGATCGTCGATCAGGCGGTACCACCAGAAGGGCGGCAGGGAGGAATCCCCCGAAGTCAGGAAATGGATGAGAATCCACCCCTCCGCGCTGTGCGCGTCATAGTAATTCGCGTTTCCGAAAGCCAGATTGAAATCCCAGATGGGTCCGGCATGGAGCCGGCCGCCCCTGGAATCCCGGGTCTTGTACATGAACGCGCTGAGTCGGAAGCCGTCCACATTCTTGGCCAGCTCGTTGAGGATCAGGTGATCGACGAAACTGCCTGTGTCGATGTACCGCGCGTATCCGTCATCCGGATCGGCGAAGGCGGGTCCGGCCATCATGTCCTCGAAGGCATACATCCAGTTTCGGATATAGGTTTTCTGGGCGTCCGTGATGTCGCGGTCTCTGGGACAATGGTACTGGTATCTCACCGGATACCGCGATCCGGGATACGGCGGATATCGGGACTGGAAGTAATGGTTGCCGGGTTTATCCACCTTGAGGATGTATCCGCCGGTCACCGCATCTCCCTGGTCGTCTCCGGGGACAAGCCTGGATATCGGAACCCTCCGGGAGTCGCGCTTGATCTTCTCGAGAAGCACATAGACGCCCCGGTATTCTCCGTTGAGGATCACCTCGCAAAACCGGGAGCGGGACGCGTAGCGTCCCATCTCGCGGGAGAGCCTGAAGATCAGTACGTTGCGCATCATGGACCGGTCGATGAACGGGGCGTTCAGGATCCAGTCGTTTTCCCGGGGCAGGCCGAGCAGCGATACGTTCCGGTTGCTGCCGTCCGGATTCCGCGTCTCGAACCCCCACTGCTTCTTCGGCCATCCGGCCGAACTCTGCCCCCGGACCTCGATGCCGACGGGGCCGTGATAATCGTTGAAAGGATCCTTGACCGCGTTCCGCCTTCCCGGTCCGTTGTCGATGATTCCCATGTCCGCATCGATCTTGATGTCATACCGGATGGGTTCTCCGCGTGTATCGATGACCACGATGGGCAGGTTCGAATCCGTGAAACCGGAATAAGACGTACTCCGGGATCCGTCGCCTCCGATTCTCGGTTCCGGGATGTCCGTGGCGGAGAGCACCGCGTACGGCAACAGGAAACACAGGGCGGACGACGCCGCCCGGAACGCCGTGCGCCGAATTCCGCGGGTCGAAAACGGGACGACACGCCTCATGTCCGAGGATAGAGAAGTTTTCTCATCACACGCCATCACCGGCTCATCCCATTCTCATAAAAGCCGTTTCAACTGAAAAGGATCCTCGAATCGAGGATGGACCTCTTCGAGTCTGAATAGCAATTCACGCGCCTTGAAAGGCCGCCCGATCCGCGAGTACAGGACCGCCATCTGATACAATCGTTCCGGATCCTCCGGCGTGTAATACAGCGACTTTTCATAATGGGCGGCCGCTTTTCCGGCGTCCTTTTTATCGATATATATCCGGGACAGCCATTCATGGGCGGTCCGGTTGTCCTGTATACGCACGGCCTCGAGGAGAAGATATTCGGCTTTCCTTAAATTTCCATTTCCGAGATATCCGTGCGCTTCCTTCAGGAGCACGTCGATTCTCTCGATATTGACCTTGCTCTCTGCGTGATAAGCCTGCAAGGCGGGGAGATAACGGGATTCCGGATTCAGCGCGGCGAGCCTCGACACGATGGATTCCGCGCTCTTGATCCTCGAAACCGCCAGATAGGCCCGGGCCAGGTTGTACAGCAATTGTTCGTCGGGTCCTTGAATCCGCACCGCGCGTTCGAGATGCGGAAGGGCGCGGTAGAAATCGGCCTGTGCCAGAAGCAGTTGGCCGATCCATTTTTGGGCGAAATAGGTCTCGCGCACCCGCAGAGAGGATTCCAGATAAGGGATCGCTTCTTCAAACCGTTTTTCTGAAATGAGGATCTGGGCGGCCCGCTCGTGAAACAGCGTCTCAAAGGGGATCATGTGGCAGAGGGCCTTGTATTCCTCGAGGGCGCGGGCCGGATCGCCCTGTTTCTGATACAGCTCGGCCAGTTCGAGATGCGCAGCCTCGATGCTCAGATCGGGCCGGGTCACCGCTTCGAGCGCCATGCTCTCCACCGGATTTCCGGGAACATAGTCATCCAGCGAACGGTTCGGTCCGGCCATCGGCTGGAATGGCCATCCGCCTTTCAGGTACCGGATGCCGAGCTCCGCATAGACCGTGTCGAGTGCGGTGACCCCCCACCCCTTCATCATCTCCGCCAGAGGCCTCGGCTCGTCCTGCGGCCAGGTGTCGATAATCGCCCCATACTGCCGCATCGTGCGGTAAAATGCCTCGGCCATCAAGAAATATCCCGTCACATTGGGATGCAGGTGGTCGGACATGAGCAGGTCCCCGATCAAACCGTTTCGGGATGCCTGTTCGAAATAATACTTCATCCGGATCACGGGAATCTGTTTCGCCTGTGCGACCTCATGGAGGATTGCGTTGAATTCCTCCGTGGCACGGAACCGGAGGGCGTCGAGATCCTTGGCCCGGTAGAAAGCGGACCGCGCCGCTTCGATCTGACCGGCCTGTTCGAGCATCTGCGCCTGGGCATAGACCGCGCCGGCCGGAGGATGGGATCCGGTCTTCTCGGAGACAAACGGTTTCTGGTCGCGCACATTGCTGACCAGTTCACTGACCAGCACGGGCACGCCGGCCCTTTGGGACTTTTCCAGAATCGCCGTCAGGTTCCGCCGGAACTGTTCCTTTCCCTTGTGATAGAGGGGACTGTCCAGCGGGATGGTCTGCTCCGCCACGATGCGGGCCATCAGCGTCGCCGTCGGATCGTCCTCGGTCGCGCCGTGAACCGCCCGGGTGGTCGTCTTCCGAATGCCTCCGGCGAACTCCCGCATCAGGAGAAACAGCCTGTACCGTCCCAGCCGGAGGAATACCCGGGCCACCGCAGGATTCCTTCCCAGCGATTCCATCGACCCCACCCCCATCGCGCCGTAGAATTCATTGTGCCCGGCATAGATGATCAGGAGATCCGGTTTCTGGGCCAGGATTTCGTCTGTGAAATCCAGGAGCGTATAGCTGGATATGGCGGCCATCGACACGTTGACCACCTCGATCCGCAGATCGGGAAAAGTTTCCGCCAGCCGGCGGTCGAGGATACGGGAAAAGGTCAGATTGTTCCCGTAGGGGAATCCGGCCGTGGTCGAACCGCCCAAAACGAAGATCCGGTAGCTGTTCCGCGGTTTCTCCCGGAGGAACAGGTCTTTGGTGGGTCGGGGAACCGTGTTCTGCATGAAGAAATACCGCCTGGCCACATCCCGGTTGATGAGATAATACTGAGACACCTCATCCGGAGCCGGAATGAACAGCCTCAGATCGCCTCCGTATCCGAAGAGACGCAAACCCAGTTCGAGCAGGACGAAGAAGAGGATGGGGATCGCGACGAGGGCCGCCGTGAAAAGACGCCGCTTTCGGGGATCGAGCGCCGGCCTCAGACCGCCGAGGTATGCCTCGATCTGCCGGACATCCACTTTGAGTTCCCTGGCGAGCTGCTCGGGGAGGAGTTTGTCCCGCTTCGACCGGATCATTTTCTTCTGCCTGTCCGTCAAGGGCTTCTGCATACACGCTCCTGATAGGGATGAGACGTTCTGTCGGGTCCTGATATTTACCGGATTCCGATCGGTATGAAAGGAAAACCCGCGTGTTCAAATTACGAAATTCGGAAACGAGAATAAAGGGAAAGTTAAAACAAGACCCGCGGCCAAATAGATGACCGCGGGTCCGGAATGATGGATGAAGACAGGGTTTACTTCAGCAGGGTCATCTTCTTGGTGATGACCTGATCGCCCGCCTCCAGCCTGTAGAAATAGTTGCCGCTGGCCAGGTCACTGGCGTTGAAGGTGACTTCATGCTGCCCGATGTTCTTGACCTCGTTCACCAGCGTGGCGACTTCCTTGCCCAGCATGTCGTACACGGTCAGGCGCACGTTTTCGCGCTGCCGGACCACGTAGTGGATCGTGGTGACCGGGTTGAACGGGTTGGGATAGTTCTGGCCCAGATCGAAGCCATCGACCCGGGTGACATTCGGCCTGCGCACGGAAGTCAGATAGGGGTTCAGGCCCGCGAAGACCGCGACGCCGAATATCGAAGGATCGCGCCAGCTGTCGTTGGAATTGCTCCACCAGCGGCCCATGTGGGCCCGGCTGACACCGTCGTCGGTGTCGTTGGTCTGTACCTCGAATCCGAAGAGTTCGCCCTCGAGCGGCTCGAAATTGAGCGATTCCCAGGGCACGGCGACTTCGAGGAAGAAGCCTTCGGCATGGACGAAGGCCGCGGCCGTGGACTTGTCGTAATCCCCGGTGACGCCGTCGCTGACCCAGCGGAACTGGGTGTCGTTCACATTATCGTAGACGCTACCCTTGCTGTTGTCGCCGTCCCAGTACAGCTCGACCGAATCCTTTTCATGGTCGGCGGACAGGGAAACGTCATTGATCTGGTCGGCCTGATCGACGAAGGCGTAGAAATAATCGTCGTCATAGGCGACGCGGAAGTGCATGTAGCAGTCATACCAGTAGCTGTCGAGCGACTCGAAATCCCAGCCGCCATCGGTCACCCAGGTGTTCTGCGGGTGCTGGGGGAAGAGCAGCCACTTGTCGTCGAGGTCGCCGTCGATGTCGAAGGGCGTGTCGGTCTTGTAGACCGGCAGGATCTCGTCGACCTCGACCTGACTCAACATGGCGTTGCCGAAATACGAAGCGTTGTTCCAGCTCAGGTTGCTCGTATGCCACCAGCGGGCCAGATGATCCCGGTCTTCGTTGTCGCGGTCGTTGTGCTGGATCTCGAACCCGAATTCATGGTCGGCTGCGAGGGGCATGGGCAGGTCGGCCAGCGGGATCTTCAGCTCGAAATCGTATCCGTAGTCGGTGACGACCCAGGCGAATTCTTCCGTACCCGAACCCGGGTTTCCCGCGGCTTCGTCGAAGACCCAGCGCCACTGGACCGTCACATCGTCGTATCCGGATGTTTCTTTCTTGTTGTTCTCGCCGTCGAAGTAGATCTCGAAGCTGTCGTTCATCCATGAGTCCGTGGACGATGTGCTGATTTCGTCGTCGATCACCCGGGCGAAGAAATAGAAGAACTCGTCGTCCCACATCGCGCGGGCCTCGACCGTGTTGTCGAGGAAATCATCCGGATCATTGGCTTCCGGGGCATCCGGATCCTGGCTGGTGTAGGTGTCGCATTTGATGATCGGCGCGGTTAACCAGGCACCGTCCAGTTCGCCGTCGAGGACAGGCGGCGCCGCCGCGCGGGGAATCTGGAGGAAGCCGTCCTTGTCCACCCAACTGTCCGTTCCCACTGCGTGGGCCAGACCTGCGACCAACACGAAGCAGAGAGAGATAAAAAGAACTCTTGACCACACTTTCATTGCATACTCCTCTCGTTTGTTGAAACCTGATACCTGCTTTCTCGTTCTCCTCCGGCCGTGGCTAAGACACAGGCATATCGACCGCCTGTTCTCATCGCGCCGGTCATTCTTTTCCCGCCTGCCTCACCCCCTTTCAAACCTCATACTTCCGGCCGTTCTCACAGTTCATGGAACGATACGCCGTGATGCGGTGCGGTAT
>OMKS01003209.1_pt1 | contig 13169 bp, 7 predicted proteins | sample 1674721 | NCBI WGS metagenome assembly OMKS01 (sample SAMN06264996, study PRJEB25208) | sediment metagenome | isolation source: hot spring sediment | place: USA: California | collected 2014-09-02 | reverse complement strand
ATAAAGAAGATGATAAATTTTTTTTCACAGCAAAACAAAATGTTAGAAGATATTTTTATGGAGGCCATAACCAAAGGGGTCTTTCCGGGCGCGGCCATCGCCGTTGCCCATGGAGTGGCAAGCAACCGAAACATCGAAGTTAAATGCTTTGGTTATACCGGTTATCAGGGGGATGAAAACGAGCCGGTGGAGCCGGAAACTTTTTATGATCTGGCATCCTTGACCAAACCTTTGGCCACCCTGCCGGCCTTGCTGGTTTTGCTGGCTCGGGGTGAGCTTGGTTTTGATGATAAACTGGAAGATCTTTTGCAAAGGAAGGTGTCCCGGGAGAAGCGGGCCATCCGTTTAAGGCATCTTCTGGGCCACAGCGCTGGCCTGCCGGCCCATCTACCCTTCTTTGAACATTGGGCTCCCCAGAGCGCCTTGGAGCAGCGGGAGGGGATCAGGGAAAAGGTGGTGGCCGAGATCATGGCCCGGCCCCTGCTTTTTACCCCCGGCACTGCCACTCTCTACAGTGATTTGGGTTATATTCTGGCCGGTATGGTGGTGGAGAAGAGGAGTGGGGATGATCTGGCCGAATTTATTGAGAAGAATATCTACGCCCCCCTGGGATTAAGCAACCAGCTTTTTTTTAATCCCCACAATCATCCCCGCCAGGTCGTTTATGCCCCTGGGGAATACTGCTCCTGGCGTCAACGTCTGTTAAAGGGGGAGGTGGGGGATGAAAATTGCGCCCTCTTGGGAGGAGTGGCCGGCCATGCCGGACTGTTTGGCAATATCAGGGGGGTGGCGGGATTAACCTCCTACCTGCTGGATATCTGGCAGAATCAAGCCCCGGAAAAACTTATACTTATCGAGTCCGACGATCTTCGACACTGTCTGACCAAACAGCAGATTAAAAACGACACTACCTGGGCTTTAGGGATGGACACCCCTTCGGCTCGGGGCTCATCGGGGGGGGATCTGCTTTCGGCCGCCAGCGTCGGTCATCTGGGTTACGCCGGAACCTCCTTCTGGATCGATCCCCACCGAGAACTGGTGGTGGTGCTGTTAACCAATCGGGTCCACCCCAGCCGCTTCAACGACCAGATCAAGAGGTTCCGCCCCCTCTTTCATAACAACCTGATCAGGGTCCTGGATAGTTGCAACCTATCAGGCCGCTCCCAAACGTAAAATTTCGGCAATCGTTTCCTGGGGATAAATTTCGCCAATCTCCCAGCGGCGGGCCAGGCCATGGGCGTTGGCGGCGATCATTTCGATATCGTCCGCCGCGATCTTCATCTCCCGCAGGCTGACCGGGCTGCCCAGATCGGCAAACCATTTTTTCAAGGCCACAATTCCGGCCTGGCCATCATCGAGATTGAAAATCTCCCGGGCAAAGCGTTTGAACTGGTCGGGATTGCGGGGCCGATACCACTCCATCCAGGCCGGGATCACAATGGAAAGTCCGGCCCCATGGGCGATGTTATAGAGGGCGCTCAGAGAGTGCTCGATCATATGGTTGGGAAAGGTATAGGGGCCGACTCCGGCCGGGGTCAGCCCGTTTAAAGCCAAGGTGGCGGCCCACATCAACGAGGCCCGGGCCTCGGGGTCGGCAGGATTACTCTTGATGGTTTCGGCATCCTCCATAATGGTTTTGATCAAACCCTCCACCAGCCGGTCCTGTAAACGGGTGGCGTCCCCCTTGGCCTCCTTGGTGAAATAGGCTTCGATCAGATGGGCGATGGCGTCCACCGCCCCATAGGCGGAATAGGCTGGGCTGACGCTGTGGGTCAGCTCCGGGTTGAGGATCGAAACCCGGGGATGGGTGTGGATGCTACCGATATTGTACTTCTGCCGGGTCTCCTCATTGGTGATCACCGCGTTGCCGTTCATCTCGCTGCCGGTGGCGGCCAGGGTCAGGATGGTGAACACCGGCAGGGCCCGGGTCACCTCCCGGCCCAGAAAAAATTCCCAGACATCCTCTTCGGCCACCGCCCCCACCGCGATCGCCTTACCCTCATCCAGCACTGAACCTCCGCCCACAGCCAGCACCGCCTCCACCCCGCTGCCGCGGGCCAAGGAGATCCCCTCCCGGGTGTGACTCAAAACCGGGTTGGAGACCACCCCGCCAAACTCGACAAAACCGATGCCGCTTTCGTTGAGGGAAGCGATCACCCGGTCGAGCAGGCCGCTTTTGCGGGCCGATTCCCGGCCGTAAAGCAGCAACACATTCCCGATTCCGGCGGCTTTGAGTTCGGCGCCGATCTGCGCTTCGGCCCCGGGGCCAAAGATAATTTTAGTAGGGTTATGAAAAACAAAATCGTACATCGATAAATTCCTCCAACTCAGCTCTTGTTATCGTCTTCATGGTAAAGATGGACATCCCGCTGGGGAAAGGGGATGGATATCCCCTCCCGGTCGAAAGCCTGTTTGACCTTTTCGATCAATTCAAAACGCACCGGCCAGTACTCCGAGGTGTTGACCCAGGGGCGGGCGATGATGTTGACGCTGCTGTCCGCCAGTTCGGAAACGGCGATCAAGGGGGGCGGTTCCCGATGAACCCGGGGCTCGGCGGTGATGATCGCGGAGATGATCTCCTTGGCCTTGCCGGTATCGTCGCTGTAACTGATCCCAAAGAGCAGATCCAGCCGGCGGGTGGGGTGGGCGGTGACGTTGGTGATCACATCCCCCATGATGGCGCCGTTGGGCACCACCACCTTCTGGTTGTCCGGGGTGGTCAGTTCGGTGTTGAAGATGGAGATCTCCTTCACCGTGCCGGAAACGCCCCCGGCGGTGACGAAATCGCCCAGCTTGAAGGGGCGAAAGAGAATCAGCATCACCCCGGCGGAGAAGTTGCCCAAGGAGTCCTTCAAGGCCAGGCCCACGGCCAGGCCGGCCACCCCCAGCAGGGCCAAAAACGAGGTGGTGTTGATTCCCAGCCGATCCAGGGCGGCCAGGCCCACCGCCGCCAATAGGGCGTAGTAAGCGACATTTTTCAAAAAATTAACCAGGGTGGCTTCCACCCCCCGCTGTTCCATGAACCGGCCCAGAAAACGACTGATAAACCCGGCCGCCATCTTCCCAACCAGAAAGATCAGAATGGCGGCCACCAGGTTGAAAAGGAATAAAGTGGCAGGCTCGAGGATGGCGGCGAACTGGTCCATGGCGAAGGTTTCCCGGCAAGAATTTTGGTAAAAAAAGCGGGTTGAAAGAAGGACTCTTTGGGCACCATATTATGGGCGGTTGACGGCTGTCAAGCTCATTGTCGGCGATTTTCCCCGGCCTTTCACCCTTGCCCGGCCGGGAATTTTCGGTTTACCTTGTGGATTTATCAGGCGGTTAAAAATAGGGAGGTAGCCATGCTGTTTCGTGCCGTAGCAATTTCGTCCGTTCTCCTTCTGGGTGCTTTTCCCCTGCCGGTGGCGGCGGAAAACCGGGAAGAGCCCCTCGTTCTGGAGGTCACAGGAGACAAGCCGCGCCAATGGAGTTACGAGGCGGGTCTGGATCTGCTGGGCCGGGAGGGCAATACGCGGGAGTTTGGCCTGGGGATCAACCTGGGGGCAACCCTGAGCGGAGCCGACGACACCCTGAAGCTGGTGGGTGAACTGGAGAACCGTGAGTCGGACGGGGAGAAAACCGCCGACAGCGTAACGGGCAGCCTTGACTACGAGGCCTTCTTCAGCGAGCGGGTTGGCTGGTATTTCCGCACCGCCCTGGAGCGGGACAGGGTGGATCTGATTGACCTGCGCTCCACCAGTTCGGCCGGTTTATCCTATCGAATCTTCAAGCGGGATGATCACCGCCTGGTGTTCCGGGCCGGTCTTGGGTACCGCTATACCGAATATGAAGGTCCCCATGAAGATGACTCCGACCCCACCCTGGATTTGGGGCTCTTTCACCACTACACCCTGGATAAACGTTTAAAGTGGCTAAACGAGCTAACCTATTCTCCCAACCTTTCCGAAATGGCCGACGACTACCGGCTGATTCATGAAAGCTCCCTGGAGATGCCGGTGGGGCTGGGCGACTTCTGGTCCATCAGGATGGGGGTGCGCAACGATTACGACAGCCGCCCGGCCGGCGAAAAGAGGTTGGACACCAGCTACTTCATGCGGCTGATCCTGAAGTGGGGGGAGTAGCCGGGTCGGAGCCGGGGCGGTATTTCTCCAGCAGTTGCAGTTCGATGGGTTTGCTGGCCTCGCCAAAATAGAGGGTGCGGTGGGGGAAGGGAATTTCGATGCCGTTTTGGTCGAAGGCCAGCTTGACCCGTCGGAGGTATTCCCGGCCCACCCCCCACTGGCGGATCGGTTTGGTCTTGATCCGCCCCTTGATCACCACCGAAGAATCGCCGAACTTATCCACCCCGAAAATCTCCGGCTCCTCCAGCATCAGAGGACCGAGCTCCGGATCGGCCTTCATATCCTGGCCCACCTTTTTCATCACCGCCATCACCTGGTCGGTGTTCTCCTTGTAGGCCACCCCGATATCGAAGATGTAGGCCGACCAGTCGTTGGTCATATTACTCAGGGTGGTTATGGTGCCGTTGGGAAAGATATGGACCACGCCACCCAGATCCCGCAGCACCAGGGTCCGGAAATTTACCCTCTCCACCAGGCCGCCGGTGCCGTTGACCACCGCCACATCCCCCACCCGGACCTGATTTTCCAAGATAAAAAAGAAACCGGCGATCACGTCGCGGACCAGGTTTTGGGCGCCAAACCCCAAGGCCAGGCCGACAATGCCGGCCCCGGCCATGATCGGGGCGATATCCAGCCCCAGTTCCCGCAGAATAACCAGCCCCACCGTAACCGTAATCGCGATCAGGGCGGCCTGGCGAACCAGGCGAATCAGGGTTTCCACCCGCTTGGCCACCTCACTGGGCGGCTCGCCCTCCTTTCTGCCCTGCTCCAGCAGACGCTGCTCCAGCTTTCTCAGCCCCTTGCGGATCAGCAGCATTAGCCCCCAGGCAACCAACAGAATCAGCATGATCCGGATGCTGGTGGTGATAATATCATCCCAGCTTATACCTTGCAGATATCGTTCGATGGGTTCCATGTTGGCCTCGTGGGGTTGCGGGTTATCGGTTGATGGCGGCGAGAAATGGGACTCCGTAGCGTTGCAGTTTGTGTTGGCCCACCCCGTGGACCTTCAGGAAGGCGGCTTCGTCGGCGGGGCGTTGGGTCGCCATGGCGACCAGGGCGGCGTCGCTGAAGACCATGAAGGGGGGCACCCCGTCGCGTTCGGCGATCTCCTTGCGCAGCCGGCGCAGGTTCTCGAAGAGGGCACGCCCCGCTTGGTCAAGGTGGCCCGGGCCGTTCTCGGTCGCCCCGCCGGCTCCCGGCCGATAACGGCCGGCCGGGACAGCCCTCTCCGCCACCGGTCGGGGCCGGGGCCGCCCCATCTCCAGGCTGCTCTCTCCCCGCAGCAGGGGACGGCTGGTGGGGGTAAGTTTCAGTACCGAATAACTGCCCACATCCTGCTCCACATAACCCAGATGAATCAGGTGGCGCAGCAGGGCGGCCCAGTAATCCTTGTCCCGGTCGGCCCCGATCCCGTAAGTGGAAAGGCGGTCGTGGCCCAGCTTCAGCAGTCGCTGGTTTTTTGAGCCCCGCAAAACCTCGATCACATGGGTCATCCCGAACCGCTGCCCCACCCGATAGATACAGGAGAGGGCCTTGCGGGCGTCCTCGGTGACATCCACCATCTCCGAGGGATTGAGGCAGGTGTCGCAGTTGCCGCAATCCTCAGCCAGGTTCTCCCCGAAATAGCCCAGCAACACCCGGCGGCGGCAGCCGCAGGCCTGGGCAAAGCCCACCATGGCGCTGAGTTTGTGGCTCTCGATCCGCCGCCGCTCCTCGTTGTCACTGTTGTCGATCAGGCTGCGGGCCAAGGCCACGTCGCCAAAGCCGAAGAGCAGCAGGGCCTCGGCCTCCAGCCCGTCGCGGCCGGCCCGGCCGGTCTCCTGATAGTAGCCTTCTATGTTTTTGGGGATATCGTAATGGACCACGTAGCGGATATTGGATTTGTCGATCCCCATCCCGAAGGCCACGGTGGCCACGATGATCAGGGTGTCGTCGCGGAGAAAGGCTTCTTGGGCGCTCTCCCGCTCCTCGGGAGGCAGCCCGGCATGGTAGCCGCGGGCGCTGAACCCGGTGGCGTTGAGCTTGGCGGTGAGTTGCTCCACCCGTTTCCGGCTGAGGCAGTAGATGATCCCCGCCTCCTCTCTGCGATCCTTCAGGAAGGCGGTGAGCTGGCGGAAGGGGGTCTTTTTCTCCAGCACCGTGTAGCGGATGTTGGGCCGGTCGAAGCTGGTGAGGTAGCAGCGGGCGTTATTCAGCCCCAGGCGGGCCAGAATATCCTTGCGGGTGTGGGGCTCGGCGGTGGCGGTCAGGGCGATGATCGGGACGGCGGGGAAGAGTTGCCGCAGCCGGCCCAGCTGAATATATTCCGGGCGGAAATCGTGCCCCCACTGGGAGACGCAGTGGGCCTCGTCGATGGCAAACAGGGCGATGGTCAGCTCCGAGAGCCGGGCCAGAAAATCGCCGCTCATCAGCCGTTCGGGGGCCACGTAAAGCAGATCCAGCTCCCCGGCGTGCATCCGGGCCAGGACCTGGCGGGCCTCCCCGGCCTGGAGCGAGGAGTTGTAAAAGGCGGCCTTCAGGCCATGGACCCGGAGGGCGTCGACCTGATCCTTCATTAGCGAGATCAGGGGCGAAACCACGATGGCCACCCCCGGCCGGTGCAGGGCCGGGATCTGGTAGCACAGCGACTTGCCCCCGCCGGTGGGCATCAGGACAAAGGCGTCCTCTCCCCCGATCAGCCCCTCGATGATCTCCCGCTGGTGGGGGCGGAAGGAATCAAAGCCGAAAATATCCCGCAGGGACCGGTCGATCTTATTCATCTGGCCAGATTTTTTCCGATCCGGCTGACCGCCTCCTCCACGTTTTCCCGCTGGCCAAAGGCCGACAGCCGGAAATAACCCTCGCCGCTGGGGCCGAAACCGGAGCCGGGGGTGCCCACCACATGGCACTCGTTGAGCAGTTTGTCGAAGAACTCCCACGAGGAGATGCCGTCCGGGGTCCGCAACCAGATATAGGGGGCGTTGGTGCCGCCGTAACAGGTGATCCCGGCGGCGGAGAGCCCTTCGCGGATCAGGCGGGCGTTTTCCAGGTAGTAGTTGATGATCTCCTGGTTCTGGCGCCAACCCTTGTCGGAATAGACCGCCTGGGCGGCCCGTTGCACCGGGTAGGAGACCCCGTTGAACTTGGTGGACTGGCGTCGGTTCCAGAGCTTGTTCAGACCCACGGTCTCGCCCCGGGCGGTTTTACCGGTGAGGGCCTCGGGGACCACGGTGAAGGCGCAGCGCACCCCGGTGAAGCCGGCGGTTTTGGAGAAGGAGCGGAACTCGATGGCGCAACGTTCCGCCCCCTCGATCTCGTAGATCGAGTGGGGGATGGCCGGATCGGTGATAAAGGCCTCGTAGGCGGCGTCAAAAAGGATGATCGCTTCGTGGGCCAGGGCGTAGTCCACCCACTTTTGCAGTTCCGCTTTGCCGGCCACCGCCCCGGTGGGGTTGTTGGGAAAACAGAGATAGATCAGATCGACCTTTTCCGTGGGCAAAGGCGGGGTGAAGTTGTTCTCCGCCGTGCAGGGGATATAGACGATCCCGTCGTAGTAGCCCCGGCTGTCGGCCTCGCCGGTGCGGCCCACCATCACGTTGGTGTCGTTGTAGACCGGATAGACCGGGTCGCCGATGGCCACCTTGTTGCCCAGGTCGAAGATATCGAGAATATTGCCGCAGTCGCACTTGGAACCATCGGAGATGAAAATTTCCGAACGTTTGAGCTTGACCCCGCGGGGAGCGAACGATTTTTCGATAATGGTGTCGATCAGCCACTCGTAACCCTGCTCGGGGCCGTAACCCTTAAAGGTCTCCACCCGGGTGAGATCGTCGATTCCCCGGTGAAATGCCTCGATCACCGCCGGGGCCAGGGGCCGGGTGACATCGCCGATGCCGAGCCGGATCACCTTGGCCTCGGGATTGGCTTCGGTGAACATTTTTATTCGCCGACCGATCTCGGGAAAGAGGTAACCGGCCTTGAGTTTGAGATAGTTGTCGTTGATCCGTGCCATGCAAAAAAATCCTCCGGGTCTTGATTACGGATGGGTGTGGTTCCGGGGCCAAAACTGGGCGAAAAATTGAAGCGAAACGGCACTTACCATAAAAGCGTGACCGATTTGTGTCAAGTTCCACCAACTGTTGTAATTGCTGGTAGCCGAAGGTTACCAGGGGTTTGCCGTTGTGGTAACTCGCCTAGTAGAATTGACTCTGGTACCTGATCTCCAGGGTTTCCCAGTATTTCCCCTGTTTCCGTGCCGCTTCCAAAATCTTAACGAAATAGTCGGCCCCGTCATGGAACGGGGCGTAGCGTAGAACCAGCCTGATTCTGCCCGGGTTATCCGCCATCAATTTCTTGACGAAGGGGGAGAAGGCGGTGCAGGTTAGACGATCGGCACGCAAGGTTATGGTGCGGTCTGCCCGGTGAAAAGACCCTAAAAGGCCATCCCCAGGCTGAAGTGGATCACGAAATCGGGTTCGTGACGGTCGGCTCGGCGGTCGGGGTTGAAGGCGAAATCGAGCCGGGCCGGACCCACCGGCAACAGGTACTGGATACCCGCTCCCAGGCCGGGCCGAAAATCTTTGAAGTAATCACTGAAGGTGGCGTCGATCACCTCGGAGCGGCTGGCGATGGTGGTTTCCCCCTCCTCCAGCCGGGATTGGTTGGGGGAGAGGTTGCCGTAATCGAAAAAGAGGGAGACGGCCAGGTTGTCGCGCAGCCGCCGGCGCAGCTCGACGCTCAGCAGGTTGTAGGCCATTCCTCCCACCGGGTTGCCGGCCAGATCCTTGGGCCCGAGCATCCCCTCCCGGAAGCTGCGCACCGAGTTTTCGCCACCGCTATAAAAGCGTTCACTCAAGGGGATGTTGTCCTGGCCGCTCCCGGGCAGGATCAGGCCGGCGTCGGCCCGCAGCCCCAACACCGTGCGGTTGCCCAGCGAGCTGAAGTGGCGCCAGCCCGTGGTGAAGCGGTAGAAGGTCAGGTTGCTGCCCAGGGCTTTTTCGGCGCTCTCCACCGCCCCGAAGGCTCGCTGTCCGGCGCTGGGGAAAAAGATGTCGTTGCGGGTGTCCCGGCTGAGCTGGAGTTTAATGGAGGCGACGGCGTAGCCCACTTCAAGGCTTTCCAGGGTGGTGTCGGCTTCGATCTCGGTGATATCGCTGCGCCGGATCTGATAGCCCAACGAGGCGAACATCTGGTGGGGCAGAGTCCGGGAGAAGATCAGGCCGGCACCGGTTTCGCGGCGGGTAAAGGCGGGCTCCTGGCGTACCCGGTAATAGACCGACAGATCGGCGGTGATCTTGCTTTCCAGCAGCCAGGGGTCGGTGATTCCGGCCTTGCTCTCGGCGCCCTTCAGGGAGGCCCCGCTCTCCAGGCGCAAGATCCGGCCGGCTCCGAACAGGTTGCGGTCGATGAACCCCACTCGCCCCCGCAGCATCTCGTAGGAGCCCCAGCCGGCCTCCAGAAAAATTTCCTGGGCCTTTGCCTCCTCCACCGCCACCAGCAGGGTGCGCTGTTCCTCGGCGGCCTCGGCTTCTGCCGCCGCCGGGCTTATGCCGATATCCACCCGGGTGAAGAGGCCGCTCCGGTAGAGCTTGTGGAAGGATTCCCGGCGGGCGCTGTCGCGGTAGATATCGCCGGGGCCGATCTCCAGGCGATGGAGGATGAAATCATCGCTGCTCCGTTGATTGCCGCTGATCTCGATCTCCCGGATGCGCACTTTGGGCCCGCTGATTAGCTCGGCCAGCAGGATGATATCTTCCGGATTTTCCCCGGGCCGGTCGTGGACCACCACCCGGACTTCGGGATAACCCAGCTCCTGGTAAGCCTCCAGCAGCCCGCTGCGCAGCAGCAGTTTGCGCCGGGTGAAATAGGGTTGCCCCACCAGTTCGGCCCGCATCTGAGCCATTACCTGTCGAATCTCCGGCGGGTACTCCCGCTCCGGTTCCGCCAGTTGGACCGCGCTGATCAACTGGCGAAGCCCCTCCCGGATCTCCAGGGTAATCTCCCCCTCCAGCCGCGCCGCGGGCAGGACAGGGTCGGCCTCTTTTTCCAGGGGAAAGAGTTTTTCCCGGAACTGCTCGGCGGTGAGTCGTTTGGGCCCGAAACGCAACGGATGAAAGATCACCTCGGCGTCCCGGTAGCCGGCCAGCAGATAGATCTCCCGGATCATTCCCAGGGCCCGGTCCAGCCGGCTCTCGACTAAGGGCGGGGGCCCCGAGCCGGGGCCGTCCCGGAGGCTGGTCTCAATGATGGCGATCAACTCCTGGTCGCTGAAGATGGTGTTGCCCAGAAGCACGATCGGGCTTGCCTGAACCAGAGGACCCTCATTGATCAGAAAGGTAACCCGGCTTACCCCCTCCTCCTCTCGCAACCGGTAATCCACCTCGGCGAAGTAGTAGCCGGCCCGGCGGTAGGCCAGTTGCATCATGTAGGCGGCATCGTTGATCTCCGCCTCGCGGCGGCCCAGGCGGGGGAAATCGGCCAGCTCCCGGGCGGCGGCGGCCCGCAGCCGGCTTTCCGCCAGGTTGCGGTTGCCCTGGAACTGGAAAAAGCTGGAGTTATCCGCCCTGGCCGCGGCCCGGTCGGCCGCGGCCAGGGTCAGCAGGCTCAGCAGGAGCAGGGCCAGGAGCGGGCCCAACCTGCTGAGCCGGCCCGGGCTAGCGCCGGCGGAAGACAATCTTGAGCCCGACGTTGAAATCATCATAACTATCCCGTTCGCTGGTGATAAAGAGGCGGTCGCCCTGGCGCAGGGTATCCTCGGTGAGCAGAAAGCTGGCCTCGATGGTCTCCTGGCCGCTGCGGCTTACCGCTCGGCCGATCTCCAGGTCCAACCGTTCCATGATCGATTCTTCCGCCTCCAGGTCATTGCCGCTCAACCACTGGGTCAGCAGATCACGGCCCAGGTAAACCGCGATATTCATCCCCGCCTGGCGGCTGGCCTCCTCGCCGCTGATGGCGGGGGCCCGCCCGGTCAGCAGCAGGAGCAGCAGTTCATCATCGGCCAGGGGCGGGGTGGAGCTGAGGGTCAGCACCGGTTCATCGACATTACCCTGCAGGGAGAGCTGGATATCGTAACCCAGCAGGCGGGCGCTGGCGTTTAGGTCGAAGGCGGGGCGGTCGGGATCAGCCTGGGGAAAACGGATCAGCCCCGATTCCACGGTCAGCCGGCCCGAGGGCAGCAGCACCCGGATCGGGTCCAGGTAGATCTCCCCGGTCAGCACCGGCAGCTCGCCGGTGCCACCCAGCGTCAGCACCGGCCGCAGGCTGCCCCGGGCCATGTTGTTGGCCACCAGAAAGGAGGTGGCGGCCTCCAGGCGGATATTGAAAGCAAGATCGCGCCAGGGGGGAGTGGTCAGGGAAAAAAGTTCCAGCCGGGTCTGGCGCCTGGTGGTGCCGCTACCGCGAAAAAATTCGAGAAAATCCACATTTTTGGTATAGCGACCATCGGTGATTATTATCTGCCCCGCAACCAGCAGGCCCCCCAAAGGACCGCTGAAGTTGAGCTCGCCATCCCCCCTAACCCGGATCCCCTCGTCACGATAGAATAGGATATCCCGGCCGCTCAGTTGCAGGTTGAGCCGCAGTTGCTCCAGATCCAGGGGGTGGTCGGCGGAGGGTTCCAGCTCGCCGGAGACGGTGAAAGGGGCCCCGCCCAAGGAGCCGGTAAATTCTTGTAATTGCAGACGATTACGGTTAAATTCGGCGGTTACGGTCAGATCCCGCAGGGCCGGGGTATCGCCGGTAAAACGCAGGCCGCCGCCGGTTAAGGCGAAGCCCCCTTCCAGCCGGGGATCAGCGGGCGGGCCGCTCAACTGAAACCGGGCGCTAAACCCACCCTCCAGCCGGCGCACCCCCGTCAGCAGGGGGGCCAGCCAGGCCAGATCGTCACTGCGCAGCTCACCGCGCAGATCCAGTTCGGCCCCGGGGCTGCGCGGATCGTAACGCCCATCCAGGGCCAGGGTGGCGGTGGGCCCCCCCAGCTTAAGCCGGGCCCTGGTGAGCCAGCCGTCGGTGATCACCAGCCGGCCGGGGGGATCGACCAGGCTCACCGCCATCTCCCCGCTTTGCAGTTGTAAATCGTCAAGCCGCAGATCGATTACCGAACTGCCCAGGCCCAGGATCTCGGCGGCCAGGCCGGCCCGGCCGTAAGGAGTACTCAGCTCGGCCCGGCGGATGATCAGGGTTGCTTCCTGCCAGGCCAGCTCACTGGTCAGCAGATCAAGATGGTGGCTGCCCCAGCGCCCCTCCTCCAGGCGCAGGGTACCCTGCAAACGGCTGGGCTCGGGGCTGCCGCCGCTTACTTCGGCCACCAGCAGGGCGACGCTCTGGTCCGGCCCGGCGAACTCCTCGGCCCGAATCAGCACCTGGCCGCTGGGCTGACCGCCGTCGAAGGCGCCGGCCAGGGTGAACTCCATGGTCAGCCGAGCCAGTTCCAGCTCCAGGTAGCGGCTCTGTTCCGCCCCCAGGGAACCGGTCAGTTGATATTGCTCCAGTTGGCCGCCCCCGGTCAATGCCACCTTAAGTTCCGCCACCTCGACCCCCTGCCAGCGGCCTTGCTCCAGCCGCAGGGAGCCTTGGAGCAGGTAGTGATCGGGAGTGCCGTCGCCGGCCAGTGATGCCGAAATGGCTCCGCCGAGCCCGTACTGCCGCCAGGTCGCCGGCAGCAAGTCCAGGTAAGCGGCCACCTCCGCCACCTCCAGGTTCAAGCGCAGATCCTCACCCTTAAGCCGGCTCAGCCAGGCGGCCGGCGGCAGCCGATGGCGGGGTCGGGTTTCCAGCTCCCCCAGGGTTAAAACCCCTTGGGCCGTAAGCCGGTCGGGGCCGCTTTGCAGGTTGATCCCATGCAGCAAGAGCCGTTGCCGGTCAAGTTCCAGGTCCATCGCCAAGCTTCCCGGTAGCGCCGGCAGCGCCGGCAGCGGCACCAGGGTCGTAAACCGCTCCAGATCGTCGATCCGCAGGGCCAGGGCCCCGGTCAGGGGCAGATCGGGCAGCTCACCGCTCGCGGGCCAGGGCCCCAGGGTAACCCCTCGCAGGCCCAGGTTGCCCGCCGTGGTGTCGAGATCGGCCCGG
>OMKS01003207.1_pt1 | contig 13179 bp, 12 predicted proteins | sample 1674721 | NCBI WGS metagenome assembly OMKS01 (sample SAMN06264996, study PRJEB25208) | sediment metagenome | isolation source: hot spring sediment | place: USA: California | collected 2014-09-02 | reverse complement strand
TAATCCACGAATATCAGACTGATGCATCGTCGAAGCCGCCTGCCCCAGGCATCGCCAAACAGAGTATGACGAAAGACCGAAAAAAACACGAACAATTCGTTTGACAAAAGTCGTTCCATATCAGGGCAAGGGCGAATGCTTGCTTTTCGAACGCGGCCATGGGCGCTGAGGGGACGAAGGGTTCACAAGCCCGCCCCGGCAGGTTCCGTGGAGGGAGCGCCTCCCGAGCAGAACGGGGCGGGCGCCGGCGCGGGCGTCCGGACATCGGCATGCACAAGGACCCCGCGTCGTCGCCGGCAGTGCCGTGGTTGACTGCGGCCGGGCCGACGTGTATCCGGCCAACGAGTGCAACGAGTACACGGACGGGGCGAATGTGAATGATCCCAACGACAACCCAGCCCACAGCACCTCTATCCGGATGCCGGAAATGACAGTCCGTTCAGCGTGTCGTCGCCAACGTCCTCGGCGTGCTTCTTGGGCGAGATCCTCTCGCTCCAGGCCTGCATAGCCATCGGCCTGGTCGTGCTGGGTTTCGTTCTGATGTCGGTCGGCCCGTAGCTTACCGTTGCTGCTCGAGCACCGCGTGCCAGTTCTCGTAGGCCCCCTGGTAGGCCTTCTTGAGCTTCTTGTTGGGCTCGACCTTCCGCACCGGTTCGAGGCCGACGAAGGCGTCCTGCGGGCCCTTGTAGATTCCGGCGCCGATGCCCGCGCCGCGCGCGGCGCCCTGGGAGCCGTCGGTGCTGTAGAGCTCGACGGTCGCGCCGGTGATCGTCGCGAACGCCTCGGCAAACAGCGGGCTGAGGAACATGTTGGCGTTGCCCGCCTTGACGGTCTTGAGCTTGGTGCCCATGTCGCGCATGATCTCCAGGCCGTAGTTGAGCGCGAAGACGATGCCCTCCTGGGCGGCGCGGAGGAAGTGGGCCTTCTTGTGGATGTTGAAGTTCCAGCCGTGGACCGAAGCGCCGATGTTGCGGTTCTCCAGCGTCCGTTCGGCGCCGTTGCCGTAGGGCAGGATCACGAGGCCGTCGGAACCAACAGGCACGGTCGCGGCCAGGTCGTTCATCTGCGGATAGTCGAGCCCCTCGCCGGCGACGTTGTGCTTGAGCCAGCTATTGAGGATGCCGGTCCCGTTGAGGCACAGCAGCACGCCGTAGCGCGGCTTCTTTGCCGTGTGATTGACGTGGACGAAGATGTTGACGCGCGACTTCCGATCGTAGTTGCTCTGGTCGGTGACGCCGTAGACGACGCCGGAGGTGCCCGCGGTCACGACGACCTCGCCCGGCTTGAGCACGCTCAGCGACAGCGCGTTGTTGGGTTGGTCGCCCCCGCGATAGCTGACCCGCGTTCCGGCCGCCAGCCCCAGCTCGGCCGCCGCGGCTCTCGTCAGCTCGCCCTGCACCGAGAACGTCGGTACCGTTTCAGCGACCAGATCACCGGAGATGCCGTAATTGTCCAAAACGAAATCGGCGAGCCGGTCTTTCGTGAAGTCCCACATGATCCCCTCGGACAGGCCGGAGGGTGTCGTCCGGATCTCGTCGGTCATCTTCATCGCGATGAAATCGCCCGGCAGCATCATCTTGTGAATCTTCGCGTAGACCTTCGGCTCGTTGTCCTGGACCCACTTGAGCTTGGAGGCGGTGAAATTGCCGGGCAGATTGAGCAGGCGTTTGAGGCACTTCTTGGCGCCGATGTCCTTGGCTGCCTTCTGACCGATCTTCACGGCCCGGCTGTCGCACCAGATGATCGAGGGACGTAGCACCTGCTTGTTCTTATCGACCAGGACCAGGCCGTGCATCTGGTAAGAGATGCCGATGGCCTTGACGTCGGCGACGTCGAACTTCGCGCTCGCCTTGATCCTCTGCGTGGCGAGCCGGACGTGCTCCCACCACGTCGCGGGGTTCTGCTCGGCCCAGTCGGCCTGTTGGGCGATGATCTCCAGTTCTGTCTCCGGCGAGGTCGCCGAGGCCAGCGCCCTGCCCGTGCCCGCGTCCATCAGCGTCGCCTTGACCGAAGAGCTTCCGACGTCGTATCCCATCAATAGTGCCATGTGCATGTCCCTTTAGAATTGGTGTGCATTGCACACCCGGCGTAGTCCGAAATCAAAGATCAAATATCAAACGGCAAAATGGAGGAGGTCATCCGCCGAAGGCGGATTCCACTATTCTAATTCTTTCTCTTTGCACTTTGCTTTGTCGGTTATTCGTATTCCCATTTGAGGATCCACGGGTCATTGGTCCGTTTCTGGAAGCTCTTGAGTTTGGCCTTCATCTCGTCGAGCCGATCCTGATACTTCGGATCGTCGGCCAGGTTGACGACCTCGTGCGGGTCGTTCTGAAGATCGTACAGCTCAAATCTCGGCCGATGCAGGTAGGCGTCGATGGTGCGCCTGCCGTAGTGCGTATTGCCCCGCTTGAGGTTGCCCTGCCAGGTCGCCGATTCCCACAGGTCGCTGGCGAATGGGTATTCCAGACCGTGGGCGATATTCCAGATCAGCTTGAACCTCCGCTCGCGCACCACGCGCATCGGGTAATACATCGTGATCTCGTGGAACGTGTGTGACGCGTACGTCGTATCCCAGCCATCGGCGCGCTGGCGTTCGAGCACACTCTTGAAGGAGCGGCCGTGGAACTCGGAGTCGCCCGGCGTCGCGCCGGCGAAGTCCAGGATCGTCGGCGTCAGGTCCGCGTAGTTGACCAGCGCATCGCAGGCGATGCCCTTGTTCTTCTGCCAGGGCGTGCGGACGATGCACGGCAGGTTCGTGCCGGGTTCGTAGAGCGTCGTCTTGGCGCCTGCAAAGGCAATGCCGTTGTCGGAGATGTAGATCACGATCGTGTTGTCGTACTGTCCGGCCTGCTTGAGCACGTCGATCAGACGTCCGACGCCCCGGTCAACGCGAGAGACTGACTGGTAATACTGCGCCAGCTCGGCCCGGCATTCGGGAATGTCGGGCAGATAGTCCGGCACGACGACCTGCTCGGGATCGTATGTCACTTCCTCGACGCCGGGATAGCCCTGCTGGCGATTGCCGAAGCGGTCGGGCTCGTGCGGCAGGTCGGTGGCCTTGCCTCCGCCGCGATGCGGATCGGACATGCAGAAATAGAGGAAGAACGGCTTGGTGTCATCGGAGGCGACGAAGGCCTTGCAGTTGTCGGCCATTTGGGCGGGGCTGCGGCTGCCGCCCGGCAGCGCGACGTCGAACTTGTACACCTCCTCCGGCGCGACGTGGTACTTGCCGATGCGGGCCGTGCGGTAGCCGGCCTGGGTCAACAGCACAGGCAAGCTTCGCACGCGATCGAAGCTGCGGAAGTGGTGGTAGCTGTGCTCGTGCCCATATTGGCCGTTATAGTGGTTGTACAGGCCGCTGAGGATAACCGACCGGCTGGCGCTGCAACTGGCCGTGGTGCAGAAGGCGTTGGTGAAGCGCACACCCTCAGCCGCCAGGGCGTCGAGATAGGGCGTCTGGATGATGGGATTGCCGTAACAACCCAGATCACCTCGTCCGTGATCGTCGCTAACGATCAGAACAACGTTCGGTTTCTTTGAAAGCACCGCGTGCGAGGCCGTCCACGGCAAGGAGCCAAGCGCCGTCGCAGCGGTCGTAAGTCTCAGAAACTCTCTTCGATCTATATTGGACGGCATATGCACTCCTTCCAAACGAGCCTTACCGCCTGCGGATTCGCGGCACCACAATCAGTCAATCGGGTCGATCACTTCGAGAAACGGGAACCGGCGGAAATCCGCATCGTGTGTGTAGATCCGTCGGATGCCGTGTTCGGCCATCAACACCGCCGTGTGTGCGTCGAACACAAGATTGCCTTCGAGCCCCTTCACCTGTGCGGCAATGTCCTTCAGAATCGACGGGTGCCGCGCCGTTTCCTGCAACACGCCGACGCTGGGCGAGGCCAGTACCGCGTCGATGAATCCGAATGCCTGGTCGAATGTGAAAGGCGACCGGAAGACTCGCGGATGCGTGGCGACCCTCAGGAACTCGTAAACGATACCCCAGGTCAGATACCACGGCTCCGCCTGCGATCGCCATGCCAGAAGCAACTGCCGACACCGTTTGTGGCCGGAGGCCCTTCGATCAGCCGCGTAGATGAGAACGTTGGTATCGACCACAAACACGATTACGATCCCATGGCCTGGTAGAGGGCGTTGCGGTCGGCGACATCCACGGCGGCGCCGCCACTATCCAGTTCCGGCAGAGGAGGCAGCTTGGAGGCCGAGACGCCCTTGTGCAGCAGGACCCTCAGGGCGGCCTCAACCATCTCCGACATGGTGCGCCCCTGGCGAGCGGCTTCGGCCTTGAGCTGCCGCATTACGGAATCACTTATGTTCAACGTCGTCTTCATATGGAAAACCATACGCGAAATTCGCGTCCCTGTCAAGCACCACACAGCGGCCTTTGCATCCGAGCGTTCCGGCGGCTTCACACATTCGCCGGATCGGGGTGGACCCACGGGCTGCGGTAGGGCCGCTTCAGGAGGCGGTTGGCCTCGTCGTCGCCGACGACCTTGCCCTGCTGCGGGTCCCACTGGAGGGTGCGGCCGAGCGTGCAGGCCATATTCGCCAGGATGCACGAGGTCGCGGTGATGTAGCCCTGCTCGATGTCGCAGACGGGTCTGGTCCGCGTCTCGATCGCATCGAGGAGGTTCTGCCAGTGACGCCGCATTGGGGCCGCGACGTGCCGCTCCAGGTCCTTCTCGGTCTCGTCTTCGGGATACTTGTCGTATTCGTAGAGGGCCTTGCCGCTGAGCCGCTCGCCCTGGCCTTGCGGGATGAACTCATACTTGTGGACGTCGAGCTTGAGCGTGCCCTTGTCGCCGTAGATGACTCCACCCCAGGGATACTCCGGATCGGGGGCGCTGCCCCAGGTGCGATGGGTCCAGACGACCGGCAGGTCGCCGAAGTCGAACGTGGCAATTTGAGTGTCGTTGGTATTGGCGGTGCTCGCCTTGTCGACGAGGATGCCGCCGGTGGAGCTGATGCGCGTGGGCCAGCCGAGATCGAGCAGCCAACGGACCATATCGAGCATGTGTACGCACATATCGCCGACGATCCCGTTGCCGTACTCCATGAAGGCCCGCCAGCCGCGCGGGTGGACCCAGCGGTTGTAGGGCCGCATTGGGGCCGGGCCGGTCCACATCTCATAGTCGAGGTGCTCGGGCGGGGTCATCTCGGGCGCCTGGCCACGCGCCCGCATGTGATAGTAGCAGCAGATTTCGACATGGGCGATGTTGCCCAGCAAGCCTTCCTCGATCACGCGTTTGCGGGCCTCGATCAGGTGCGGCGTGCTGCGCCGCTGCATGTTGACCTGGACCACTCTGCCGTGCTTTCTTGCGGCCGCCAGCATCGCCTGGCCCTCGACAACGTCCACGCTGATGGGCTTCTCGACATACACGTCGGCGCCCGCCTGGACCGCCGCAATCATCGGCAGCGCGTGCCAGTGGTCGGGCGTGGCCACGTGTACGATGTCCAGCTCTTCCTGCTTGAGCATCTGGCGGTAGTCGCCGTAGGTGCGGGGCGTCTTCTTGGAGGCCTGACGGTCGGCCACCATCCGGGCGGCCTCGGCCACCATGTTCCGGTCCACGTCACAGACGGCGACGACCTCGACCGGGGCGATCTGGAGCAGCCGGAACAACGCGCTTTTGCCATACCAGCCCGTCCCAATCAGGGCGACGCGCTTGGGCTTGGGCTGCGCGAAGGCGGGGACGAGCCCCCCAAAGGACGACAAGGCAATTCCGGCGGCGGTAGTCTGAAGGAATTGACGACGGTTCATAGCATTTTCTCCTCAATCTATGCGCAAGATGAACGGACCACCATCATGGCCGGTCAGAAACAATTTCGCAACGGTTTTCCGGCTGCGTCGCCCGTATCCTGCGGCGTTTTGCGTTTGACCGGCATACCGCAGACCCCTACAATCAGGGCCGATGAACGGGTCCTGTGGGACCTGTGCGACGTATCAACGGAATCGAACAGGACGATGAAACGAGGTGAAGGAACATGAAGAACCAAGGGCAATCCAGGCTTTCCCGTCGTGACTTTCTGGCGACCACCGCCGCCTCTTTCGCCGCCGCCGGCCTGATGGGCGCGGGCTGCGGGAACGGATTGAGAAACCCGTTCGCCAAGCGGACGATGCCGGTCGGTGTGCAGCTTTACTCGGTCCGCGCCGAGTGCGCCAAGGACCTGCCCGGCACCGTGGCCAAGGTGGCGGCGATGGGCTACGACGGCGTCGAGTTCGCCGGCTACTACGACTACTCGGCCAAGGATTTGCGGAAGATCCTCGACGACAACGGCCTCAAGTGCTGCGGCACGCACACCCAGATGGACACGCTCTCCGATGCCAATCTGGCGGCCACCATTGAATTCAACAAGACGCTGGGCAACCGGTACCTCATCGTCCCCTGGCTCCAGCCCAACGACGCCGACCCCAGGCAAACCTGGCTCGGCTACGCCAGACGGTTCAACGAACTGGCCGAGAAGGTCTCGGTCCACGGCATGGTCGTGGGCTATCACTGCCATGCGCATGACTTCCACGCCCTCGACAGCGGCGAGGTACCGTGGGACATTCTTTTTGGCAACACAGGCAAGCACGTCGTCATGCAGATGGACACGGGCAACTGTATGGACGGCGGTGGCGATCCGGTCGTGTATCTGAAGAAGTATCCCGCTCGGTCGCTCACGGTCCATCTCAAGGAGCATTCGAAGACGAACAAGAACGCCATCCTGGGCGAGGGCGACGTCCCGTGGGACGAAGTCTTCGCCGTTTGCGAAACCATCGGCGGCACGGAGTGGTATATCATCGAGGAAGAGAAGGACGTATACCCGCCGCTCGAAGCCATCGATCTATGCCTGAAGAACTACAGGAAGCTGCGCGCCTGACGAGATCACTGCCCGCGGCGGCCGGTTCGCAAATGACCCGGCCGCCGTGGCAAGTCCGCTGCTTTCCTACACCTTGGCCCCTGCCACGCGACCAGCGTCTCTTCGTCTCCTTGCCGTCATCAGACCAGCGATTCGAACGTCACGCTCATATCGGCCAGATCGACGATGGCCAGGTGACCGTCGGTCGCCATCCAGTTCCTGGCGGCTCCCGGATTGACGATCAGGGTCTTGCCGACGCGGTGGACGTCCTGATGGTGGGTGTGCCCATAGACGACCAGGTCGTACGCCTGGCTGTCGGTCGCCCGCCGGACCGAATGGGGGATGTGGGCCATGAAGACGGTCCTGCCGTCGATCGAGCCGTCGAAGCACGACGCATGTGCCTCGCCTCCAAAGGCCTCGATGGTCGCCCTGAGCGAGACACGGTCCGCGTCGCAGTTGCCCATGACCGCAACGAAGCGGCAGCAGCGAAGCTCGGTGAACAGCGCCGCCGTGGCCGGCGTGGTCATGTCGCCGGCATGCAGGACGCATTCGACGCCGCTCTCGCCGAAGATCTCGATCGCCCGGCGGACGCCGCGATGGTTGTCATGTGTGTCGGATATGATGCCAATTCGCATCGGTTCTGTCCTCAACGGGGATTCGGAGCGATTCGACGTATTCCATTGCCGTGCCATCTTATCGCGGCCTCGCCGGTCTGCAAGGCTTTGCCGGGGACAGGGACAAACGCGGGTCTGATTTCCGCAGGCCGCTGCCAGAATGGCAACAGAGTTTGGACGCGATTGGCCGATATAGAAAGATAGCTGGTATTGTGTTCACGTGGGCCGTTGGACAAGCAAAAGCAGGATTTCGCCGTATTTGTCAGGAGTGATAGCGATGAACGGACGAGGCAGAGCAATGGCTGTCATCGGCGCCGTGCTGATCTCGGCTCTCCTGGCCGGCTGCGAAGGCAATACGCGGGCGGTCTTCACCAAACCCGAGTTGATTACCTACGACCGTCTGGCGGTGCTCGGCCTCGACCCCGAGCAGGAGCAGATCTTCATGGCGGCCTACATGAAGACCTTCGTCGGCAAGCCCATCACCTTCGTCGAGAGGGGTGAGCTGGCCAAGATCATCGGCGAGCAGGACCTGCTCCAGGGCCGGCTCAACGAGAAGACCCGCGCGCGCATCAAGCAGATCCTGGGCGTCGAAGCGCTGTTCCTGTGCAGCTACTACAAGGATGAGGACCGGCCGGGCAAACGGATGAAACTGCGCGTCCGGGTCGTGGACAGCGAGACCGGGGCCATCGTCGGCTCGGCGCTGACGGAGACCTTCATGCGGTTTGACGACCACGCGCAAGCGGCCGTCGAGGCCTTGAAGAAGGACCTGCTCGGCGGCGGGTACCGTCGAAGCTACCCCCACCCTGAGCGCAGAGAGACGATCATGTGACGCACAGCGCGTTGCGGCCCCGATCCATCCCCTTTCGAATTCACGCGCCGCGGGCCTCCCGATAGACCAGGGAGAACTCCACTAGGTGCTCTGCCCCGACACGTGTGGTCGTGGCCATCTGAATCATCCCGTCGTTCGGACGACGGCGCAGTTCGCGGCCCTGGACCACCGATGGAATGGAGATCAGAATGCTCTGGTAATTGTCCTGAATGCGGGTCTTGACGGCTCCCATGACCATGTTGGCGATTTCGCCCATGGCGTCGGCCAGGTCTTCGTCCGCCAAATCATCGGGCGAGTCCATACACAGCATGCCGGCGGCGATGGCGCGGGCGCCGGCCATGTCGCAGCAGACGCCCAGACAGCCTTCGAGATTTCCGGCGAACGTGATCGTACCCAGCAACGTCACTCCCGTCGGGTCCGGTCTCTGCCCTTCCGTCTCCTCCAAAGTCATCGAGACCATAGACTCGAAAACCTCCTTCGCGCTGTCCAGCAGCACACCCTTGAGAGACGACGTTATCACCATGTTGATTCCCCTGTTTACGACCAATCCTCAACTCCGACCGCCCAGGCTATCCCGATCGTGACATTCCTCCGGACCGGGGGACGGCCGTCCGAATACGTTCATCGTCCCACACGCTCCGTCACTCCAACGAGTCTTCGCTTTTTCCTCGTTTTTGAGCGGTCCGAAGGCCAAATCGCTCTCGATACCACACTGGAAGGCAGCGCATTCGTCCTTTCATAGGCACGGCCCGCACAACTTCTCGGACGATACCGACGCGATGACGGTCTGTGTGGACGGGCAGGGGCGTTCCTGCAGAGACCGAGAAATTGCGCATTGTTGTTCTCAGCGGCTCGCGCAGCCGCTAAGATGGGTCGCTGTCGTCGATACACCTTCACAGAAGAAAGCGAAACGATGGCGCCGACGGCGGCAGAGAAGATATGGAGGGACAACGCATGGCCAAGGCGAAACTGAAGTCGATCGCCGTGATGACCGGTGGGGGCGACTGCCCCGGCCTGAACGCCGTGATTCGCGCGGTGACCAAGACCGCGGTCAACGACCACGGCCTGACGGTCTGGGGCATTCAGGACGGCTACCTCGGATTCATCGAGAACCGGATCGACCGCCTGACCTACGAACAGACCAGCAACATCCTCACCGTCGGCGGCACCATTCTGGGCAGCAGCAACACGTCCGATCCGTTCCATTTCCCCGTCAAGACGGGCAGAGGGACGCAGACCAAGGACGTCTCGGACCGATGCATCGAGCATCTCAAGCAGCGCGACATCAACGCCCTGGTCTGTATCGGCGGCGACGGGACGATGGCCTCGGCGGCCAAGTTCGCCAAGAAGGGCCTGACTGTCATCGGCGTGCCCAAGACGATCGACAACGACCTGCCGGGCACCGATGTCACGTTCGGCTTCGATACAGCCGTCACGACGGCGACGGAGGCCATCGACAAGGTTCACACCACCGCCAGCTCGCACCAGCGCGTGATGATCGTCGAGGTCATGGGGCGCTACGCCGGCTGGATCGCGCTGTACGCCGGGGCCGCCAGCGGCGCCGACGTGATCCTCCTCCCGGAGATCCCCTACAAACTCGACACCGTCTGCCAATACGTCATCGGGCGATCCAAGAAGGGCAAACGATTCAGCATCATCGTCGTCTCCGAAGGGGCAAAGGAAAAAGGCGGGCAGATGGTCGTCCTCAAGCGCGTTGCGAACAGTCCCGACCCGATCCGCCTGGGCGGGATCGGCGAGAAGCTGGCCGAAGACATCAATCGGCAGACGGGTCTGGACTGTCGCGCGGTGGTCCTCGGGCACGTCCAGCGCGGGGGCACGCCGACCCCGCACGACCGGACGCTGGCGACGATGTTCGGCCACGCCGCGATTGAATTGCTGGCCGCCGGCGTCAGGAACCGCCTGGTGGTCTGGAAAGGCGGCGGGATTTCCAGCGTCCCCCTGGCCAGCATTGCCGGCAAGATCAAGAAAGTCCCGAAGAACCACCCCCTGGTCCGGGCCGCCAAGGCGATCGGCGCGACCTTCGGCGTGTGACCCGCGACGGCCTGGAAGATGACCCGACGGCAACCGAAAAAGACGTTCTTCTGGATCCTGGCGATTCTCGTCGCAGTAGCCTCTGCTCTGCTCTGGTGGCTCGGCCTGCCGGGGCTGTACGCCTATCTGATCGGCATCAACGCCGTGACCGTGGTCCTCTATGGCTACGACAAGCGACAGGCCGTCCTGCGCGGCGGACGCGTGCCGGAAGTGATTCTGCATCTGGCGGCATTGGTCGGGGCAAGCCCCGGCGCGTTACTGGCACAAGGGCTGTTCCGACACAAGACGCAGAAGGTCAAATTCAGGATGGTCTTCATCGGCATCATCCTGGTGCAGGTTCTGGCGGTCGTCGGCTACTGGTATTTCGTGCTTCGGACCTCATGAGTGAAAACGTTTCCTTCGGACATCCAGTTCCGCAAACCCTGGCGTCGCTACCAGCAGCGGGTGCTGTCGGAGTTGGACGACTACCTCGACGACAACCACCTGCACATCGTCGCGGCCCCCGGCTCGGGCAAAACGGTGCTGGGTCTGGAGGTGGTCCGGCGGCTGAACCGGCCCACACTGATCTTCACCCCGACCGTTGCCATCCGCGACCAGTGGATCGACCGGCTCGTCGGCCTGTTCAGCGAGCAGGGCCCGGGTCTGCCCGACTGGGTCTCGCGGGACATTCGCGACCCGCGATTCCTCACCGTCTCGACCTATCAGGGTCTGCACAGCGTCTACTCGGGCCAGGCGGAGGAAGCCGAGGATCAGGAGCCGCAGCCGGCTGGCGAGAAGGCGGGCGAAGACAAGCCTCGATCGGCCCGAAAAGCCGCTCTTCTGAAGAAGCTGGGTGCCCTGGACGTTCGCACGCTCGTGCTCGACGAGGCGCATCATCTGAGGAATGAGTGGTGGCGGTGTCTGGTCGATGTGAAGAAGAACCTGAACGAGCCGACGGTCGTGGCGCTGACCGCCACCGCGCCGTTCGACGTCTCGCCGTTCGAGTGGGACCGCTACGTCGATCTGTGCGGCTCGATTGACGCGGAGATCACCGTACCCGAGCTGGTGCAGGAGAAGAACCTCTGCCCGCACCAGGATTACGTGTACGTCTCGACGCCGCTGCGCGCTGAGCAGGCCGAACTCGCCGAGTTCCGCCGCCAGGTCGATGCTTCCGTCAAGGCGCTGACCGACAATGAGGCATTCATCCAGGCCCTCGAAGCCGACCGGCGCGTCGTCGAGCCTGGGGCGCACATCGAGGAGATCCTCGCCAATCCGGGTTTCTATTCAAGCGTCGCCATCTTCCTCAACCAGGTTCGAGGCCGGCCGCCCAGGAAGCTGCTGGCCGCGATCGGTTTCTCGCGGCGCGCGTGCCCTGCGCTGACGCTCGAGTGGCTCGAGGCCCTGCTGACCGGCTGCCTCTACAGCCACGCCAAATCGTTCGATGCCCACAAGGGTCTGTTCCAGCAGATCGCGCGCGACCTCAAGCGGATCGGCGCGATCGAGCGGCGCACGGTGAGCCTGCGGAGCACGAGCCGGACCGCTCAACTTCTGACGCGAAGCGCCTCGAAGCTCAAGAGCATCGAGGACATCGTTCAGATCGAGAGCCAATCCCTCGGCTCCGCTCTGCGAATGGTCGTCCTGACCGACTTCGTTCGCAGCGCCGACTTCCCCAGGGACCCGGCCGACACCAAAGACCTCAAGCGGCTGGGCGTCGTGCCGATCTTCGAGCAGATTCGGCGCAGCAACGCCTCTGACGTCCGGCTCGGCATCCTCACGGGAACGCTGACTGTCGTCCCAGCCGACACGCAGGAGTCGCTGCGAGCGATCGGAGCGGACCTCGGAATCGACTCCGGCAGCATCGCCTTCAAGCCGCTGGCCCACGATGAGCGGTTCTGCGAAGTCGTCGTTCGCGGGGCCGACAAGCAGAAGATCGTCGCGCTCGTCACGAACCTGTTCCGCCGGGGCGGCGTCACTGTGCTGATCGGGACGACCGCGCTGCTGGGCGAGGGCTGGGACGCGCCGTCGGTCAACGCGCTGATCCTCGCCAGTTTCGTCGGTTCGTACATGCTGAGCAACCAGATGCGCGGCCGGGCCATCCGAACCGAGGAGGGCAACCCCGCCAAGACCGCCAACATCTGGCATCTGGTCTGCCAGGAGGCCGGCGTCGCCGAGCCGGGCGACGACCTCGACACGCTGATGCGTCGGTTCAAGGCCTTCGTCGGCGTCTCGTTCAAGAGCAGCACGATCGAAAGCGGTCTGGCCCGGCTCGGGCTCGGCAACCCTCCCTATGACGAGGCGCGGATCGACCAGATCAACGCGACCATGACGCAGCAGGCGCGCGATCGTGACGGCCTGCGAACACGATGGGAGCTGGCGCTTGGCGCCGCCCGCATCGGGGCCATGGCCGAAGAGGTAACGACCTCGCTGCTGGCGCTGCCGCGCGACTTCGTGGTCACGCGGACGGTCCTGGCCGTGCTGTGGCAGGCGTGGTTCTGGGGTGTGTCGGCCTTCTCGATCTGGATGTCCCGATCCGCCGCGTCCTGGCCGCTGCGGGCGCTGATGGTCCTGCTGGCGACCGTTTCGGCCCTGGCGGCGGTGGCGGCCCTGCCGAAGTTCTTCAAGGCCCTGTGGCTGCTATTGCGTCACGGCTCGGCCGCATCGAGCATGAAGCAGATCGGCAACGCCCTGCTCAAGGCCCTCGTAGGTCGTGCGTCCCCGCACGACAAGGCGAGCGAGAGCATTCGCTCCACATCGCGGCTACGTGTGATCGCCCAACGCCGCGACGACGGCCTCGTCGCCTGCTCGGTCAAGGGCGGCAGCACGCGCGAGCGATCGGTCTTCCTC
>OMKS01003203.1_pt1 | contig 13184 bp, 13 predicted proteins | sample 1674721 | NCBI WGS metagenome assembly OMKS01 (sample SAMN06264996, study PRJEB25208) | sediment metagenome | isolation source: hot spring sediment | place: USA: California | collected 2014-09-02 | reverse complement strand
TTTTGCCCGGGCCTCCTGGAGCAATTCCAATGGGATGGTGGTATCTGGGCCCTGCCGGCCAAGGTCTATTTTACCCTGATCTGGCCAACCGGTTTGAGGCCGCTAACCCCGACGTGCACGTGCAGGTGGAGGCGCTGGCACCCCGATCGGATCTGAACCAGATCGTCACCCAGGCCGATACACTGCTCATGCCGACCTTCTCACCCACGCTTATGCGTCCCAGCCTTCTGCGCGACCTGACACCCTTCATCGAGAGCGACAAGAACCTCCGGGTCGAGGATTACTATCCCGTCGTCAGGGAGAGCCTGCGGCGAGACGGAGGCATCTGGGCTCTGCCGGCCGACGTCAACTTCCACCTCATCTTTTACGACAAAAAGGCCTTCGACGCTGCTGGCGTGCCGTACCCGGAACCGGGTTGGACTTGGGAGGACTTGCTGACCAAAGCCCAGGCGCTGACCGAGCGAGAAGGGGAAGAGGTGACACGCTGGGGCTTTGCCTGGCGGGGCGATCCGCTGCCTTTCGCCCGCGGGCGAGCCGGGGCGTTGTTGGACACCTCCGTCGAGCCCGCGGTACCTTTATTGGATCGGCCCGAGGTAGCGGAAGCGGTGCGCTGGCTCACCGATCTGGCGTTGACACATCAAGTGATGCCGGTGGAGGTTTACGGTCCGGTGAACTTTTTGACACCGACGACAGCTATGTGGATCGCGAGTACGCAGAACTGGCCCAACCAGAACTCAAAAGTGGGCATGGTTCCTATGCCCGTCGAGGACATGGAGGAAGAAGCCTTTGACATCACCTTCGACGTGAACGTCAAGGGCGTGTTTCTCTGTTGCAAGGCCGTGATCCCCCAGATGAAACAGCAGGGCAGTGGCAAGATCATCAACACGGCCTCCATCGGTGGCAAGAACGCGTTCCCCACATTGGCCCATTACTGCGCTTCCAAGTTCGCGGTGGTGGGCTTTACCAACGGCCTGGCCAAGGAAGTAGCCAAAGACAACATCACGGTCAACGCCATCTGCCCGGGTATCGTCCGCACGGCCATGTGGGATCTCCTGGCGGACGTATGGAAGCAGCCAGGTGAAAGCGTCGAAGAGTCTTGGCAGCGTCACCTGGATGCGCTGGTTCCCCAGGGCCGGGGGCAAACGCCGGCGGACATGGGGTCTCTGGCTGTCTTTTTTGCCACCAATGACAACATAACGGGGCAGGCCTTCAACGTCGACGGCGGTACTGAGTTGCATTAGAATGAATAAGGAGGGATCAAATGGACCTAGGTTTGAAAGGAAAGGTGGCACTGGTCACCGGGGCCGGTCAGGGCATCGGTAAGGCCTCGGCGCTGGCGCTAGCTGAAGAAGGGTGCAATGTGGCCATCTGCGACATAAACCAGGAGACGATGGAACAAGCGGCCGAAGAGATTGAGGCGAAAGGGGAAGTCCTCGCCGTCTATGCCGATGTCACCAAGTCGGAGGAAACCGACAACTTTGTGGCCCAAGCAGCCGAGAAGTTTGGGCGGATTGACATCCTGGTCAACAACGCCGGCACAGGCCGGCTGAGCGACCTGATGGAGCTTCCTGAGGAGGAGTTCCGCTACAATATGGACCTGATGTTCTTTGGCCTGATCCGCTGTTCTAAAGCGGTCATCCCCCACATGCGGGAGCAGGGCTGGGGGCGGATCATCAACATCTCCTCGATCTTCGGCAAGCAGCCGGGCGGCCTGGTGGACTACGATGCCATCAAGGCGGCGGTGATTATGTTCACCAAGGACCTGGCCAATTACTTGGCTAAGGACAACATCCTGGTCAACGCCGTCTGCCCGGGGCCGATCAGGACGCTTCTCTGGGAAGGTCCCGGCCAACTGGGAGACCAACTGGGGGGGATGCTGGGCATGTCGAGCCAGGAGGCCATCACCTGGTTCGCTGAGCAGAACATCCCCCTGGGGCACCATGGCGATCCCGAGGACATCGCCAACATGGTGGCCTTCCTGGCCTCGGAGAAAGCCAAGTTCATCACCGGACAGGCCATCAACGTAGACGGGGGCATGGTGAAAGTATGCGTCTAGCCTCAGGGAGAGGCAGGAGGGGGCAGAAACCAGGTTTTGTCGCTCCGTTATGAGAAAGGAGGGATGATTATCGACGATCTACTTGGGTGGCTATTACGGAACCCCCCACGGCTCGACCGAGTTCGCCGAAGTCTGCGTGGGGGGTTTGAACGGGTAAGGAACTGACAACCAAGAATGTGATAAGGAGGAATCACATGGCTGAGATTAACAAGGAAAAGCTCCTCTGGGCGTACGAACGGATGAAGCTCATCCGAACGTTCGAGGATAGAGTGGCCGGGCTGTTTGCCGAGGGCAAATTGCCGGGCTTCGTCCACCTGTACGCCGGTGAGGAGGCAATTGGAGTGGGTGTAATTTCCCACTTGACGGATAAGGACTACATCACCTCGACCCACCGGGGGCACGGCCACTGCATCGCCAAAGGAGTGGACGTCAGCCCGATGATGGCCGAGCTGTACGGCAAGGCCACCGGCGCTTGCAAAGGCAAGGGTGGCTCGATGCACATCGCCGACGTGGACAAGGGGATGCTGGGCGCCAACGGCATCGTCGGCGCCGGTGGACCGCTGGCCTGCGGGTCGGGCCTGATGGCCAAGACCCTCGGCACCGACCAGGTGACGGTCTGCTTCTTCGGCGACGGCGCTGCCGAGCAGGGGACGATGCACGAGGCGATGAACCTGGCCAGCATCTGGAAACTGCCCGTGGTCTTTGTCTGTGAGAACAACGGCTACGCCGAGACCACGCCGTGGGGCTACCACTGCGCCGCCAAGGACATCTCCGACCGGGCTGTGGCCTACGACATGCCCGGGGCCACGGTAGACGGGACGGACTTTTTCGCCGTTTACGAGGCCGCAGAAGTGGCAATCGAGCGAGCCCGGAAGGGCGAAGGCCCGTCCCTGATCGAGTGTCGCGGGTTTCGTTACTACGGCCACTTCGAAGGTGACGCGATGCTCTACTTCACCGAAGAGGAGAAAGCGCGCAATCGCGCCCGAGACCCAATCGAGAGCTTCAAGAAGCGGGTGCTGGAGCGAGGGCTCCTGTCTGAGGAGGAGATCGCGGGGATTGACGCCAAAACGGCCAAGATGGTCGAAGAAGCGGTCGAGTTCGCCGAGGAGAGCCCTTGGCCCGTTCCTGAAGACGTCTTGACCACTGACGTCTACGTCAGCTATCCATAGGAGGGAAACAAGCCATGGCTACACGTACATTAACTTTTTCGGGAGCGATCAACGAGGCCATGAGGCTGGAAATGCGCCGTGACCCCACGGTGATCCTCATGGGCGAGGACGTGGCGGGGGGCGCTACGCTGCCCCACATGGAGGGCGAGGGCAAGGAGGCCTGGGGCGGTGTCCTGGGCGTCACCAAAGATCTGGTCACAGAGTTTGGCCGAGATCGCGTGCTCGACACCCCCATCAGCGAGTCATCCTTCATCGGCGCGGCCGTGGGCGCGGCCTCGACGGGCTTGCGTCCCATCGCCGAGTTGATGTTCGTAGACTTTTTCGGCGTCTGCTTCGACCAGGTGTTTAACCAGGGCGCAAAACTGCGCTACATGTTCGGCGGCAAGGCGCAGGTGCCGATGGTCATCCGCACCATGATCGGCGGGGGCTTCCGGGCGGCTGCACAACACTCTCAGAGTCTCTACTCGATCTTTACCCACATACCGGGGATCAAGTCGGTTGTCCCCTCCACGCCCTACGACGCCAAGGGACTGCTCTCCGCCGCCATCCAGGACAATGACCCGGTCATCTTTTTCGAGCACAAGGTGTTGTATGGCATGGAAGGGGAGGTGCCGGAAGATAACTATGTGATCCCGCTGGGAGTGGCCGACGTCAAGCGCGAGGGCAATGACCTGACCATCGTCACGCTGGGGCGCATGGTTCACTTTTCGCTGGAAGCGGCGGAAAAGCTGACCGGTGACGGGGTGGAGGTCGAGGTGGTGGACCTGCGTTCCCTCTCGCCGCTGGACGAGGAGACCATCCTGGCCTCGGTCAGAAAGACCCATCGTCTGATCGTGGTAGACGAGGCCAACCCGCGTTGCAGCATAGCGACGGACATTGTCGCTTTGGCCGCCGGCCAGGCATTCGACTATCTGGACGCGCCACCCACGATGGTCACAGCGCCGCACGCGCCGGTGCCCTTTAGCCCGGTTCTGGAGGACGCTTACCTCCCCAGTGTGGACACCATCGTCGCGACGGTGCAATCCCTGCTGTAGGATGGATCAGAAACCAGGTTTTTTCTTAAAAACCTGGTTTCTAATTTGAGGAGAGACCATGTCGACCGTCGGCATCATCGCCAACCCGGCCTCCGGCAAGGACATCCGCCGCCTGGTCACTCACGCCTCGGTGTTCGATAATCACGAAAAGGCGCACATCTTGCAGCGCGCGCTTTTGGCCCTGGACGCGGTGGGGGTCGAGCAGGTGCTCTTTATGCCCGACTACTATGGCCTGGTGGAGCGGGCGTTGGATGGGTTGAACCTCTCGCTGGAGGCGGCTGAGCTTCACATGGACATGCACGCCGACGAGCGGGATTCGACCGAGGCTGCCAGGCGCTTTTGTGAGAGCGACGTGGGGTGCATCGTCACGCTCGGCGGGGACGGCACGAACCGGGCCGTGGCCAAGGGGTGCAACGACATCCCCATCGTCGCCATCTCCACCGGCACCAACAACGTTTTCCCCTGCATGCTCGAGAGCACCGTGGCCGGGCTCGCAGCGGGGCTGGTCGCCAGGGAGATGGTGGACGTGGAAAGGGTCACGTATACCGCCAAGCAGTTGGAGGTGTACGTGGACGGCCAGTTGGCGGAGATCGCCTTGATTGACGTGGTCGCCAGCAACGAGTTGTTCATCGGCAGCCGGGCGTTGTGGGACCCGCGCCGTCTGCGGGAGATCGTGCTGGCGAGGGCTGAACCGAGCAGCATCGGCATGTCATCTATCGGGGGCTGTCTGCACGTCGTGGGACGTCAAGACCCCCAGGGGATGTACATACGACTGGGCCAGGGCAACACCAGCGTGCTGGCCCCCGTGGGCCCCGGTCTGATCATCCCGGTGGGCATCCAAAGCCACCGCTTGCTTTCTCTGGGAGAGCAAGTGGCGCTGGAGCCGGCCGCCTGCACTATTGCCGTGGATGGCGAGCGACAGATCGAAGTCTTTTCCGAGCAGCAGGTGAGCGTTCGATTGACGAACCACGGCCCCCGCGTAGTGGATGTGCAACAATGCATGCGCGAGGCGAGCCAGTGCGGCGTTCTCAGTATGCCGGTGGGACGTGAAACGTAAAGCGTAAAACGTGAAATCAGGAGGAAAATGATGGCTCTGAAAGCAGCTTTTGTGTTCGTGGCTCCCGACGTGGATCCAGCGGTCCATCGTCAGACGGTGGTGACGCCTGAAGTTGAACTGATGGCCGTGGCGGTCAATGACTATGCCGAGGCCGTGACGGTGTGCCAGGGATTGGTGGAAGAGGGTTTCGTCGCCATCGAGTTGTGCGGCGGGTTCGGACACGTCGGCGCTGCCCAGGTGGCGGAGGCCGTCGGCGACAAGGCCGCCGTCGGCGTGGTGCGCTTTGATAACCATCCTGGACTGGAAGGAAAAAGCGGAGACGACATTTTTGGCTAGAGGTGCGAGATGGAAAAAGCAAAAGTTGCTCTGATACACCGGGACCCCCTGCCTGGGGCCACGGGTGGCGATGAGGACGTCCTCGATTATCCCCCCGAGTCCGTGGCTGCCATCGAGGAGATGATCGAACGAGCCTTCCGGTTGAGTGTGGGCGGAGTGAAAGAGGTCATCGAGCCGGGGCAGCGGGTCTTCCTCAAGCCCAACTGCTTCGCCAACGTGCCGCCTACCAGCTACGCCTCGCTGGATCCGCGGGTCATGGAGGCCCTCTGCCGGGCCATCAAACGGGCCGTGCCCGACTGCTACCTGATGATGGGCGACAGCCCCTCACTGGGCAAGGTGCTGGGCGGTTCGCGGCAGGCCATGCAGAACACTGGCCTGGAGGCAGCGGCGCAGCGGGGCGGCATAAACGAGGTGGTCTACCTGGACGAGACCGAGTTGATCGAGGTGGACGTCCCGGCGGGCAAGGCGATCAAGAAAGCCCGCGTCTTTAAGGTACTCGCCGAAGCGGACGTGCTGATTGACGTCCCCAAGATGAAAACTCACATCGAGGGCTACGTGACGATGGCCCTCAAGAACTGGAACGGGGTGATCGTCTGGGACGGCTCCCTGCCCTTCGGTAGCCATCCCTCGGCTATGGAAGGCTCGCACCGCAGCGACCTGGGGCAGAAGATGGTGGACCTGCACAAGGCCCTGCCGCCCCATTTTACCATCCTGGACGGCATCCTCGGTATGGAGGGGCAGGGACCCCACGCCGGGGTCCGGGTGGACATGAACTGCATCATCGCCAGCCGGGACCCGGTGGCCGTGGACGCGGTGGCCTGCCTGGTGATGGGCATTGACCCCTTCGAAGTGCCCGCCATACGCATTGCCCATCACGAAGGAGTGGGCAATGCCCGGATGCCGGAGGAGATCGAGGTGGCGGGAGCGCGCATTGAGGAGGTGCGCCGTTACTTTAAGCGACCTGTCGGCGATCCGGCGGGGGCGGTACCGGGGGTGGACGTGTACGAGACCGGCACCTGCCCGGGGTGCATGGCCATGATTCGAGGTGCGCTGGACGGCTTTGCCGCTTCGGGCAGGCAGGTGGAAAAGGTGGGCATTCTGGCCGGGTGGAACGTGCCCGCCCCGGCTCTGGACTATGACCTCTTTATCACCGTGGGCGATTGCTGGAAGACCTCCCCGACCAAAGGGGAGATAGACGCCTACCTGGATCGCCTGCGGGAGCAAGGCGCTAAGGCGGTGGATTTCCCCGGATGCTCACCGGTGTACGTCTTTGTGGAGATCAACGACACCCTGCAGGCTTTCGCCGATGGGGTGTTGGAGGGGTAGAGGCCCTTTCATCAATCGCATAGCTAAAGGAGGATATGACATGAGAGCGACAGTGGTAGTTGACCCTGAGACCATGGACTGGTCACCGTGCCCGGATGATCTGCCCCCAGGCGCAACGCTCAAGGTGCTCAGCGCCGACGAGGAGACCGGCGCGGTGGCGGCCCTGGTAAAGTTCCCGGCCGGCTACATGGAGCCCAAGCACGGGCACCCTTGCGGTCACGACATCTACATCGTGGAGGGTGCGCTGATCAATGCTGAGACCGGCCAGGCGACGAGCAAGGGCATGTTCTTCTACGCCCCGGCGGGGGACATCCACGGCCCCTTCCGGGTGCCAGAGGATGAGGACTGCGTCTTCCTCGTCGTCACCGACGGGCCGCTCTTCCCGCTGGTGAAGTGAAACCAGAGTAGGGAATTCCTGCCTCACCCTCCCGCAGGTTCGACGCTGCCTGTAACCTGAGGGGTCTCTACCCGCTGACCCGGTTCTCAGGCACGAAACCTGTGGGAGGGTCTCTGTATTTCTATCTCACCGAGGAGACAATATGGCAACTAAAATCATCATGCCCAAGCTGGGCATGGCAATGAGCGAAGGAAAGATCGTCAAGTGGCTCAAGGACGACGGCGCCGGGATCAAGAAAGGAGAACCGGTCGTCGTCGTGATGAGCAAAAAGATCACGTATGAGGTGGAAGCGCCGGCCGATGGTATCGTGCGTCACGTGGCCCATGCCAATGACACCTACGGCATCGGCCAGGTCATTGGGTTTATCACCGCTCCCGGCGAGGAGATTCCCAAAGTGGAGCTCGCTGCCCCGGCCGAGATTCCCGTCACGACCGAGGCCGCGCCTGAAAGGAAGGTGGAAGTCCCCATCCCCGTTCCCATTTCCAAAGAGGAGAAACGCTACCCGTCCTCGCCCGCGGCCCGGCGGTTGGCGAAAGAAGTGGGCGTGGATATTTCCAGGGTCGTGCCGTCTGGCAGCCGCGTCACAGAGAAGGACGTGCAGGCCTACCATGAGGAGCGGTCACGTATCGTGGCCTCCCCGCTGGCCCGCCGTATGGCGGAGGAAGAGGGGCTGGACCTGGCGCAGATTCAGGGCACGGGACCAAATGGCCGCATCACCGAAGAGGACGTGTTGCGCGTGCTCGAGGGACGGGCAGTACCGGCCGCTGTGCTGCCCCAAGTCATTCCCTTTATGGGTATGCGCCAGGCCATTGCCGAGCAGATGGTTCACAGCCTGCAGACGATGGCCCAACTCACGATGATGACCAAGGCAGACGTGACCGAGCTCAAGTCCACACGCGAGGCGTTGGCTGCGCGCTGGGGGCGCAAGGCCTCCTATACTGATCTGCTGGTCAAAGCGGTGACGGTAGCGCTGCGCGATCACCCTCTGTTGGGCGCGAAGCTGGTAGGCGATGGGATCGTGATGCCAACTGAGATGAACATTGGGGTCGCTGTGGCTCTGGAGGATGGCCTCATCGTGCCGGTGATTCGCTGCGCCGATCAGTTGACCGTGCTCGAAATCAGCGATAGGCTCCAAGACCTGGCGCAGCGAGCCCGCGAAAATGCTCTCAACGTGGACGAGGTCACCGGCGCGACCTTTACCATCACGAACCTGGGTATGTATGGCATAGATGCGGCCACTCCCATCATCAATCCACCCGAGGTAGCCATCCTGGGCGTGGGGCGCATCACCGAGGAACTGGCCCTGGTCAACGGCCAGGCCACGGCTCGCTCGAAGATCACACTCAGCCTGACCATTGACCACCGCATCGTGGACGGGGCGCCCGGCGCGGCCTTCTTGCAGACGCTGGTGCAACTTCTGGAACATCCCGCGCTGATCTTTGCTGACGGGCCTGCCCCGAGCAAGGTCGAAGGGAGGGAGTAGCTATGGCCGAGATGCAAGACCTGATTGTGATCGGCGGCGGGTCCGGCGGGTTCGCCGCAGCGATGCGCGCCGCGCAGTTGGGCGGCAAGGTGACCATAGTCGAGGAGGCTCACTACGGAGGCTACTGCATGCACAAGGCGTGCATCCCTTCCAAGTTCCTTATGACGGCAGCCCGGCTGATGGGACGCATCCGCAAAGCCGGACGGTTCGGCATCCAGGTGCAAGTGGAGAAGCCGGGGCTGGACTTGAACGCGCTCCACGACCGTAAGGATCTGATTATCGAAGGATTGCGCATGGGCACGGAGGAATTGCTCTCCGACTACGGCATCACGTTGATTGAGGGGCGGGGCCGGCTCGTCGCCCGGGACACTGTGGAAGTGTGGGGGAGTGGCGAGCAGATCAAGGCACGCAACATCCTCGTCGCAACGGGGTCCGTCGCTGCCCAGCAGCTCATCGAAGGCGTGGACCTGCCCGGGGTGATCGGCACCGAGGAGGCGATTGAACTACGCGAGATCCCATCGCGTTTCGCCATCATCGGCAGCAAGCCCTGGGACCTGGAACTGGCGCAGTATTTCCACGCCATGGGCAGCCAGGTCACGCTGATCGTCAGCGGCCCACAGTTGCTCCCCGAAGCCGACCGTGAGATCTCTCAGCGACTGGGCAAACTGCTCCACGACGCCGGCGTTGTTATCAAAAGGAGTGTCTCGGTGGAGACGATTCGCCAGGGTGACGACGGTACGTTGGTTGTTGCCCTAGCCGAAGGCGAGGGAGAAGTCGCCGCCGACAAGGTCCTGGCCGCGCGCCGCTTTCCCAATTCGGCCGGGCTGGGCCTGCGCGAACTGGGCGTCAAGATGGAGCACGGCGCCGTGCTGGTGGACGAGCGCATGGAGACCAGCGTGGGTCACATCTACGCCGTCGGCGACGCCGCCGCTGGACCGATGTGGTCGCACAAGGCGAACGCCGAAGGCATCATCGCCGGCGAGAACGCAATGGGACTGAACAGCCGGATGAACTATGAGGCCATGCCTCGCTGTCTCTACACCTGGCCCGAGGTTGCCTGGGTGGGCCTGACCGAGGAGCAGGCCGAGGCCCAGGGTATCGAGGTGGAGATCGGCAAGGTCCCCACGGCCATCAACCCCTACGCCATGATCCTGGACGAGACCGCCGGCACGGTCAAGATCATCGCCTGCAAAAAGTACGGCAAGATCGTCGGCGCGCACATCCTGGCCCCCGGTGCGGTGGATTTGATCAACGTCGTCGCCGTGGCGATGCTATCCGAGGCCACTGTCGGCGAGTTGATGCGGTTCATCCCCATGCACCCCTCCATCGGCGAGGCTATGGTGGACGCTGCGCTGGACGTGGAGAAGCGATCGTTGCATTTGCCCAAATGGTAGCGAGGCGCAATAAGGAGGCCGGCGGTGACGACACAGGAAGCAATGCCGAGAGCTTTGGGCGGAGCGATTAGCGAGGGGACTTTAAGAGCCGATTTGGAGCACTACCGTGAACTGGCGCTAGAGTTAGGAGCTTCGGATGCGGTGGTCGTCCCTGCCAGCTACGTCACCGTAGACGAGCGGGTGCGGCTGAAATGCGTGGTTCCCCGCTGCCTCCGCGCCGGAGAGACCCCCAATTGCCCTCCTTACACCCCCGACCTGGGACTGATACGCCGCGCGCTGGACCGGTTCTCCTGGGCGGTACTGTTCAAGTGCGATGTGGAACCGATAGAACCGTATGTCCCTGGGAGCGGGACGACCAAAGCAGAACGACGGCGTACCCTCGCCTTTCACCAGCAGAGCGGCGAGGTGGTCTGCGCGTTGGAGCGCCAGGCTTACAAGGATGGCTACCATCTAGCCATGGGGTTCGGCGGCGGCTCCTGCAAAGATTACCTGTGCAAAGGGATGATATGCCAGTTTTTAGACAGTGGCAGGTGCCGTTTTCCCCATCGCGCCCGGCCGGCGATGGAAGCGATGGGCATAGACGTGATTGGGCTGATCAACAAAGTGGGCTGGGAAGCCTACGCCCTGCTGGACGACATCAACCTCGTCCCCTGCGCTGTCACTGTGGGTATCGTCTTCGTTTGTTGAACGATGTGAACGAGGTGAAGATGGAGCAGGATATAGCAAAGTTGGTGGAAAGATACCTCTCAGAGGACCCTACGAAGTGGGCCAGGTTGGCCAGTGATATCCAGTGGCGTCGCTTGCAGCTTTTATTGCTGAGCGAGATTCTTGTCGAACTGAGGAAGTTGAACTGCGAGGGTTTGAAGCAGGAGGAGACGTAAGGCACGCCAATGGATGCGGTTTCCGTTTTCCGCCTCGGAACGGTGGCGTATGAGGTGGCTTCTCGCCTCCAGGAAGAGGTGGCCCAGGCGCGGGCGGCAGGGGACATCGGCGATGTGTTGCTGGTGCTCCAGCACCCGCCGGTGATCACCGTCGGGCGAGGCGGGGGCGAGGAGGATATCCTGGCCCCCGCTTCACTTCTGCGTCAGGCGGGCGTCCGCGTGCTGCCCACCGATCGCGGCGGACGGGCCACCTACCACGGCCCAGGGCAACTGGTTGTCTATCCCATCCTCACCCTACCTGACGGCGACTTGTACAATTACATCTGGCGCTTGGAGGAAGCCGTCGTTCGGTTGCTGAATAGCTACGGCCTGCCGACCGGCCGGCTGGATGAGCACCCCGGCGTGTGGGTCAACCCTTCGACAGGCTCAGGGCATGGCGGCGGTAAGATCGCCGCTGTTGGCCTGGCTGTGCGGGATGGGATCACTCGCCACGGCCTGGCGTTGAACGTGGCTCCCCGGATGGCCCACTTCGATTTGCTCATCCCCTGCGGCATCACTGACCACGGAGTGACCTCGATGGAGCGGGAGTTGGGGCAAGCGCCGGGCCTGGCCGAGGTAACCGACCGCTTCGTGCGGGCCTTCGCTGAAGTGTTTGGCTGCCAGGTGGTGGAGGAAGACCCTGAGACCCTTCGGGTTTTCAAAACCCGAAGGGTCTTGGAGGAGGAGCAACCGTTCTGGCTGTGGCAGCGCGTTTCGGCCGGGGCGGAAATCGCGGTGGGCCGCATGGAGCGTCTGCTGGCTGACCTCTCCCTGCATACTGTCTGCCAGGAGGCGCGCTGTCCCAATGTGGCCGAGTGCTTTGGACGGGGCACGGCCACATTTATGATCCTGGGGGACACTTGTACGCGGGGTTGTCGCTTCTGCGCGGTGAAACGTGGACGGCCCACGCCACTTGATCGCCTTGATAACGAACCTGAGCGAGTGGCGGAGGCTGCGGCCCGGCTTGGCCTGCGCCACGTAGTCGTCACCTCGGTGACCCGTGATGACCTGCCCGATGGCGGAGCGAGCCGGTTCGCGGCGACCGTGCAGGCAATGCGCTGTCGGCTGCTCGATGCTGCGGTGGAAGTGCTGATCCCGGACTTTAATGGTTCCTGCGCCGCGCTGGAGGTGGTGCTGGACGCCAGGCCCGACGTGCTGAACCACAACCTGGAGACGGTGCCCAGGCTTTACCCGCAGGTGCGCCCCGGAGCCGACTACCGCCGTTCCCTGGGGGTGTTGGCCTGGGCCAAGACCCGTGCGCCGCAGGTAACCACCAAGTCGGGGCTTATGCTGGGATTGGGGGAGCGGACAGCGGAAGTATTGCAGGTGCTCTACGACCTGCGCCAGGCCCAGTGTGACCTGCTGACCCTGGGTCAGTACTTGCAGCCAACGGCCCGCCAATTCCCGGTGGCTCGCTACGTCCCCCCCGCCGAGTTTGACTGGTACAGGGAAAAGGCGGAGGCATTCGGCTTCCGGGGCGTAGCCGCAGGCCCGTTGGTGCGCAGCTCCCACCGGGCCGAAGACCTCTGGGCAGCGGTCAACTGATCAGGCCCCACTTCCAGGCGCTAGAAAGCTTTCAGATCGCGTTGACACCCTCGTCATTTACTCTATACTGAGCAGGAGATGGTAGAGACAAGAAGATGGTGTCCGTGGGGAATAATACAGAGGAGCAAGCCACGGATAAAACTGGTGCTCAGGGGTACCCCGATGGAGTACACAGGGAAATCAAGGCAATGGCAGCATCTCCAACGGGCAGGGAGTAAGTGGTTTGGGAAAGAAGGAGTAAAGGTCAGATGGGAGAAGCAGGCTGTGACCCAGCGGAGATGTGAAAGCGATTGATGGCGGGCTTCGGTGAAGCCCCACGGAAGGGAATCGAGAGGACGAGGTAAAATCTGAACACAAAGTTCGTCATACGAGGACTGATCTTCGCGCTGCCGGTGACGATAATCGCTATGGCGGTGGGCCTGGTTCTGATCTGTCTCTTATACACATCTGACGCTGCCGACGAAGAG
>OMKS01003201.1_pt1 | contig 13185 bp, 16 predicted proteins | sample 1674721 | NCBI WGS metagenome assembly OMKS01 (sample SAMN06264996, study PRJEB25208) | sediment metagenome | isolation source: hot spring sediment | place: USA: California | collected 2014-09-02 | reverse complement strand
GTCAGTTGAGGGTCAATTGAAGAATGCGCTTGCGCTATTTGGCTTGCGAGGAATTTGGACGAAGAACTTGCTGCCGGGGCATTCATCCTCGTCATAACCGGGGCTTTCGGCCCAGATCCGTCCTCCGTGGGCTTCGATGACGCCTTTGGCGATAGCCAGGCCGAGACCGGGGCCACCTCCCTTGAATTTACTGTTTCCGGAGGAGTGGAGGGCGACCTCGCCGGTGCGGTAGAACTTCTCGAAGATCAGTTCCAGGTTGTTGGGATCAATCCCAATACCGGTGTCTTCGATGATGACTTCTACACCGGGGCCATGTTCTCCCATCGTTATCTTACGCCCGGTCACCGTGATTGCGCCGCCGTCGGGGGTGTATTTGATGGCGTTATTCATCAGGTGATAGAACACCTTGTACATCAGGTCGGGATCACCTGAACAGATGGGCAAGTTGTCCAGTCCTTTGATCTGTAGCGTGATTTTGCGCTTTTTCAGGGCATCGGCGAACTCCGACTGGACGGCTTCGAAGATGACAGCCATGCTCAAAGGGCTTTGAGAGATATTCAATCCGTCCGTCATCAGCCGTGAAACGTCGAGAATGCTGTTGAAAATGCGGTGGAGACGTTCGGTGCTCGAGACGACGCCATCGACCAGGGCGCGGAGAGAGGTATCTTTCCTGGCCAGACTGTTTTGTTGCATCATCTGGGCATAGCCCAGAAGCGCAGCGACCGGCGTGCGCAACTCGTGGGCTGATACTTGGATGAAGTCTGTCTTGGTCTTATCCAGGCGTTCCAGTTGTTTGAGCGCTCGAGACAGTTCCTTGTTGGCTTCGCTGAGATCCGAGATCGCCTGCTGGTCGGCGTCGCGTAGGCGACCTGTCAGCCGGACCAAAATGCGAACGGCCAGGGATGGGCTGCGGCCCAAGACCTTCAGAAAGGGTTCCCGGTCGATACGCAAGACAGTGAGGGGAGTCGATGCGCGGACGGTCGCCGTGCGTCCCCCCTCCTGGAGCATGGCCATCTCGCCGACCGGTTCGCCGGGACCGGAACTGTGCAGGAAGCGCTCGGAGCCATCGCTGAACTGTTTGATGACTTCTACGTGCCCGCTGACGATGAAGTAGACAGCGTCTCCTTCATCCCCCTCCTGGATGATCATGTCTCCCGCTGCGTAAGATTCCTCGATAGCGGCTTCGGCCAGTTCGTGTAGATCCGCTTGATCCAGGCCAAAAAGAATCGGGGTCAGAAATGCCTCGGCATCTACCAGCCTGTCCGTTGGTATATCATCTACCCTGGTTTTTGTTTGTGTAGGCGTTGGGTTGCTCATAATCTGTCCCGCTCATCGTCAATCGATAACTCAGAATGATATATATAGTATAGTCCAATCGATGCTAAAGTCAATGGCGATGCTTGTTTTGACTTATATGATATACGATTGGGGAGGGATTTGGGTTACAATTTCGTTACGACAGGATGACGTTGCGGGCATCTCATCAGCAAGTGGGAGTGGATGTTTTGTGGACGCTATCGCAAGTCCAGGATCTCAAAGACCCGATGAGGGACGCTATGCCCCTTGAAGTGGGCGAGTCCTTGCTCGTGGGCGACGACGTGTTCTTCGATACGTTCGTAGGTCAAGGCGTCTATGAGGATTTGACCGGGTTGGGCGTGGGCTTGGAGCCGGTAAGCCATATTGACGTTATCGCCGACGGCGGTATAACTGTGTACGGTATCGGCGCCAATGTTGCCGACAATGGCTGGACCGGCGGCGATCCCTATGCCAAAATTCAGTTGTTTGGCGGGAGGGAGTTGATCGTGCAGTTGGGCGATAGCGTGTTGTGTGTTTAGCGCGGCCCGGATTGCCCGCATCACGTGATCCGGCTGCTCGTGGGGCGCATTGAACATGGCCATGAGCGCGTCGCCCATAAATTTGTCGAGGGTGCCATCTTCTTTCAAGATCGCTTCGGCTGCCAACGTCAGATGTCGATTGAGCACGGCGATCTGAACTTCTGGTTCGACCGCTTCACTAAAGGCGACGAAATTGCGCACGTCGGCGAAGAAGATAGAGACCTCTCGCCGTTCGCCGCCCAGGCGCAGGCGGGAAGGATCAGATAACAACTGTTCCACGACGCGGGGGGAGATGTATCGTTCGAATGCCCGGCGCACCTGTTGCACCTGGCGCGCTAACTGGCGCTGCTCGGTGAGATCGTCCACGATAATGGCGACGCCGGTCGAATTGGGGTGATTGTTCTTCAGTGGACTGATGTTCAGACGCAAGAAGGTCTGCCCCCGCTGGGGCAGTTTCAGTTCTACCTCGTATCCTGTGACTTTCTCGTCTCGTCGTTTGACCGTCTCTATCAAAGGTGCGATGGCTGGGCCCAGTTGGGGCAATGCTTTGGTGTAAGGATGGCCTTTGACCTCATTTTCTTGGACCATCAATATCCGTTCGGCTGCCCGGTTCAGGGTGACGATGATGTCTTGCCCATCGGTGGTGATGACGCCGTTCGTGATATGATCGAAAAGGTGATCTAGTTTCATCGTGTGTGTTTAGGAATGGTATAGGGTCGGATTCAGTCGCTTGACGTTAATCCAAGTATTTTCGCAGCTTTTCGGCGGATGTAATCTGGATCGAAAGGTTTGGTGACATATTCGTCGGCACCTACTTGTACTCCTTGTTCCCTGTCGCGAGTCTGTCCCCTGGCAGTGAGCAGAATGACGTACGTGTCGCTATGTTCCGCCTTGATACGTTGGCAGATCTCATAGCCGTTCCGATTGGGCAATCCGACGTCCAGGAGGATCAGGTCGGGCCGCTCTTTCAGAGCGATTTTCAATGCCTGTTCCCCATCTTTGGTCAGCATGATTTGGACGCCTTGATCTTTTAGATCTTCCAGGGTATAGGTCAGCAGAACCCGGATGTGGGGTTCGTCGTCGACGACGAGTATTTTCTTGTTCATTTTTTGTCTTTCGCTTGGTTTAGGAAGCCCTTGAGCAATGAGTAGAAAATTAGTATCATCTCAATAAACCGGGGCAACTCGCTCGGGCCGGTCTCCTGACCGTGCCCGCTGTGGCTCGGTCGGGAGACCGGCCACAGCTCCCCAACTCGGGAGACCGGCCACAGCTCCCCAACTCGGGAGACCGGCCACAGCTCCCCAACTTATTGAGAAGATACGAAAATTACGTAGATCTTGATTTTACTTCGACAATGGCATATTAGACTTCCGAAGTCTACCAACGACTCATTTCATCGACTGAGTCTTTGCAAAAGCTCGGTTTCTTGCGCGCCCAGGCCATTTTCTAGACTTCGGAAGTCTGAGATCAACTCATGTGCCATTGTCAAGTTGCGTTTTACATCGTAACTGCTCAGCCTACCGTCCGTTTGCAGCGGATGGGCGGGGGTTTGGGTTGTTTGGCGGGTGCGAAGCACCCGCCAAACCCTCACTCTCCATCGCAGCAAGGGACTGGCCTGAGCAGTTACTTTACATATTTAGTGTACGATATTTTAGACACTGCGTGGGTTACAGATACGTTACAATGGAATTTCAAAGCGTCAAGCAGGTTGGCTTTAACGGTATTTTGCGTTATACTCTATTCTGTCGAACGTTAGTTTATGGGAGGTATGATGCAAACAATTCGTTTTCTAATGGTTGGTTTGGGAAATTTGGGGCGTCGCTTGTGCGAGGTCGTGGATGAAAAAGATACGTTGCTCCGCAAAAAGTTTGGGCTGGCGTTGCATCTGGTGGGCGCTGCCGATAGCCGCGGGGTAGCCTACGATCCAAATGGGCTGAATCCGGCCCATGTCGCGGCGTTGAAGAAAAAAGGCGGCACCATTGCTGATTACACCGGTGTAGGGCGGCGCGATTGGGATGCCAAGACCCTGGTCGCCGAGGCCGAGGCGGATGTGTTGCTCGAGGCCTCGCCCGTCAATTTGGACCAGGGCGCTGAACCGGCGCTGACGTGTATTCGCATAGCCCTGGAGCGCGGCATGCACGTCGTCACCCCCAACAAGGGGCCGTTGGTGTTGGCCTACCGGGAATTGCACGCCTTGGCCGAGGCCAACGGGGTGGCGTTGCGCTTCGACGGGACTGTTTCCGGCGGACTACCGGCGATCAACATTGGGCAGCGTGATATGCGTGGAGCAGTGATTCGTCGCCTGGAGGCCGTGCCAAATCTGAGCACCGGCTACGTGATGGATCTCGTGACCGATGGCCTGGCCTGGGAAGAGGCCCTGGAAAAGGGCCGGCAGAGTGGGGCGTTGGAGGGAGATGGGTCCTGGGACCTGGAGGGTTGGGACGCTGCTGCCAAGTTGGTCATTTTGGCCAATGCGACGCTCGATTTCCCGGCCCAGATGGCAGACGTGGCGCTGACGGGCGTCGTTGGTATCGACTCAGAGGAACTGCGAGCCGCTCGCATGCGAGGGGAACGGTATCGACTATTGGCGCAGGCCGCGCGGAACGACGATGGCACGTATGATTTGACGGTGGCGCCTACGCCGATGACCGAGGATCATCCCCTGGGACGGTTGGGGCGCAAGCAGATGGGGATAGTTTTTTACACCGACATCTATGGGACGATCACGGCCATCATCGACGAACCGAACCCGATTCCCTCGGCCTCGACGATGTTGCGGGATTTGCTGGATATTTACGCGTGAGGATGGGATGCGTTGGGCGATGATCATCATGAGGATGACCGTGGGGAGAGGCCTGGAGAGGTATATGGAGAGGACCGTGGAGGGGAACGTTGGCAAGTGGGCGCGTGTCCGGTGGCAGGTGATCGGCGTGTGCCTGGGAGCTATCTGCCTCGTTGCTGCGTGCTCGCCCGCCGTCCAGCTCCTCATCCCGTCCGAGACGCCAGCAGCGGCGGTGACGCTCTCACCTTCGCCCTCATCTACGCTGCCTGCTGTGACCCCATCTCAAGCGCTCACACCGGAGATGATGCCAACGGTTTCCAGCCTGACGACCGCGCCCGTTCCCACGTCTTCCACGCCTGACGTGACCGAAGCACCGCGTTCGTCGCCGCTTCCATCGCTTTCATCCTCGTCGCTGGCTTCCACGTCGATTCCGGTGACGACGCCGGCCCCCAGTACCAGTAGTCCGAGCCCGGTTCACACCCTTACGCTGCCGGCGACTACCGCGCCGGTTGCGACTACCGCGCCGGTTGCGACTACCGCGCCGGTTGCGACTACCGCGCCGGTTGCGCCTGCCGTGTGGGAACAGTCGATCACGCTGAACACCTACGGATGGCAGGATGCGTTGGTTAGCACCACGCCTGACGATGAAATATATCCTTATCCCCGTCTCGATTTCGACGCCGTGTCTGGCCCGACGCCTCGGGTGTATCGCGCCGTCTATCTCCAGAACCAGTACGTGCAGCTCGTTGTCCTGCCGGAACTGGGGGGGCGGATTCTCCGCTGGACCGATCTCAGCACTGGAAGACAGCTTTTCTATGCCAACCCGGTGATCAAACCGACCCGTTGGGGGTTTCGAGGCTGGTGGCTGGCGACGGGTGGGATGGAGTGGGCTTTTCCAGAGGAGGAGCATGGGTTGAACGAATATCGCCCCTGGCAATACCGCTTGATCGGGAACGGCGTCCAGGTGTGGGATACCGACGAGCGAACGGGCTTGCTCGTTCAGGTGACGATCCAATTGGATGATATGCATAGCTACTTCACGCTCTCCCCGCGTATCAGCAACCCATCCGCTGAAACCGCCGCTTACCAATTCTGGGCCAACGCCATGTTGACATTATCCGACGCCAACGCGCCTTCATCGGCGTTGTCCTTCGTCTTGCCCGGCGACGCGGTCACCGTACACTCGAGCGCCGATGGCAGCCTGCCCGGTCCGGGTGGGCGGATGGCGTGGCCGCTCTACAACGGCCGCGACTTCAGCCGCTACGAAACGTGGCAGCAGTACCTGGGCGTCTTTGCCAATCCAGCGGCCGCCGGTTTCGTGGGCGCCTACGATTCCCAGAGTGATCAGGGCATCGTGCGAATCTTTCCCCACCAGGTGGCGCAGGGGGTGAAAATTTTCTGTCTGGGCGACCTGCCGGCCAGCCTGTGGACTGACGATGGCAGCCGTTACTTCGAGTTGTGGGGCGGCCTGACGCCGACTTTCTGGGATTACCGGACGTTGGAACCGGGCGGGAGCGTGGCGTGGACGGAGCGCTGGTATCCGGTCAGCGGTATCGGGGCCTACAATTGGGCCAATGAGGTAGCCGCGATCCGGTTGGCGCCGATGGGCGACAGGGCGGAGATCGCGGTAGCGACCAGTCGCGCGTTAGAGGGACAGGTTGTATTACGGCGGGGCGGCGTGGAGGTGCAACGGTGGTCCCGTTCGTTACCTAAACCCATTGCGCCAGGGCAGCCTTTTGTTGGACGAAGTGAGGCGACTGAGGTTGGGGGAGCGTGGGGTGTCCAGGTTCTTGAGAATGGACAAATCGTGGCCCAGATGGGACCATAATTATTGGAAGGTGTTGTTGAAGTTGGAGGGATGAGACGATGGCGGAGATGACGCGGAAAGACGTCGTGATGGCTTTGATTGGCGCTGGCGATTCTCCTCGCCTGCGAGGTCTGGACTTGAGCGGCCTGGATCTGACCGGTTTGGATCTAGGCGGCGCCAATTTGCGTAAAGCGGACTTGCGAGGCGCTGACTTGAGCGATGTCTGTCTGGTTGGGGCGCATCTCAACCGGGCGGTTTTGATCGAGACCACACTTCTTGAGGCCGATCTGGCCGACGCCGATCTGAGTCGAGCGGATTTGACCGGTGCGGACTTAAGCCGGGCGATCTTGCGGGGCGCTTTGCTGTGCAAGGCGACCTTGCGGGACGCAATCCTGAACGAAGCCGATCTTTTGGAGGCCAACCTGGAGAAAGCCGATCTGGCCCATGCGCTCTTGAGCGGCGCTGCGCTTTGGCGGGCCAGCGTGAATGCCGCGATCCTGGTCGGCGCTGACTTGAGCGGCGCCAACTTGATCGGGGCTGATCTGAGTGGCGCGGATTTGAGCGGCGCCAATCTGCTGGGGGCCAATCTGGGAGGGTTGCGAAAAGCGGACCTGAGCGGCGCAGCTCTGGGAGGCGCCAATCTCCACGGCGCCAACCTGATTGGTGCCAATTTGCGCGAGGCGACGTTGGGCGAGGCGAACTTGAGCCGTGCGATCTTACAGGGGAGCGACATGCGCCGGGCAGACCTGACCGACGCTGACCTGAGTTGGAGTATCTTGCAGGGGGTCGATCTGCGCCGGGCCAGCCTGGAACGGGCCAACCTGAGCGGCGTCGATCTGATCGAGGCCAATTTGGGCGAGGCATATCTGCGAGAGACTGACCTGCGAGAGGCTAATTTGCGGGGCGCTGATCTCTGGATGGCGAACCTTGAACGGGCGAACCTGGAGGGCGCGGTCGTGACAGCTAAACAGCTTGAACAGGCCCGGTCGCTTGACGGCGCCCGGTTGCCCGATGGCACGTTGGCCTCGTGACAACGATCCTAGGGTTTACCTGGTGATTGTGGGTAAAGGGGGCTACCGCGCGCACAAAGAACAGCGCGCCCAGCGCCGCCAACACGCCGCCGCCAAACCGCGCCGGTACTGCGCCCGCGAGCTGCGCCTGCACCGCCGCGCCGTCGATGCTTTTGAGCAGACGCAAGATCGCCCACGTGCTCAGGCCCACCAGCGCCAGGTAGAGCACAAACTGCCAGGTCAGCGGCCGGGTGACGGCGTAGGCGATATAGTTGTAGGTCACGTAAAAGAGCGCGCCGGGCCAAAAGAGCAGCCCCAGTAGCTGGCCGCGCCTGGTCAGCACCGGGGCGACCAGCAGCAGCGGCAGCCCCAACACCAGGTTGACCACGTCGTTGGAAACGAACCCATGACGCAGCGCCTCGGTCGGATAGAGGGTGTGCGGGGCCAGCAGCCCGGCGAGGGACGCCGCCGTCATCAGCAGGGCGACGACGAGCGACAACTGATGTCAAACCTAAAACCCGAAACCGCTGCCAAAACAGCCAGACCGACATCGAAAACGAGGAAGAATAATCCGCCCACCGCCAGCATGGCTTCAGGAAACAGGGCGCCCACCAGCCAACTGCCCGGCATCCAGGCCGCCATGATGACCAGTGGCCAGGGCCAGACACTGGCTAACGCCGCGAATCGGGGTCGCGCGACGGGGTGGTGCAGGCTATGGCTGGCCCCGGCTGCGATGAGGCTGATGAAAAGCGGCATGAATCCGCCGCCGAGCAGCAGCAACACGACGGCAAGCAGGCCAAGCACCCATCCTCCATGGCGGCGCTGGATAAAGAATAGCGCCCACAGCATAAACGCCAACCCCACGATGACGGCGACGATCCCCGTCACCAGCAAGTTAGGAATCAGGCTCATGGCCGGAAAACATGCGTGCCAAGCCGCCTCCGTCTGGCAGGGCGGCCCGATGGCGTTGAACAGCCGGCCGTCTGGCGCCGTGTTCCCCTGGAGCATCTCGAAGATGCCGTGTTGGATGCCCAGCATTCCGGCGTAGAGGCCCAGGAAAGCGACAGTGATGCGCAATGGTTTGTTCATAGCGTTGCTTTCAGAAATTTGAACAAAAAACGGGCCGCCATCACATGCCAGACCATCCAGAACAGACCCGCAGCAGCCAAAAGCAGGTAGACCGGCGCGAGGGGCGTCAAGGGACAAACCAGGCAATAGGCCAGGTCGCATCCGCTCGCCAGCAGACCGAGGATGGCCGTGGCGCGATGGGTAGGTAGCAGCAAAAGCGAAAAAAGCAGCCCTGCCAGGGCAACCAGCAGCAAACTGACCAGCGCGCCCGTGCTAGGGATGGCCGCCAGCGGATCGTTGCCCGCCAGGACGGCCTGCCCGGCGGCCAGCAGGTCGGTTCTGTGCGCTGCGGAAGTCGCGGCGGCGTAACGCTGGCTGAGCGAGAACATGGTCAACGAGATATTCGATGCCAGGTTGAGGGTGACGCCCACCAGCCCGCTGGCGAGCGCGATTGCCGAGAGACTCTTGTTGACCTGCCACAGCATTGCCGCCAACGCCAGGAACATCAAACCAATCAGAGCATAATTAATCAAGTCGAAAAAAGCCAATAGAGACAGGGCAATGAATGGGTTGGCCTGCAATAGGCTATACCATTCCGCCGCGTTGACCGGAATCGCCTCCATGCCGGTAAAGAGTGAGACCTCCGCGCCGATGTTGCGGCGAAAAACGAGGGCGGCGAGCAGGGCGGCCAGCGCGCCTGCGCGGTACAATGGTTTCCAGGTTGCAGTTTCGTTCATTTTCTTTTCTCCAGGCGAGATAAATGACAACCCCGCCAACAAACAAGCCAATCTCCAGGACGGCGGCGGCGATGATCCCCGGTCCGCTGCCCCACAGTCCCAGCCCAAGCGCCGGCGAACCGGCGAAAAACAGCGGCAAATAACGCGGGTGAACGAGAAAATCGAGCAGCCAATGGCTGAAAACCACCAGACCGATGAGCGCGCTCGCCCGGCGGTCACGCCAAGCTATCCAGGCAAGCCCCGCCGCCAGCGCCGACCAGACCAGCGACATGAACAAGCCATGCGACCAGGCCAGCGATGGCGTGGTCAAAACCCGCACACCGTGAGCCAGGCTACTCTCGCTGACGTCCATGTTCTCGATGCCCGCGGCGGCAAAGCCAAAACACAACATGTCAAGCGCCTCGCTGGCCAGCAACAGCGCCCAGAGCGGCGCCCTGGGGGCCAATGGTTTGACCGCAAAAGCCACGCCGAAATGTCCTGGAGGATCCATCCCATCACTCCTTTACCAGTCGAAAGAAATCCCGCGCCAGCAAAACAAACACAATCACACTGCCGCCGTTACACAGATGTTCAGGACGTGCAGGCCCAAATAGCCTCAGCCTAATCATAACCGCACTCGGCAAAATTGTCTATGACCTTTCCTGCAAAAAAGATGACCCTTGACGCAAAGTCAAGCATTTGCGGGCGTTGACAGCGGCCTCGAAATCCGGTATGATGATGCCATGCAGACTTTTCCTGAACCCATCACCGGGCGTATCTACAAGTTGGGGGAGTGCAGATAGCCCTGTGCTTTTTTGCCACGAATTGCACGAATTTTACGAATTTATCTTCTTTTCTTCGTGTTAATTCGTGAAATTCGTGGCTGATTTGTGATGCTCCCCCAAGTTTTGTATGCGCCCCCTATCACCGTTTCGGCCACCGTGCTGGCGCAGATGTTTTTGTATCTCGAGTCGCTCAAGGTGGATATCGACGCCCTCCTGCGTTCGCTGGACATCGAACCGGAGACGGTGCGCTCGCCGGATGCCTACATCCCGGTCGAGACCTACCTGCGCATCCAGGACGGGGCAGCAGAGTACGTGAACGACCTGTATTTTGGCCTGCACATGGGCGAATTTGCCCAACTTGGCAGTTGGTCCATCCTCGGCTACCTGATGATGAACTGCAAGACGCTCAACGAAGCCTTCGAGAAAGCAGGACGCTACCAGCGCATCATCGGCAATATGATTACTGCCCGCCCACAATTTGGCCTGGGCAAGGTGCGTGTGGTCTATTTTACCCCGCCGCACGCCCCGCAGATGTCGCGCCATTGTTTCGAGGCGACCTTCTCCAGCAGCGTGCGCCTGGCGCGGACGCTCTCCGGCCGGCCGCTCAGCCCGCTCGAGGTGACCTTCATCTACCCCGAGCCGGGATCGCGCGCCGAGTACGAGCGTATCTTTGACTGCCCGGTGCGTTTTGATTGCCAGGACAATTCGATGACCCTCGATATGCGTATGGGCAGCCTGCCCGTTCGCATGGCGAATCCGTCCCTGCTGGAGCATTTCGAGCAATACGCTCAGGACTTTATCGCCCAGATGGAACGGAACGACGAAACCACCCAAGCCGTGACTAAAATCATCCTGGCGCGGCTGGATGACGAGTCGCTGTCCATCAAGAAGGTGGCCCGCGAGATGGCGGTTAGCGTGCGCACTCTGCAAAACCATCTCGAAGCCGAGGGCGTGGTCTTTAGCGACCTGCTGCGCGACATCCGCTACCGCTTGGCGCAGCAATACCTGCGCGAGAACTACTCGGTGGAACAAATCACCTACCTGCTCGGGTTCTCCGAGCCGAGCGTCTTTCGCAAGGCCTTCAAAAAATGGGCGGGGGTGACGCCGCGCCAGTACCGGCAGGGCGACTCGCGCGCGACTACGGGGTTCTCAGTAGGTCGAAATTAAGCCGAGGCCAGACTGCAAATAAGCGTTCGAGGTATCATCTCAATAAACCGGGGCAAACTCGCTCGGGCCGGTCTCCTGACCGTGCCCGCTGTGGCTCGGTCGGGAGACCGGCCACAGCTCCCCAACTTATTGAGAAGATACCGTTCGAGATCTTGTCGGGCTGGTGCGACCTTCTCAAGCCGCGCACCGCCAGCACAACCAGATTGGCAAGTCCGATTGCCAGCATAATCCCGTCCTCATACGCGCCGAATTGCGGAATCTGAATCAGAATCAGGAAGGGAGGCGCTATGAATATCAGCGCCGGGGCGGACGCTCTTCGAGAGCGCTATTGGGAGTTTGAGTGTTTATGCCCGCGCTCAGTATACCCTGAGAAACCGTGCTCTTTGTTGCCGCGATGAAACGGCTAACGACATACCTCTGCGTAGCGGTGGGATTGAAGGGAATGGTTTCGGTTTCGGCGATAGTGAACCCTGCACAGGTGATGGCGGCTTCCAGTTTAGGAATCTCCAATACAGGCCGTCGAAGAGATGAACCACCCGCCCGGTTTCAACAGTTCGTTGATCCTTTGGAGTGCTTGCGGCAGGTTTTTCAGGAGATGCAGGATGCCAAAAGCGAGGATAACATCAAACGCTTCTTCCTCGAAGCGCCGCTCAAAAATGGTCGCCTGTGCGAAATTGACGTTTTGGACCTCCCGCTTCACGGCGTTCCTTTTCGCCGCCGCCACCATCTTGGGCGATATATCAATGCCTTGAATCTCGCGCACGTCACCGGCAAGTTCAAGGGTTTTTATCCCGGTCGCGCAGCCGAAATCCAACACCAGGTCGTTGGCGTGCAGGTATTTTCGAGCATTGGCAATGTTCCTGGTGTGTAGGTGCGGATATTGGGCTTTCTGCTGCTCGTAAGTTTCTGCAATCTTATCCCCAAAACTTTACATTGATGTTCATAGATGGGCTGTTCGCTCCCTTGGGGCATAAACCCATTTTTGTACAAACCGAGCAATAGGATCGCCACAGCTTGAAGTTGATCGGTCTGGAAGGCTTTCAAGAGTTCGACGCTGCTCAAAATCAACATGGCCGTCAACTCGCAGAGCAAGCTCACGCATTTGATCGAAACCCCGACCAGGTTCAACAACAGGAACAGCAGCGCCAGGTCGTGATTTACTACCTTCAACAGCCGATATAACGCCCAGGCGGCGAGCAGAAAGAATACCGCCGCGAACAAAAAGCTCACAAAACCAATGCGGAAGAGCCACTCCGAAGTCATGATCTTGCTGGTGACTTCCGCGGCATCTCTGGCCCCTACCGATGTCGAGTGAACGCCGTTATCGGCCAGGAAAAACAACACGAAATAGACCAGGTAGAAAACCCGGCTAGTCTGGCGTTCTTCTTGAGTGTGTTCACCTTTACATCCTTTCTTCGATGCCTTTGACCAAAATCCACAAGCCAATAACCAGTTCAAAGGGAACATACGGAACGTAAATCACAAACGGAATGGTGTAGCCAAACATCTGCGCGACGGTTCCGACCAGCATAGGGAACGTCGTGATTAGCCCCCAGAGCGACATCCAGCGGGGAACCATCCGGGCTTTGTCGAGCAAAAAATAGAACAGGATGGCGCCCAGGCAAAACGCCAGCATGTGCAACGTGCCGCCGACAAAATCCATCGCCTCGTAAGCGACCTGTCCCAGAAACAACAAGTCAGCGGGCTGACTGGCGGCGTATGCCTGGCTGAAGCGCAGGAGCGCAAAGGCGTCCATCCGGCTGACCGCCAGCAATGCGACCTCCAGGAGGTACAATCCCAGGGCCGTCAAGGCGATCTTTTCGTTCTGTCTCCTAAGGGCAATACCCGTGAATGAAATCTCGACTTAGTCACGCGGCGCGTTGAAACGCCCCGCTGATACTCGAAACCGGTTGAAAACAGGTTCGGGCCCGATCACCCGTGCGTTTGTCGGATGCTGTGTATCCGCACGCACTTGAAGTATCAGGCGACGATTTCAATCGTTGCCGGGCCGTGAG
>OMKS01003200.1_pt1 | contig 13186 bp, 14 predicted proteins | sample 1674721 | NCBI WGS metagenome assembly OMKS01 (sample SAMN06264996, study PRJEB25208) | sediment metagenome | isolation source: hot spring sediment | place: USA: California | collected 2014-09-02 | reverse complement strand
ATATGGATTTTTATGGAAGCAACAGATTCAAAACTATTTTGAATTTGTTTCAGAAAATTATCGTGAAAATTTCGGGATAACCTTCAACATTGCAGAGTACCTGCCTTTTGATTCAGATGACAGCCTTGAATCCTGTCACAGTTTTTTTAATGATTTAAGAAAAAATAACTCCTATAATGGAGACATACTTGTCGCATTCACCAGACAAAGGATTTCTGGATGCGGAGGTATGGCAAATTACTGCATTTCGCCTCAGAAAGCGAGAGAAATGGCAAAAAAAGGGATTATTTATTTAGGAGATGAAGGATGTTATTCCTTAATTGTTGAGTTAAATAGCAAATGCCCTGAAAAAGTAATAGCGCATGAAATAGGGCACAATTTTGAACTTGGCCATGTTGATGACCCAAGAAGCATAATGTATCCAGGAGGGTGTGGTTGCCAAACCGAATGGGATGATTACAGCAGGGAGAAGATGCTTGAAAACAAATGGAAAATGTTCAAGTAATAATGTCTTGGATGCTACCAAAAATCCAGGAAGTAATCACTCGCCAAACTCCCTGTAATGCCTGTAGAAGTTCAGCGAGAAAAGCCACCACGCAAAAAGAGCTATGTAAGCGACAGACGGGCCTTTGTAAAACAGCGAGAAAAGCCCCATGAGCGCCACTGCGAGGAAAACCGCGAACCTCAGCTGCGGATTTAGCAGGAATGTCGTGAAATTTTTTATTTTGTGCTTCCTTTTTTTCCTCCACTGGCGGTAAGAAAGCACCATCGTGTACTGAATCCAGAACACAAGGGCGAAAACCGCGAAGAAGATGCTGGAAAAAATGGTGCCGATGATGCCGACTGCGACTATTGCGGATATCAGGATGAACGCTTTTTTCGGGTATTCCGAGGGCGTGTACATAAAGCCCTTAAATATTCGTTTATTTTTAAATGTTTATCAAATGGGGTTAAGTCAAGCTTGTTGGGACAGGGCTGTTAGCGCCAGGCGGAGTTTCTGGAATTATATGCGGGCAGAGCTTGGCGGCGCCTGCGCGAACACCAGCAGCCTGACTTAACCAAAGAGGAAAAAGCTTTTTAAGCTCAGGCGACAGACATCATTGCAAATTGAGAAAGCTGCTGATAGTCGGGATTGACCCCGGCACCACGACAGGGTATGCTGTCTACGACATCAACGGGAATTTCCTTAAGGTAAGCTCCGGAAGGAACATCCCAAATCACAGTCTCATCTCAGACATTTTAAGCATTGGCAGGGCGGTTGTCATTAGCTGCGACGTGCATCCCCCTTCAAAGAGCGCTGCTTCAACTGCAAAAAAGCTGGGCGCAGTCCTTTTGGCTCCTGAAAAAAGCCTTTCGCTGTGCAAAAAGGCACGGCTCGTGGATGATTGGCTGAAAAAGCAGGAATGCTTCATTAAAATAAGCAACAAGCACGAGAGGGATGCTATGGCTTCTGCGCTGTTTGCATACAAGAAGGCAAGGAAGCTCTTTGACAGGGTCAGCGAGGACTTCGGTAAGGGAGAGATAAGCGACACCGCAAAGGAAAGGGTGCTGAAGGAGAAGATAGCCATCAAGAAAGTTATGGGCAACGCTTATGATTAATGCTTGAGCACGCCATTAGCGCTGATTAGTCTATTGCAGCATTGCTGTCAGTACAATTCCTTTACAAGGTCAACCTCAAGGTAGTCTGCCTGGCTTTCAAGCGTGAAAACAATGAAGTACTGGTAATTGGTGGTGTTGATGTATGCTATCACGTTCGCCTTTCCGAGGCCTGAACCTGTTCTCGGCAGGATTGTGTAGCCGGAAACAACTGTTGCTGACGTGTCAGGAGGCACAAAAAAGGCGTATGACGGGGAAACGTTGTACTCCCTTCCTCCCTGAGTGTAAGCAGTCCTCCTTAGCATGGTGCTTCCTGTGAATTGGACTATTGAGCCTGAAACATTGGTGCTGTTTGTGATGATGGCTTTAGAGCCGTAATTGTAAAACTCAAACAGCACTTTCGAGTTTCTCAGGACAAAAGTGCTTTCGTTTGTCTCGTACGCGTCAACGTCGCCGTTGGCAACCACGACGAGGTTGCCAAGCTCGACCTGCGTCCTTGGCTCAAGAATGCTCGCGCCCGTGTCAAGGCGCCACTTTATCGTGTTGCTCTCAACGTGGAATGTGCCTTTCCGCACTTCAATAGGGATTGTCCTCTGGCTTCCCTGCCCCTCAGAGCTCACATCCCTTATGTACTCATTTATTATCATGAAAGTGTCCCTTGCCCTGTTGTAGATTGACTTGTCCTTCAGGTCCTCAATTACAGGGGTAAGCGCCTCTATCACTATTACAATTACCACGACTATAATAAGCACGTAAAGCACTGCTGAAATCCAGAGCTGCGCGTTTTTTTTCATCATTCGCACCTGTTTTCTGCCAGATGGCAGGTTTTTATCATGTCCCTGCACCCTTTGGGGTATACCTGAAAATTCTCCGGCTTTTCTGCGGCCAGCCTTACCCTCTGCCTGAAATTGAAGTCTATTGGCTGGGTTTCAATTTCCTCGTCGCCGATAACAATAATCAGCGGGTTTTTCTCCCTCGCGCCCCCCATCCTTGGGTCAATGACAAATGAAAGGGCGCCTTCTTCATAAGATATTGAGCCCCCTTCAATCCTGAAAGAATATGACGCGCACTCAACAGATGTTTTGGTTGTTTCCTCGCTGTATTCTGTAGTGTCCCTGTAGGCGCTGAAAATGAACACAAAAATAATCACTGCCAGGATTATGAAAAGAATGAAAAGAAAAACCATCACAGCCATTTGTTTTGATTCTTCAGCCATTATCCGAGCTCGCTGCATTTCTTAAGGAAAACGTCCTCAACAAGAGCAGTGCCCGGGCATGTTATTCTGTTGCCTTCAACTTCTATCTGAGGGACTATCCTTACCTGCTGAGGAACCCCCAGGTCTCCCATATCAACACTTTCATTTTTGTAAAACCTCGCCCTTTTCAGCGTCATGTTTGCCGACTTCAAGTCAATCAGCATCGTATTTATGTTCTTTTCTCCCACGACAGTAACCTCAATGCCTGTTATGTCAAGCTTTCCTGTGTTTTCAATGGTGAAGTTCAAGCTGGTTGTTGTGGTGTAGTCGTAGCAGATTCTTTTGATGTTCCTGACCTTGAGGAAATCGAGCTTGACGTCTGCGCTGCACTGTATCTCTGTGTCTGACTTTTCCCTTGCAAGCGAGGCAGTGTCCTCCACGTAAGTCCTCCCCCAGTTCATAACAACTGCGCCGAGCGCAACTGCAAAAGCTATCAGCAGAACGGTCGCGATGAGCGGCGACACTCCCCTTTTTTTTGACCTGAACATCATAACCTGACCCCTTTTCTTTTTAAGTCATCTATAAGGCTATTTAATTTTTTCTCTTCTTTTTTCATTGTCTGCACATAAGGCACCGTCCCTATTACCAAAACTATCAGCCCTACAAATATTATCATGTTAAGAAGCGTTTTTGAAAGGTAAGAGTTGATGAAGCCTATGATTCCCACAAAAAGGAAGCAGAAATATATGAAAAGGCTCTTGTTGAGGACAACCATTGCTTTTTCCCTGTTCAGGCGGGACTTCTCAACTTCAATCTCAATTATCTCCTTTTCAAGCTCTGAAAAGTCCTTTTTTTTCATTCTGCCTCTTTTTTTCTCAGCACTTCCTGAAAAATGCCTCTCCTTTTCTGCTGCTACAGACGATTAAAAAGCCTTCCTTTTCAGTGACAGGCACGACTTCGGCAAGCGTGCCGTTGCCAACCTCAAATGTGAGGTTGAGCTGGGCTGCAGCAAAGCTTTTTGTTCCCTGCGGTTTTATGACACTGTCAATTTCAATAACGTGCATGTCGCTTACTGATGAGCCGCTGGTCTGAATCAGCCTGAATATAAGCTTTGTTATCCTTAAATCACCCCTGTTGGTTACATTTATATATAAATCTTGCGATGTTGATGTGTTAAGGCAAGCTGTTACGCTTACCCCCAAAGAGTCGCACAGCTCTGAATTGAAAACCCTTTCCTTTATCTCCTCCGAAGTGTCAGAGGTGTATGCTGTCATCCAGCTGTACGTGAAGGCTGAAAGCGCCACTACAAAAGCCACGAGGAGGACGTAGGATATCCATAGCGATTCCGCTTTTTTGTTCATTCTACCCTTACCCTCCTGCTGCCCGCTTTTTCCGATATGAACACTGCGCGAACGCCCTCGCGGGACGTGTCAATAATGTACTGGCTGCCCCCTATGGAAACAGTCACTGAATCTTCTTTTTCCAAAACAGCGCTTTCATTGAAAGACAATCCGTGCTGGTTTATAAAAATTGTTGATCTTATCAGGCTCAGCGCCGAAACATTGTCACTGGACACTAGCAGGGACAGCATTTCGAAATCGCTGTCAACTGTAAGCGCGTAGCTGTAAAACTTCAGCGTGAAGTCTTCAATGCTTCCGTAATTTGCAGCGAAAGGCGCCTCTTTGACATAGTTTTCAGCGAGCAGGTTGAACACCTTTGCTGGCCGGGAAACCGACTTTTTGGGCGTGAAAATGCCGAAAGTTATCGAAAGGAGCACCACAGCTGCAAGAATGTAAAACTGGGCCTTCCTGTTCATCCTTTTCATATTATCCTCACCACCAGATGGGGCTTCCCGTTCACTGTGCCGTTGTTTGTTATGACAAGGGTGTAATGGCCTGTCTGGACTGTCTGGTTTCCAACGATAACAATGTCCGGATAGCTCAGTATCGTGCTTATGAAAGTCTGCTCTATGCCGAGCGGAAACCCTATTGAGGGGCTTATGAGATCAAAGAATGTGTTATTGGTTATGTACTGCCTTCTTGAAGCAGTGTCCGCGCCCGGCCTTGTCGCGAACACGAAGAACTTGCCGGCCGACTTCCCTATGCCGTAGTCCGCTTCTGATGACTCTGTTACCAGAAGCTCGCTTGAAGATGCATCTGTGAGAGAGCCTCCTGCATACGAGACAGTGAATCCTGTTATGTTAATCCTCGTCTCGTTAAGCCTCTGGATGTAAAGCCTGTTTGACGTCCCGACAACAGAGCCGTTGAGCACTGCGTCAACGTAAACTGCGTTAATGCCGAGCGCAAGGCTGACTGTGAAATTGAAGATGCTCTGCGTCTCTGCAACTGAAACATTTGCCACGTTCTCCTCGTTCCTGTAAACCATCAAAGTGTCTGAAGTGTTGGCTGCGATTCTTCCGGATATTTCAGCCTCGCTCTTAAGCGTGGGCGTCTCAACAGGGTCCAGCGAAACAGCCGCCTCTGTGACGTTTATCCTGACAGCCCTTGACATTGTGTCCCCGACGTTGCCTGCGCGGTCAACAGGCCTTATGTGCAGGTACCAGATTCCGTTCGGAACATTTGAAAATGTGATGTTCTCCTCTGCCGTGTCAATAAGCTCGTCGGGGATTGAATAAAAGTCCCTGTCAAAAAGGTAGGAGTAGCCGGCAATGCCCGCGTGCTCTGCGCACGGAGACGTATCTGAAGAGGTCCACTCAAAGCTCACAGAGCTTCTCGGGTAATAGACATCTTCTGACGGATGCGTAGAGCTTGTTATTTCAGTCATTGAAGGCGCGCCGAACTCAACAGTTATGCCGTCCGAGGCTGAGATGTTCGCGATGTTGTAGAAAGTGTCCTCTGCCTGCACCTCAAAATAATAAGTGTGGCACTCCGCAAGGCTGAGGTTTGCCACTGTTACCTGCTGGGCGCTTCCCACGTATTTCAATACGCAGCCTTCCACGCAGGAGCCGTTAGTGTCCATAATCCTGTACGAGTAGAAAATGTTGCTCCTGTCATACGAGCCGTTCCACGAGCCGTATAAAGTGTGGTTTATGTTTGTCCAGTTCCTGTCAATAAAGTTAAGCCCGTCGTAGACTGTTGGGGGCGTCGGCGGCTCTTCATCAGGAGTGCCGGGCGGCGTGGATGTTGATGTTGTGTAGTTTGAAAACCCTGTCACGTTGAAGACGAGCTCTCCTGTGTAGGTGTTGTAGCTTATGACCGAGCAGTCTGACGTGTTGTCGCATCTTTCCCCGTCCCTGTTGATGAAAGGCGTTGCTGTCCAGAGGAGGCTCCTGAATGTTATTGTCGCAGGGATGTCCAGCCCCGGAGACTGCGAAGGCTCTATGCCTGCGAGGTTGTAGTCAAGGAAAAGCCCTGATGTCGTGTTGACATCCCCAGTGATTGCAGAATCAAATACTATTGATGAGTTTTGGGAATACAGCGAGACATTGGCGTGCTCCACTCTTGAATTTTCAAAGAAAAGGGGCTGCGTTAGCGCCAGCGAAGAGATTGAGATATTTGAATTTTTCAAGTAAAAGAGATAGTCGGGGCTTGTCGCGGCAATGCTTGATATGGTTATTCCTGAAGAGCCGTCAGAGTAAACAGGTATTCTTGAGCCGGAAAAGTTCAGGTGAGAGAGCGCAGTGTCATAGCTGCTGTTAAGCAGGATGCTTATGTTGGTGTCATGAAAATTTGCCTGCGTTATTGCAAAGCTTGAGTTTACAAGGTTAATGGCGACATCGGTGCTGTTAATCCTGCTCGCCTTGGCTGTCCCCTGAGAGTTTAGCGCCTTGAATGAAGAAGCAATAAAATTTGTTCCTGACATGTTGAAGTCCCTGCAGGACTCTGCAGTCACGTTAATGCCGGTAAATGAAAAAAATGACAATGAAATGTTGTCCGAGCTGTTCGCGCTGATGCTGCTGGAGGAAAGGAAAAAAAGTTCGGAGAGCGACAGGTTTTTTGAATGGCTAATATGAACTGGGACAGGGGAGTGCCAGTTACCCGAGAAAACAGAATGGTTAATGGCGCTGAGCAGCATGCTGCTGTTGCGGAAAGACACCGTAAAATTAAGTCCTGATGCTTCTGAAATGTTAATCCCGTAATCAGGAATATTCTCAAACCAGGAGCCAACGAAAGAAACATTGCTGCCGCCAGACATCTGAAGCCCTTTCCTGCCGTCTATCAATCCCATTAAAAATTTTGAATCTGACACGTTTTCCATTCTTGCGCCTAAAGTGTTGTTGTAAAATCCCATCCCTGACTGCCGGATGCCCTGCGCATCTTTAACGCTTATGCCTTCTGAAAAGTTGCTGATTCTAAACGACAATGAGCCGGACAGGTTTATTGTTATGTCATCAAAGCCGTCAATGACAACCGCCTTGCCTGAGTTGTTGCCGATAACTGCGTAGCCTTCAGGAAAAGTTATGGACAGCCCTGAAGCGTTGACTATTATTATCCCGTCATCATCTGTGTCGTTCACATAAAAAGTCCCGTTGCATATCGTCACGTTCCTTGCTATGTAAAGGTTGTCTGTTATGTTGAAGCACGTCGGCGCGTTTCCTGTGGTGTAATTTGAGAAGCCGCTCACGTCTGCAAAAAGCACGCCGTGGACAGCGTCATATGAAGTGATGTTGCACAACGCAGGGTTGTCGTCGCACCTGACTCCGTCCTTTAAAAGCTGCGGAGTGGCTGACCATTCAAGGCTCCTAAACTCCAGCTTTGCGGGAACTGAAAGGTCCGGGCGAGCTGCCCCGTCTACATATATAAGATTCCTGCCGAGCGTCAGCCCTTCGCTCAAGTTGAAATCCTGCACGCTGAGAGCGCTGTAAGTTATTGAAGAGGAAAGGTTGTGCAGTGTCAAATTGTACGCTGAAAAATTGGACAGGAACGTTCTGGTTCCAACAGAAACGTTCATCAGCATGAGAGGGGGGTGCGGAGTGCCGGATAAGTTGTAGACAAGGTCAAGCCCGCTGTTGCCTGCGAAAACGCTGTTGCTAACTTCAGCCGGCACTGTGAACTCAGCACCGTACTCGTTGCCTTGCGAGAATATGCCTGAAAGCGTGTTGTTTCCCCCAGAGTACCTAAGCGCAGGCCCCGGGCCTGAAACATTTTGCAAAGAAAGGTTTGTTATCGTGTTGTTTTCTGTGCTCTCCTCTATTACAAACGCGGGGTTGGCAGTTACTGATTCCCTGTTCTTTACTATGTTGTTGGCTAGCGTGCTGTTGTAGGACTCCGATATTATTATTGTATCATAGTCAGGGGCAAAAATCTTGTTTCCCTCGAATCTGCTGTTGTTGATATTGAAATAGATATTTCTACTGTACGAGCTGCCAATAGAGTTGTTTAGTATTGAGGAATTTACAACGCTGATGGTGGTTGGGTAGCCAGTTCCGTGCCGTGAATCGATTGCGTTATTGTAAATGCTGAGGTTTACTGAATCAGTTAAAGATATTGTGCCGAAATAGCTGCCGCTGATAGCGGTGTCGGATATTTTTGTCATTTTTATGTAACCAGCAAAGCCAGCCCCAATATAGAAAGAGGTGTCTGCAATAACAGTATTGGATACGTTTTTAAACAACGCATTAATTGATGAACCAGTTGTAATGGCTATTGAATTCAATGTTAGGTTGTTTATATTTTGAATTTGAAAAACATAGGAGCCGTAATATGCTGTAAATGATGAGTTCTCAATGAGAATGTTGGATGCGCCTGTTAATCTGAATTCAGGATTAAATTGGGAGTTCGTTATTGTAAAATTATTCATATTGGATGAGCTAAAAGAGTATGACGACGGTCCTCCGAAAATGGTTTCATCTATGGCTGAATTTGTAAACCCGCTTAATACCGAAGAACCCAAACGTGATTTTGAAACTGCCAAGTTTTGGCCGTTTTGAATCCGGATTCCCAATTCAGGCGAGTAACAGTTTTCAACAGTCAGGTTGCTGAATCCGTCAGAAACCAGCAGACTGCTTCCGTTTCCTGATATGCTGGCGTTGCTGCAGTCAAGCGCGACGCTGCTGGAATTGACTATCAGAATTCCGTCAGTTCCCGAGTCGGGAATGTTATAGCTCCCGGGGCAAAGTGTTGCGTCCTCGTTTATGTGCAGGTCATCATAGGGAACTGTGCAGTTGAAGATTTCAACGCTGTCAGTAAGATTAAAGCTTTCATAGTGCTGAGATGTTGCCTGCACAGTGTAATAATAAGACCCTTCTGAAGCAAAGCTCCTGTTGTATTCCCAGAGCTGGGATGTTGAGTTGTAGCTCATGTTTCCGGAACTGCCGTCAGTGAAGTTGATTGACACGTTTCCAGACTCGTTTGTTATGGGAGCAGGCCCTATAAATGTCCTGTAATCTGCATAAAAGCCAACCTGCACGTTCGGAGGCCTTGAGTATGAATATATCTCAAGGGATGTGTTAACCCCTGCAGCATATGCAGAGAAGCGCGTCACAGTAAACGTGACATCGCTTTCTGTTTCTGAAAACAGGATTCCTGCCGCATTCCAGCCGCTGATGCATGACTCGCTTTCAAAATCAAAATTTTCACAATGGAAAATCCCGTCAACCTTGCCTGTTTTTTTAAGAGTTACTGCGGCTTCCCTGAATTTCACGCCTTTGCTGACAGCAAGTATGTCTGAGCTGAATGCCGGGCCGGTTTTCTTAACTATTTTTGCAGCCACGCCTTCTATTCCTGTCTCAAGCCCTTCAAAGCGCACCTCCGCAACTGCTGCTTTTGTTCCGGCCTCAACAATCCTTATGCTGTTTTCAGACAGCTGCGTTTCATAATCAGCGTCTTGAACCGGCGTTTTGAGGATTTCCTCAAATTGAGCGGGCTCTCCCGCAGGGGGCTCTGGCAGCTCAGGCGCGAATGAATATTTTTGATAGAGAAAAATGCCTATTGCTACCGCGACGATGACAATAACTGCAGCCGCCGCTCCCCTCTTTGCAATTTTGGAAGCCTTCACCTTTAAAATGAAGGTTTAATTGGTTTAAAAAGGTATTGATTAAAATGCGGGCGAGAGAGCGGGAGCTTTTAAAAAATACATAAAAATATATAAAGAGAATTGGATAAATACGGCCATGGAACAGCAGCAATGCATATTCTGCGGGATAGCAAACGGAGGCGTGCCTTCCAAGACTGTTTATGAAGACAGCAAGGTAAGGGTTGTGCTTGACATCTACCCTGCAAATCCCGCTCACCTTCTGGTTTTGACAAAGCAGCATTATGCAATTTTTAACCAGCTTTCTCAGGAAGAGGCAGAGCACATTGGAATAATAAGCAAGCGCATTTCAGAGCTGATGTTCAAGGTGCTGAAGCCGGAAGGGATTAATTTTTTCATTGCCAACGGGCCGGTGGCAGGGCAAAAAGCGCCGCATATGATTCTGCACGTGATTCCGAGATTCGCAGGCGACGGGCTGAATTTCAGCATTCCCATAACTGCTGTTGATGAAAAAGAGCTGGGCGCGTTCTATGAGAATTTAAAGACTACGCTGAATAATTATTTTCCTGAAGTTGACTTTGAAAGCGCGCCCGCGCAGGAGGAAGAATCTGTGAGCGGTGAGCGGGAGAAAGAAAAAGCAGGGGCTGGTGAAGAAAAAAATGAAGAGGTTCCCGGAGAGAAAACAGGAAAAAGCGAAGCAGAGGATTTGCCTGCAGGAAAAGAGGGTGAAAAAGGGGAAGAGCAGGGTACATCAAGAAAAGAAGAAGACATCGACCTTGACAAAATAACTGAGAGGTTGCTATGAGCTGCGAAGTGTGCGATTACGTAAGCGGGAAAATAAGAACAAAAAAGCTGTATGAAGACAGTGACATTCTCGCAGTTTTCAGCCCGAGGCCCGCGGCTTTCGGCCACGCAATTGTCATGCCGAAAAAGCACCTTACTATACTGCCGCAGATTCCTGACGAAATCATCAAGAGAATGTTTTTTGTTGCCCAGCAGCTGGGAAGCATAATTTTCGATGCTGTCGGCGCAGAAGGCACGAACATAATGATAAATGAGGGCGTGCCGGCAGGGCAGACCCACGCGCACGCAATGATTCACGTAATCCCGAGAAAAAAGGACGACGGGATGGCCTTTGACTGGCCGCAAAAGCAGATTCCGGAAGACTCTATGAACAAGATACACGAACTGCTCAAAATCCCTGAATCAGCCGCTGAGGCCTCTGAAATTGCTCCTGAGCCTGAAAAAAAGGAAAAGCCTAAAAATGAAGGCGCAAAAGAAGGGGTAAAAGGCTATCTTTTCAAGCACTGGACAAGAAGAATACCCAGATAAGAGCAAAAAAAGCGAGGTGTAAAAAAAATGGTTGAAGGAAGATGCATGAAATGCAAAAAGTCAGTCGAGATAAAAAACGGAAGCAAGACAACAATGAAGAACGGAATGGAAGCGATGAAAGGCGAATGCCCTAAGTGCGGAACAAAAGTCTTCAGAATACTAGGCAAGGCTAAAAAATAATTTTTTATTTTTTTAGCCTTAAAAAAAAGGTTTATATACTGCTATTTGTTAAATAAGTCAAAAATGCAAAAAAGAGGGCAGATAACCACTTTCATCATTATAGGAATAATGATTCTGGCTATTGTAGCGTTGTTCCTTTTTCTGAGGCAAGATGCTTCACCCATAGAAAAGCAGAGAGTTCCTTCCGAGGTCGGGCCTGTGAGCGGTTTTGTTGAAAACTGCCTTCAAAGAATAGGTGAGGAAGGGATAATAACGAACAGCCTGCGCGGAGGCTATTACAAAAACTTTGACAGCCAGAAAGTTCAGCTTCCGGGGCTTAACTTCGTGCCTGTCTATTTCAACGGATTTTCAATATTTGTTCCTTCTGATGAAAAGCTGAGGCAGGAGCTTGAGCTTTATGTGAAGGACAACCTTAACAAGTGCGTTAACAATTTTGAGTCGCTTGCGGCATTCAGCGTTGAGATACAGGGAGATGTTTCAATATCAAGAATGATAATAGGCGATGAAAAAGTTTCAATACAGTATAACTATCCTTTGCTGGTTGACGGGGAAACGATCATTGATAGCTTTGTAACAGAGCATAACCTGAGGCTCGGAAAGGTAATGGGCGAGGTAAGAACGCTCGTGGCGCAAAACCAGCTTATGCCTGACATGCTGTGCCTTTCCTGCTACATAGACTCAGGGGTTGGGAACGGCCTCACATTTGACACGATAGAATTAGGCGAATTCGTGATAATAATAGTCAATGACGAAACTACCAGGCCGGCGCTGAACTTTGCTTATGCATTGAAGCTTGTCAGCCCAATTGAAGAAGAATCAATGCTTGGAGAAATAGTGGAAGGACCAGAGAGCATTTAAAAGTAGTGAAAAGATTTATATATCTGTGAGGAATGAACATCATGATGAACAAAAAACTGGCGGTTGTTTTTGCTTCTTTGATGATAATAGCTATCTCTGCGTTTGTTCTCGCGCAGGAAGAAGCGCCTGCTGAAGAGGAAGCGGTTAGAATAGATTCAGCCGACGCATTTAACGCGCTGGAACAAGGAGCAGCTTTCACGACGCCTGCAGAAGGAATAACAATCCCGGGAATAGGAACAGTAAAAGGAAGGGCGCAGAAAGTAGATGATAAAAATGTTAAGCTTGAAGCAGATGACAGCACTATTGAAACTGACGAGACGCCCGAAAGAACGATTTCAGGCCCTGACGCGACCTACAACAGCGAAACAAAAGCAACAAACTTCGGACCGGGCGGAGGAACGCTTAACGGCAGGGAATTTTATGGCGCGCGAGAAGTGTATTATGATGCTGGCACGGGAACCACAACAGGAACTGCATCATCAGGATGCATGTTGCCGGGCGGAATGAGCTGGCCTGAAGGAAAGGGATTTGTGCTCAGGGAAAATGTCACAGAGAACATTATTATTGCAGGACTTCCAGAAGGAGAGAGATGCCCTCCTGAAGGGTGCAGCATACATTTCTATCCCCAAACAACCAAGGGGAAGGAAGGAGAGCGAATAATACTTGGTGTAAAGGAAGGGCAAGAGCCATTGATTCTCAACGGAATTGGAGAAATTCCTTTAACGCTTTCAAGCGGAGAAGTGAAATATGACCCTGAAACAGGGCAGGCTTATGCTGTGACAACATCTGAGAAGCGTGAAGGTGATAGACATCTGAATATTTACGGGCCCGTGATAAATGGTATTGAAGTCACTGGGCAAGCGTTTCCTGTTGTAACTCTTTTTCCATTAGAAGTGCCCATTTTCTCAAAACGAGGGGAAGCTTCCCAGCTGACGCCGGACCACCCTTCAGGAGCTTATTTCTTTCAGTCAGATGATGGGAGAGTTGGAGCCAGAGCGCAAGTAAAGGCAAACCCATATTACTGTCTCTTATACACATCTCCGAGCCCACGAGACCGTACTAGATCTCGTATGCCGTCTTCTGCTTGAAAAA
>OMKS01003196.1_pt1 | contig 13195 bp, 12 predicted proteins | sample 1674721 | NCBI WGS metagenome assembly OMKS01 (sample SAMN06264996, study PRJEB25208) | sediment metagenome | isolation source: hot spring sediment | place: USA: California | collected 2014-09-02 | reverse complement strand
GTGGTATATTCCAAAATGGAACATGCCAGTTCTTCCTTTAGTTCGCCAGTTTCAAAAAGGTTTTTCAGTACACAAATATTGTCGCTTAGCTTGACGGCTATGGCTACTCGTCCCACACCACAAATATGTTAAACAGTAATAAACGCTGGCCGCCAATATAAATTCGCTTATTGTCAACAAAGTTGAGGTTTCGAAGGGAGTCAATCATCAAAATTAATTGGAAACATTTTCATCCAAAATTTATTTAAAAGAACAACCAGCCAGTAGATTCCTGTTCAGGTATGCATGCGAATCAAAAGCCGCTCAAAGGCAATATCGCGTCTCAAACCAATTTCATCATCTCTCTGTCAGAAAGAGCCGCCACATGAACACATTAACATACAAAATCACGCCTCATCCATCGAGATCTCCTCGAGCGTTCGCCCTTTGGTTTCTGAAACATAACGCCTGACAATCCAGAATGCAACAAAGCCAAAAGCGGCATAAATGCCGTAAGATACGCCCAGGCCAATGGAAGTAAGGAGCACCGGAAAAGAAATTGTGATCATAAAGTTTGAAGCCCATTGCGCCAGTCCGGCAACAGCCAGGGCAGCGCCCCTGAATTTGTTGGGGAACATTTCGCCCAGCATCACCCACATCACCGGGCCCCAGGTGGTGGCAAAAAAGGCGATGTAAAGATTGGCCATCAGCAAGGCCAGCAGCCCGCTTTTTCCGGTAAGCTCAAGTCCGCCTGAAGCATCTTTTCCGCCAAAAGCAAAGATCAGTGCAAGGAGCCCAAGTGGCCGCCTGTCCCAGTGCCCCCACCAGCAGCAACGGTTTGCGCCCTACCCTTTCAACCAGGGCGATGGCAAGAAAAGTAAATACTACGTTTACCGAACCACTGATTACATTGGTGAGCAGTGCGTCAGCCTCGGTGAATCCGGCAGCCTGCCACAAAACCGAGCCCTAATAGAAAACCACATTGATACCTGTGAATTGCTGAAGCATGGCCAATCCAATGCCAATCCACACTATAGGATACAATCTCCCGGTGGCAGCATTGAAAATATCCGACAAGCGCGGCTTTCTTTCCCTGAAAACGGTAAGCCGGATCTCTTTGACCTGCCGGCGGGCAGTTTCGTGGTTGCTGATGCCAGCCAGCACTTTAAAGGCTTTTTCATCTTTTCCGGCAGCCACCAGAAAACGCGGTGATTCAGGAATAAACAGCAGAAATATGAAAAACAGCGAAGCGGGAATAATCTCCACCCAAAACATCCACTGCCATGCGCCAAAACCCCACCAAAGCGTTTCGGAGGCACCACCTGCCGCCTGAGCAATGTTGTAGTTCGAAAAAAAAGCCATGAACAGGCCCAATACAATGGCAAGCTGCTGAAGGGAGATCAGCCGGCCACGAATGTGCGGCGGGGCAATTTCGCCAATATAGGCCGGCGCCATAATGCTGGCCGCACCGACTGCCAACCCGCCCAAAATACGATAGGTTACAAACTCAGTTGAACTTGCGGCTATGCCGGAACCCCAGGCACTGACGATGAATGCCGCTGCCGCCATCAACAAGGTGTATTTTCTGCCGATTTTGTCAGCCAGGTTTCCCGCAAAAAAAGCGCCTACTGCACAACCCAACAGCATGGATGCAATGTTGAAACCCGTTCCGACTGCATCGGAATCGAAAGCCTTCTGCAAAGCGCCGACAGTTCCGTTAATTACTCCGCTGTCGAAGCCAAAAAGAAAGCCCCCAATGGCTGCTACCACCGAAAGGCTTATTACGCGGGCATGATTTACTTCGGTAGGCTGAATACCCAATGGTTCTGTTTTGTTCATGATCTTACTTTTTGGAAGAAAATTTTTAGAAACAGTTGGTTCGTATATTAAGTAGCCAATATTTTACGATCCGGTCTTAACATTTCCGCTGAACCGGCAAATGTAAACAAAACCCTTTTTTGAAAAATGCTGAGCGGGATTGTTTTGGCCGCTATTTTTCAATTAAATGAATTTTACCATCTTTGCATCATGCCTCATTTCCTGACAAGCGAGCTGTATTTTCCGGATGTTGAAAAAGCCGATGCGAGCGGCCTGTTAGCCATTGGCGGCGACTTGAGTGTTAAAAGGCTGCTGCTGGCCTATTCAAGCGGGTTATTTCCGTGGTACGAAGGAGGCTACCCCATTCTCTGGTGGTCGCCCGATCCGCGCATGGTGCTCTTCCCGGATCGGATCAAAATCTCAAAAAGCCTGCAGCAACGGATCAAAAAACAGGACTTCGAAATCAGGGTTGACACCTCATTCAGCCAGGTGATCAGGCTTTGCGCAACATCGGGAGGAAGGTTCAAAGTCGGAACCTGGATCACACCCGAAATGGTGGAGGCATACATCAAGCTACATCGCGAAGGCTATGCCCACAGTTTTGAAACCTGGCACAAGGGCAAATTGGTTGGGGGCTTATACGGAATAAGCCTGGGCCGTGCATTCTTTGGCGAATCCATGTTTTATCTCGAACCGGATGCTTCAAAAATTGCACTGGTTTATCTCGCCGGCCTGATGCGTGAATTAAAGTTTGAATTTATTGACGTACAGCAGGAAACACAGCATCTGAAAAGCATGGGAGCGACCCTGCTATCGCGCAGAGTTTTTATGATCCTTTTGAAAAAAGCATTGGATCATGAAACGATCACCGGAAAATGGACTAAATTTGGAGACCAAAATAATTCATTGAAAAAGATTAGCGATGAGTTTGTATCACGAAGAATTTATGGATGAGGCCATCCGCCTTGCCGAAGAGAACGTAAACAGCGGCAAGGGCGGCCCTTTTGGTGCAGTTGTAGTTCGCGATGGCCAAATCATCGCCAGGGGCGTTAACATGGTAAGTGCGCACAACGATCCCACCGCCCATGCCGAGGTTGTTGCCATTCGAGCCGCCTGCAAGGAGCTTGGCTGGTTCGAGATTAAAGACTGCGAGCTTTACAGCAGTTGCGAACCTTGCCCCATGTGCCTGGGCGCCATTTACTGGGCGAGGCCCAAAGCACTTTATTTTGCTGCTTCCCGCAAAGATGCTGCTAAGGCCGGTTTCGACGATGCACATATCTACGACGAAATCTGCGCCCCCATCGCCGAACGCAAAATACCCACCACACATGCCCGGCACGGCAAATCCCTCAATCCTTTCAAAAAATGGGCGGAAAGCGGAAATAAGGTCCCGTATTAGGTTGATGTTGAGGTGCGGGGCAGGTTTGTTGGTGTGGTTTCTGATGGGCTTCGGAAGCCGGTGGTAATTAAATTCCACTTCAAACCATTCATTTGCAATGAACAATTATTGCCCTTTTTATTCATTCGGAGTGAACAGATGACGATACCTGTTTGAGTTATTTACCTCATTGAAATTGTTAAAGTTCCATCATAAACCAAAATAAAAAAGTTCTCGTATAATCTTTGTATATGCGCCTGATCAGCGTCCCTGCTTAATAACATTTGCCTGCCCGAAATTACCCGCAACCGATAATTTTTGTATTTTTGGCTAAAAATTTAAGTCATGACACAAGAGGCGCTAAAACTGGAATTAATAGAATGGCTTGCAAGGCTAAGTAATAAGGAAACAATTGGCTATTTGAAGGCCATTAAAGATGAAACATCAGAAAGCGGCGATTGGTGGGACCAATTATCTGACCAACAAAAAAAAGGAATCGGGCGGGGCATGAAAGATATTGATGAGAATCGCACAGTACCACATTCAGTTGTAAGCGAACGATATGGTATTTAAACACCCTGTAATTTGGTCAGAAGAAGCCGTCAGAAACCTTGAGGGAATTCTTGAATACCTTTATTCAGAATGGACACAACGGGAAATTGACAATTTTAAACGATTGCTTTCTAAACAACTTTTATTAATCTCTAACCATCCGTTAATGTTTCCAATATCAAAGTTTCAACCCAGGCTTCGTAAGGCAGTGTTAATGAATAAAATTATTGTTTTCTACGAGTTTAAAGAAAATTCAATTTTCCTGGTTTACCTATTTCATACTTCACAAAATCCCGACAAAATAGAATAAATCTGCGTTGGACTCCGAATTATTATTTCCTGAATCGTTTCTTAAAGCGCCTGGCATTTTGTTGAGAAATAGCACCTATTCGCTCTTTCAGTGAAATTTGTTCCGTGGCTTTGATCGGGATTCGCCCAATCCGCGTCATCCACCACAACGTAAGAGTCCGCGCTCCAGGTTGATAACATTTGCCTGCCCGAAATTAACCGCAACCGATAATTTTTGTAGTTTTGGATAAAAAATAATTGTTATGACTTTTGAAAAAACATACATCCTGAGCAATGAAAAGCAGCTTCTTATAAAACTACCCGAAAACTTTAAAAAGGATCAGAAAATTCTTGTAAGTGTAAAAGAAGCACATGAGGATAGAGCATAGAAAATCAATATGTTGGCAAATGCCGCCAAAGACACGCTCTTTATAAGTGATGTAAACGAGATCAGGGAAGATTTTAAATATATTGACGCTGACTAATGGCTGAATCAGAAACAATCCGCACTTACTTGCCCAATCTTCTGTACACTTCGGCGCACAAGTCCTTGTTCAATCAAAATCTTGTAGAAAATTAAAACCCGCTTCAATCACAACTGATAATAAATAATGCTACCTTTGCTCTAAATATGTTCGTTATTTTCGGAAAGTTATCAGTAGCCCTGTTTTGTATAACAAGATTTTAAGCTAACGAAACATAATAACCATCAACCATGAAAACTCTGAAATTATTGTACTTATTAACAGCTCTTATTATAGTGATGATGAGTTGTAAAAAGGATGAACCGCCTGAAGTAGAAACTTTAGCGGTTAATGACATTACTCACACCTCTGCTTTAGGGGGTGGTCTAATTATTAATTTGGGCAGTGAGCCGATCTTACAGTATGGATTATGTTGGCGAAGAAATGAGCCAAATCCAACAATCGAGCATAATAAATCAATAATTGCCGGTGCTTATTTAGGAGAATTTACTATTCTGCTAGATAGCTTACGACCAGTTTCCATGTATTATGTTAGCATTAATCAAGCGGGTATAAGTTACGGCCAACAAATTACCTTTATCACTAGCGCTGGTCAAAAACCAGAAATAATCACTAGTCAAGTAATTGATATTGGCGTTTACTCTGCTTTAAGCGGTGGCATCATCGTCAATGAAGGTACCTATCCTGTTACCAAACATGGTATTTGCTGGACTCTAGCAAACAACGGCTTGCCGACCATTAATCATGATTTTTTGTAATTTGATGGTTATGTTCAAAACTTGTAAGCCCTAATGACCAATCTACTTCCTAGCCATAATTATCATGTTCGGGCATTCGCTATTAATGAATTAGGACTTGGTTATGGAGAGGTGCTCAGTTTTACTACTGATTTTGAAACCATTGTCGACATTGATGGCAATTTATATCGTATTGTTCAAATTGGCAATCAAATCTGGACAATCGATAACTTTAACTCTACTCGCCTAAGAAACGGCGCTATGATTCCCAATCGCGAAGAAGATGAATACTGGACTGAAGATTCTCCTCAAGAGCCAGCCATGTGTTGGTATAATAATGATCGAGGACAATATGAATACCCTTATGGTGCAATATATAATTGGTATGCTGCTTCTCATCCTTTAATCGCTCCTGAAGGTTGGCGTGTACCTAGTAATAGCGATTTTGTAGAGTTGGTTCAATATTTAGGTGGTAGCTTAATTGCTGGTGGCCTTTTGAAAGCAATTGGCACTGATTATTGGCTACCTCCTAATACCGGCGCTACTAATAGCTTTGACTTTACTGCCTTACCAGGAGGAGGTCGACATTCTAAATTTTCTCCTAATACTTTTTTTGGATTAAGAACCGTGGCTGCTTTTTGGGCTAGTGATGACTTAGGTCCAGGGGCTTTCATGATGGAAATATATCATGACAAAACCATATTGAATCATGGTACTTTGTCAGGCAGAAGCGCTGGCTTAAGCCTACGCTTAATAAAAAACAATCCTTAAAAAAAAAGGTTGATTAAGTCAACCTCTTTTTAACGTTTGAACCGGAGGTTTACTTTGGCAAAACCTTTTAGAGAACTCTGTGGGGGCTTGGTTCATTTATTAGTTGGTTTACCCCGAGAATTGTGAGGCACAAACGATTTCTACGGGGTTGATGGTTGATTGGTTCTACTGTTTGAATCTTGAATTTTGAATCCAAATTCCGAACAAGTCTTCCCGATCAAAAAGGCGCCTCCTGGTCGTCATCGCCACTGTCGTCCATTTCGTTGATCTTACTCTGGAATGTAACCACATTTGATCCATGAGATTCAGAGGCATACATTCCGGACTCACTATGGAATTGTTCATCATAATCTTTGAAGAGGGCATAGTTCTCAATAAAGCGGAGAGGGATATCGGCATTTTTGCCGTTACGGTGTTTGGCGATACAGATCTCGGCAAGTCCGGCGGTTGAGTTTCCTTCGGCATCTTCAGTAATCTTATAATACTCAGGACGGTAAATAAAAATTACCATATCGGCATCCTGCTCAATGGCACCCGATTCGCGGAGGTCAGAAAGGATGGGTTTTTTTGAACCACCACGTGTTTCAACGGCACGGCTGAGCTGAGAAATGGCTATGATGGGCATGTTCAGCTCCTTAGCCAGGCCTTTTAAGGATCGTGAAATATTACTGATCTCCTGCTCGCGGTTGCCTTTATTTTCGCCGCCTCCCGACATCAACTGCAGATAATCAACAATGGCCAGTTCAATATTGTGCTGCGCTTTGAGGCGGCGGCACTTGGCCCTGAGTTCAAAGATGGTCAGCGCAGGCGTGTCGTCAATCAGGAATTTTGCATCTTCCAGGTTTTTAATCCTAACATTAAGCTGATGCCATTCATGGTTCTCAAGGTTGCCTTTCTTCAGTTTTTCGGCCGGGAGCAATGTTTCAGCAGATATTAGACGCGTTACAAGCTGAATGGCCGACATTTCGAGCGAGAAAATGGCTACCGGTTTTTTGAAATCAACAGCAATATTTCTTGCCATGGTCAGCACAAAAGCCGTTTTCCCCATGCCAGGCCTTGCCGCTATAACAATAAGATCGGAAGCCTGCCAGCCGTTGGTGACGCGATCCAAAGCCGTAAATCCCGAAGGCACACCGCTCAGGTGGCCTTCCATACTTTTTGCTTTTTCGATATTCTCAACAGCTTCTTTAATCAGCGAAGGCATATCGAGCACACTGCGGCGCAGATTGGTTTCGCTCAACGTAAAAAGGTTTTGCTCAGCTTTATCAAGTAAATCGAAAACATCGGTTGTATCCTCAAATGAATCGCGTATGATCTCCGAAGAAGTACGGATCAACTCACGCTGAATGTATTTCTGCATCAAAATACGGGAGTGATACTCAATATTGGCAGCCGAGGAAATGCGGTTGGTAAGCTGGGTGATGTAATAAGGGCCGCCAACAACATCCAGCAAACCATTACTTTTAAGCTGATTGGTAACAGTTAAGATATCAACCGGTTCTGTTTTCTGAAAAAGTTGCTGAATAGCCCTGAAGATATGCTGGTGAACTTCCTTGTAAAAAGTTTCGGGCTTGAGGATATCAATCACCGCAGCAAGGGCATCCTTTTCGAGCATGATAGCGCCAAGCACTGCTTCCTCGAGCTCGATGGCTTGCGGTGGCAGTTTACCGTGGTCTATAACATCCTGATCTGTAAACGATTTCTTAACCCTTCGACGGGTCTTATCAGTAGTTGGGTTGCTTTGTTCTTCCATGGCTCAAAAATAGGTAAATTCTAACCTCACTAAGGATGGTTCGGGAAATAAAATTTATCAACAAATCCGATAAAGCGAAAGCTCAGGGACTTGGCTGTATTATTGCTGGTAATATCTTTTTATGATCCGGGTGCCAATGGCATGATAAGTTGTGTTCTTGTCAAAAAAGCATATTGGAGAAGAAGTTGGAAGATGCCCTTATAAAGCATTGCACGCCAATAAGGAATAAATAGCGAAAAATATACACGCCCATGCACTAACCAATCCCGAAGGTTCAAGATCGCCTTTTTTGTTCCTGATGAGTCTCGTACGTACGGAATTCAATGGAATTTCGCTTCGCTCCAGATGCAGTCCTTTTTCGCCTAAGCCATATAGAATAGCAGTTATAAACATAAAGATGTTATTAGTAACGCCGCCTTGGCGCGAAACGAAAAGACGAAATGAGAAACCTCAACGTCCACACCAGAACCTCTCATCAAATCCGAACACTCACTTTTTTTTGATACGGTGATTTTTCTTTTAAAAAAAACAGAACACAAAATTGCTCATATCATTCGAACCTACATTTCCCACCCTCGCCCCTCATCCGACAGCTCCTGATAGCTATCGGGACGGAACCTCGTCCCACGCCCCTTACTCCCCGTCCCCATTTCTCCATTTCCTTCTTATTACTACCTTTGGAAAAAATTTTTACAAAAGCGCTGATGAACGAAAAATTCTATTCCAAAGCCCTGGAAGCCAACCTGGCCGAAACGCGTTACAAAGACATTGTGATTCCCGAAAACCTGCAGAAATTTATTGAACTATCAAAAGATTACTACGGCATTCATAAACGTGCGCAGGAGTGTATCATCGAGTATTTGCACCCATTCAGCAACAGGCTTTTTGTTGTGGAGCAACTCAGGGAAATCGTTATCGCGGATTTCTGGTTTTATGCCGGCTTGCCCGAACCATCCGGGGTTTTTAAAGAACCATTGGAACTTTTCAATAAACTGCTTCAGGCAGACCTCAAGGAAGAACTTGGCGAGCAAATCGTAAAAACCCTACTAGAACTTACGGGTCTGATCACAAAAGAAAAAAAAGAAAACCTTTACCCGGTCATTCACCAATGCCTTGAAATATTAAGCAGCAATCTGGAATCCAATTCGAGGGCATACATCAATACGTCGAAATTCTTTTTAAAATACCTGGCCGAAACCGTCAAAACCCCTGAGTTTACCGAAGAAATTGTTGTGCTTACCAGAGAGGTGCTTGCTCTTAACCTCAACTTTTGGGAAGATAGCACAGCAATTGAAAAGTGGTACGACGAACGTAAAAACCTACTAAGCAGCGATTTCAAAACAATTTTTAACCAGGCAGGCAAACCCTGGTTTGCACGGGTAAGAAAAAGAATTGAAGAAGCCGGCGACTGGAAATCCTTGAGCAACGGCATCCCAGTGTTCGATGAAATTGCCGACCGCTTTGGATCATTCACCGATGAACTGCCAAGCTTTATTGATAAATTTTTCTACACTTTTTACCTTCTGCACTTGCCGGGAATGTCAGGCATGAAAGACCGCCTGGTGTGGAGTATCAACAAGGTGCTGCGAAGCGCCATGGAAGAACTCGGAACAGATGATCTTTACGATTTCACCGACAGGATTTTTGAGTTGTGCGAAGAATTGCGCTCTGAGCACATGTCGGCGGTGCTGGATTGCATACTCACGCTCGGAAAAAAGATTGTTGACCGCGACAAAACCGAAGATAAGCAATACATCAATAATTTTGAGAAAAAACTGATTGATTTCGGCTTTGAAACTCCGGGTGTGATTTATGTAAACAAAGACTGGCAAATTAATGTGAACCAGAACCATATCAAGAATATCCGCGTTTGGCTCGAACTGATTGAATACTCACAATCGGTGATGGAAAAACTGCTTTCGGCCCTCATTGTGAACCTGAAGCTTGGCGGCATTTTCATTAGCGATACCGATCTTTTTCAGCGCGAGATTACCAAAATACTCAACTCCAACATCGCTCCGTATTATAAAAAGGTGAAGCAATTGACACGCATTTTTCCAGTATATTTTCATGAAATCGGTGCCGAGGGCGAAATCAGGAACGTGACCACCAACATGGACGAGGTTAACGGACGGCAGGACAGGCTGGTACATTTCCTCCGCAAACAGGTTCACACCGAAAGCAACAACACCCTGATTGACCTCACCCGCCGTATCTTCAAATTCTGGCACGATGGCAACAAAGCCGCCCTCCAACCCTTTATTCCGGAGGATGTTTTTGAATCCGTTGATCTGGAAAGCGATTATTTTACTGTGATCCATAAACTGCTGAACCAGGTAATGGAAGATTCGGGCTTAAATTTTAACCAATTGCTTGAGCTTGACAATGACCACTTTGAAGGCCTGCTGAAAAAAATCCCAGCCGAATATGAAAATGATGTGCACCGCCTCACCTGCATCCACCTGCTTTACGCCCTGCTCAAGGAAAAATATTCGTTCGAAACGCTCGACATCATCTCCATTCTCCGGCGTTATTCCTCGATCGAAAATACTGAAATCAGCCGCTTCGAAAAAGCCATGCAGCACGAAGATTTCGATAGCGCCCTGAAGCTGATCTATGACTTTATGGAGCGCCTGAAAAAAATCATTTTCAATCCCGAACCCAGCCAGAGTTGGGAAAACATCTATCACAAACGGCATATCGCCATCGGCATTCCATCCATGTACGGAACTTACCGCGAGCCCAAATTCGAGGCGCTCGGCCTCACCTTCAGGCTCGAAAAAATTGCCACCCGGCTCATGGAAAAGATCATTGACCGCATAAACCTTGATTACATTTCGGCCAAAACACTAAACCGCATCCACCAGGTGCTTGAATATTTCAGAGAAGGCCTTGAACTCGACGGCATCCACAACCAGGGTTTTAATTCCAATCTGAGCATGTTCCGATACTCGCTCACATCGAGGAGTTTTTCGTTGCACCAGTACATTAACATTTTTCAGTTTGTTGCCGAAAATGTGAAAGTAACGATTGATAAGTATTTCCTGCGAACCTATGAATATCCGCTCAAAGTGGTTATTCCGCAACTATTTTTCAGGGAAATTAAAGGCTCTGAAAAAGAAAAACTGCAACTGATCAACCGCAAATCGGAAGAGTTTTACCGCGATATCATCACCTCGGCTTTCCTTATGCAACCGCTCGACAACCTGATTTCGCGTATCCTCAATTCACTGCACAATATGGTTGATAAATACCCGCCCGAACTTATCAGCGATGTGATGTCGTACAATTCCGATCTGGTCATCAGCCCCATTCATGAAGAAACCCTGCATATTGACAACCAAATATTTTTAGGATCCAAAGCATTTTTCCTGAAAAAACTTTACGCCGCAAAGTTTCCTGTCCCTCCGGGTTTTATCCTCACTACCGAAGTTTTCCGCCGCCGTTTTGCGATCTCAAACCATAACGAAATAAAAAAGGAAATTGACGAACTGATCAGGCACTACCTCCGCAAACTGGAAAAGATCACCAATAGCCAGTTCGGCAATCCGAAAAATCCCTTGCTGCTTTCGGTGCGATCCGGTACCGCTATTTCTATGCCCGGCGCCATGGATACATTCCTGAACGTAGGCATGAACGACAAGCTGGTGGAAGAATTGAGCAAGCAACCAAACTTCCCCTGGACTTCGTGGGATTGTTACCGCCGATTCCTGCAAAGCTGGGGCATGGCGCATGGAATACACCGCGATGTATTCGACAGCATCATGCTCGATTTCAAAAAACGCTATTCAGTTGAACTGAAGATGAATTTTCTGCCTGAGCACATGAAACAAATGGCTAAAACCTATCGCCAGGCCTTGCGGGATCACAGCGTTTATTTTGAACAGGATCTGATCAAACAGCTTAACTACACTATCAACTGTGTTTTTAATTCCTGGGATTCGGAACGTGCCAAAGTGTATCGCGAGCACATGCAAATAGCCGATGAATGGGGAACTGCCGTGATTGTGCAGAAGATGATACTCGGTAATCTGAACCTGACATCGGGTACGGGTGTAGTGTTCACACAAAATCCAATGCGCGAAAGGCCGGGCGTGCACCTTTACGGCGATTTCACGCTTTGCAGCCAGGGCGAAGATATTGTTGGCGGCCTGGTTACACCACTTCCCGTTGGCGAAACACAACGGAAACAACTTGATTTGGAAGGTAATTCGCTTCAAATCAAATTACCGGAAATCTATAAACGCATCCATGATATTGCTACTGAAATGACTGAGAACCTTGGATACAGTCCACAAGAAATTGAATTCACTTTTGAATCGGAAAAACCGGAAGACCTATTTATTCTTCAGACCCGGGATCAAGACCTGCACCTGCCTGCAAAAACCAATATGTTCAGCACTTCTCCGGAAAAAATGAAGCTACTCGGGCGTGGAATTGGAATCGGCGGCGGCGCAATGAACGGCATGATCGCCATTGACATGGAAGACCTGATGCAAATTAACAAAGCACATCCCGGCGAGCGCATCATTTTGGTGCGACCCGATACCGTGCCCGACGATATCGGGATGATTTTTGAGTGTCACGGACTGCTTACCGCCAAGGGCGGAGCAACATCGCATGCAGCCGTTACAGCGGTGAGGCTGGGAAAAACCTGCGTGGTGAATTGTACTGACCTGCTGGTAAACGATGCAAAAAAAGAATGTACCATCAACGGCCAAACGCTGAAACCTGGCGACAAAATCGCCATTGACGGCCATTTGGGCAATATTTTCCTAGGCCATTATCCGCTCGAAACTACTGAAATCAAAGCAAGCCTGTAACCTAACCAACAAGCAGGAATTTCTGTACTTTTGCAAACCCAAAGAAATTTCAGATTTCAGATTTGAGACTTTGAATTTTGTATCGTGAACCTGCTCCGAAAAGTAGAGAAATTAGATTATGCCACAAAGACACCAAGACTCTCCCGATAGCGATCGGGAGAACTACAAAAGTTTTAAAATTAAATAAGTTACACCTCATGAAACTTAGTGCCTTAGTGACTTCGTGGCCGATAATGTCTTTTCATAGGAGACTCAATCTTGAATTTTGAATTTCACACTTGGGAATCATAGACTTTGAACTCCAATGAAGCACATACGTAACTTTTGCATAATCGCCCATATTGATCATGGAAAATCAACTTTGGCAGACCGTTTATTAGATTATACAGGTACACTTACCGCAAGGGAAATGTCAGAACAGGTATTAGATAGTATGGATTTGGAAAGGGAGAGAGGTATTACTATTAAGCTTCAGGCTGTGCGTATGATATATAATGCTAAAGACGGTCAGGAATACCTGTTTAACCTTGTTGATACACCAGGCCATGTAGACTTTAATTATGAGGTTTCCAGAAGCCTTCAAGCCTGTGAAGGGGCATTATTAGTTGTCT
>OMKS01003195.1_pt1 | contig 13195 bp, 11 predicted proteins | sample 1674721 | NCBI WGS metagenome assembly OMKS01 (sample SAMN06264996, study PRJEB25208) | sediment metagenome | isolation source: hot spring sediment | place: USA: California | collected 2014-09-02 | reverse complement strand
TTTGCCGGGAGTGTTGGCCAGCCCCGCAATACCTTTTTTGAACCATTCGCCGTATACCCGCAGCGCTTCCCAGTCCTTGTAGTGGTAGGGTTCGTCGAGTATCCACCAGGCGGTGCCCCGGCCGTCTTCCCGGTAGTTGGGTTTGTTATTCAGGTAGCAGTGGAACTCGGTTTTAAGCCAGCCGCGCTCGGCAAAGTGCCGGGCGAAGTCCGCCGCCGCGGCGCTGAACGCATCGGCGTAAGCTTTCGGGAAAAGCTGCTCCACCCCCGGCGCATTCCGGAAAAACTCGCTCCTTACGCCCTTCCCGTGCTTGCGCCCGGCGTAATTTATCGAGTCCACCGGGGCAGGCCAATTCTCGTGCAGCGGCAGGTACAGCACGGCTATGGGCGTGCCCTCCCGCGGCAGGCCGCGGAAGGCCGAGCCATCGAGGAGCGGCCCCATTACTTCGTCGAACCGCCGCCAGTCCGCTACCCTCGTGGATGCCCCGGCGCCCGTCACGGCGGGCACGTAATCGTGGACGTTGCCGCCCTGGCTGTATGCCACGACGTTCAGAACGCTGCGGTGCTTGTGGGCGAGCCTGTGGCAGGCGTACCAGTAATCGGTGCCGGAACGCCCGCCGGGCTCCCCGTAGGCGTTCAGTTCGGGAATGAACGAAAGTTCGTCGGGCATGACCGCAGGGTAGACTTTCAGCTCTATCGGCACGGCAAATGGCCTTACGCCAGCGGCGGCAATCCGCACTTCGCCCTTGTATACGCCCGGCACAGCGCTCTTCGGTATCCACAGGTCGCAGTAGACCGCCTGCACCCGCTGGCCAGGGACGTTGTTGTCCGCAGCCGGAATGTTCATCGTTTCCCCCGGCGCCAGCGGAATCGCGGCTTCCGGTTGCCAGGAGCTGCCGGCCTGGACGTACCATTGGCGGAAGAATTCAATGTTGGACGCCGGAATGACGCCGTTCTCGGCCTTCAGCTCGCTGGCGACAAGAGACACGCTGTCGAGCTTGCCGGCGGCGGCTTCGAGCACTACCTGGAAGGCCGCTATCTCGCCACGCAGCCCCGCAAGGCGCACCTTCCCGCTCGCCCCGTCCCATACGTGGTTGGCGTTCTTGTACCCTTCGGGGGCGTCGGAGTGCAGCCGCTTGCCGTCCACGGGACTGGTTTCTTCGACTTCGCCCAGCGCCCAGACGCGGACAAGGCCGTCATACAGCTTCGGTGCCGCTCCCTTTACCGTCCCGGCGTGGAACGGCGAAAGACCGGCAACGGCGGGCAGGTCTTCCGCCGCTGCAAGAGCGCGGGAAGCATTCACGGTTACTGAAAAGGGGCCGGATGCGTTGCCGGCGTCGTCTGATACCGTTATGCCAATGCCCGCCTGCGCGCCGGCGGGCAGCTCGTCGATGACAATCTCCTGCCGGGTGCCGGCCGCGGCGGGACGCGGAGTCCTCCAGCGTTCGAGCGGGGCGCCGTTCACGGTGATGAAGTAGCAGAACGCATCACGGGGAACGGTGAAACGCAGCTTTACCGCCCCGCCGGTTAATGTCGCCGCCTCCGGAGCGGACGCCGCAGCAAGGTCGCTGACGGCCCCGGGCGGCTCCCGGTCCTGCGCGCCGAGTGTTACAAGGACATGCGGAGCGAACTGCGCCGGGCCTTCTCTCGAATGCACCCAACTGTTCGCCAGCTCCGGAACCCCGTCGTCCTGCACGAAAAGACCGTACGAATCGCCGACGGCCATGGCGCAGACGAGCTTCGGGTCGATGTCGAGCGCCAGCCAGCCTCCGGGCAGACGGCGGCATTCCCCGTGCCACTCGATGGTATTCCCGGCGCTCATGGTCACGTCGGTCAGCCTGCTGCCTGGGTACGACCACGCCCTCCTCTGGTAGCTCGCCTCATTGAAAGTAGCCCCGCCGCCGGCAGCGTCCTTGACGTAACTGCCCGCTCCGCTGCCCTCCTCCCAGTTGCTCGAAACCGTGGAAACGCCCATCCACCTTAACTGGGTAGGCTCGGCTTCGTGCAGCATCAGCACGGCTTTGTCTATTTTGCGCCCTCGCACCGGCGCAGTGTCAAAATCAAAAAGGCCGGCTTCCTGGATGGTCTTGAGCTTGATGGTGGGGGTCTTGCCCATCGAACAGTCGGTCTCCGGCGGGCTGCCGCCCATCCCTACTGTCCCATAGCTCGATATCCACACGTCGCGAGTGCACTGCAGACGTGTTTCGCCGGCGGTCAGCGCAGCGCAGATGAACGCAGGAAATAACAGCATGGCGGCGATATGGCGCATGGCGTCCTCCTTGTATATTGTTGCTATCATTAACCGCCGAACACGGCAAAGGTCAACAAACAATACAATACGTGCGACAAAATCCCGTAAAAACGCTACACTACCAGAGCGCAAGCGCAAAGAAAGCCACCGCAAGACCCCGCACCACCGAGAATCTTACAACGTATTGCAGAAAGTAACCTGCTTTTTCTTTGGGACTGCCGGATGCGGCTTTTTCAAAGAATTTTGCAAAAAACTCGTCGGGCGGCTGCGACAGCGTATCAATAAAATGCTTCATAATCCATCTCGCCCAACCCGCGCCCAAAAGAAATCTTGCAAAAAACAGCGCGACTTTGCCAAGCCCGCCGACAAGCTGCCAGAGGACGAATTCGAGGCCGGTGACGAACAGCAGCCTCCGCCTGACGGGGGGAGCATCGGAGAGGGCGTCATCTGCCCAGGTTTTGAGGCTGAAAAGGGTTATGAGAATATCGACGAGCTTGATTATGATGAGACCGGCGGCGGTGACTACGGCGGCGGACATCCAGATTTTGGTCCACAGGCCCTGCGCCCATACGTCGGCGAGGTTCTTGTTCCAGGCGTCCTGCGCTCCCTGCGCAAGGCGGTAGACAACGACAAAAAGCGCCTGGGTAAGGCCGAAAACAAGGAAATCGGCGCCGATTTTCAGAAAGCCGCCGAAGGGGGGGAGCGGTCGGGAGAGGGCCTTCAGCGCATCTCTGCCGCCGGTCCTGCCCCATAGGTAAGCCAGCAGTAACATGCTTTTGGCCGTGGCGTGCAGCACGAGTTCGCCGAGCGCGACGAGCATTAGCAGGGCGAACGGTATTTTTCCGATATATTCCACGGGCGCTCCAGCAAGTCTCCGCCGTCCGGCTGTATTCTACCGGCGGGGCGGACGGATGAAAGCAGGGGTTGAAAGTACGGCTAAAATAAAAGCGCGGAGCGCCGATTTAAAGAAGAGGTGGAGGCTGACGGGAGAACGACATGGCGAACTTTTACGTCTCCGGACTGATGTCCGGCCTCGATACCAACAATCTCATCAGCCAGTTGATGTCGATAGAGCGGCGTCCGCTGAACACGCTGCTGAACAACATCAGCTCCGCCAAGCGGCTCAAGGACGTTTTCGGAGAACTCAACACCGCCCTGCTGGCGCTGAAAGACGCCGCAGCAAAGGCGGGGACGGCCGCGGCTTTCAGCGGCTTGAAGGCCGTCAGCTCGGACGCTTCGCTGCTTGGCGCATCCGCCGGGAGCGCTGCAAGCGCCGGGACGTATACTTTCACCGTCGTGCACGCCCTGACGCGCGGGCTGGATGCGTCTAACGCGTTCGCCGACGCTGACAGCACAACCGGCGAAGGAACGCTGGTGTTCTTCGTGGGGGGCGAGGAAGCCGGGCAGGTGGAACTGACCGATACGGACACGTATGCGAGCGTCGTTGAGAAGATTAACGCCGCCGGCCTGGGCCTTACGGCCAGCATGATAAGCGCCGACGGGGGTTACAGGATACTCGTGGAAGCCCCCGATTCGGGCGCGGCCAGCGATGTGGAGATAACGTCCACCGCCGGCGACCTGTCGTTCGTCACGGTCACCGAAGGGCGCGATGCAGAGATAAGGTACGGGCAGACGAACCCGCTGACGTTCACCAGCACGACGAACACGTTCGAGAACGTACTGCCGGGAATTACGGTGACGGTGAACGCCCAGCCAGCCGCACCAACTGCCGTCGCCGTGAACGTGTCGCGCGATACGGAAGCCGCCGCTGCCGCCGTGGAAAACCTGGTGAACAAGTACAACGAGGTGGTGAAGACGGTCAACAAGTACTCCACTTACGACGCCGACAGCAACAGGAAGGGGCTGCTGTTCGGGGATTTGACCGTCCGGATGATGATGCAGGACCTGTCGGGGATAATGACGGGGACGGCGGGAGCGGGCGACTATAATTCGCTGATGATGGTCGGCGTGAGTGTGGACCGGCAGGGGCTGCTGGCGCTGGACAAGAGCGCCTTTGAGGCGGCGCTGGCGGCGGCGGAAACCGACGTGACGGCGCTGTTCACGGATGCGACCGAGGGGATAGCGGCGCGCCTGGACGAGCGGCTGGGCTTCCTTACCGCCTTCGGAAGCGGGGTGCTGTACAACCGGCAGAACTCGCTGGACGAGCGCATAACGCTCATGGAAAGCCGGGCAGAGAGCATGGAGACGTCGCTGGCGCGGCGGGAAGCGATGTACCGGAAGCAGTTCACGGCGATGGAAGAGGCGCTGGCGATGCTGGAATCGCAGAGCCTGTTCCTGTCGCAGCACTTTTCGGCGTTAAATTCGCTGACAGGGTCGAAATAACGTCGGGGAAGCGGCCTTACGCCCGAAAGCGCTCCAGGGACGTAGAGCGTCAGGCGCGCGTTATTTTAGCCAGGTAGTCGTAGCTTTCCTTAACCGCCTGCATCATGTCGGTGGCGCATTCGTCGAGTTCGACGATGAACCAGTCGACGTTCCGGGCTGCCGCCACTATGGACGGAAAGTCCATCTTCCCCTTGCCGACGGCCACGTGGGGCTGGCCGGTGACGCAGGGGCCGTCCTTCATGTGGAGCAGGGGGGCGCGCTTGCCAAGCCGGTTGATGACGGCGACCGGGTCGGCGCCGCCGGTCTTTGCCCAGTAGGTGTCCAACTGGAAGAAGACTTTGGGGGAAAGCAGTTCGAGCATCACGTCGAAAACGAGGCGTCCGTCAACATTGTTGAACTCCCACCAGTGATTGTGAATGCCGAAAGCAAAGCCGCGGGCGGCGGCGTTTTCAGCGGCTTCATTGAAGAGCGCGCAGGTGTTTTTTATGGCGTCGATACTCTCGAAGTCCTTCGGGCCGCGCCCGGAGATGATGCGCTTGCAGCCGATGGCGTCGAGCGCGTCGAGGACTTTGTTCTTGTCGTCCCCGACGGGCAGGCCGCCGTGGGCGCTGGGGACTTTGAGGCCGAGGCTTCTGAAGAGCTTTCCGGCTTCTTCCGGAGTTGTGCCGGGAAAACCGGCGGGTTCGACGCCGGGGTAGCCCATCTGGGCGACTTGGCGCACGGTACCGGCGAAGTCTTCCTTGGCCTGCGCTCTTACCGAGTAAAGCTGCAATGCGATGGGAGGCATGGTTTTCTCCTTCGGGCTGCGGTTTTCAGCGGGACGTTCCCGCCGCCGCGCGGGATGATACCGCGTACGGCGGAAGCGTCCAGGTTATTCGTTAGGAGCGCAAGCGACCACTGGGGCTTGGGGTGTGCAAACCGTGAAAGACCGCCGGGGCTGGGACTTCGGCCCGGCACCCGGCCACCGTTCTTCCAGCGGCCTTTACTCCTCCTCTGCCCCCTCTACGTAGAGAACAAGGTAAATCTTCTCTCTGAATGGCGCCCCACGGATTACTATGGACGGGCGGTTGTCCGGCATGTCCGCAAGCTCGCGGCCTGCTTCAGCCAATGCCTCTTCATCCGGCCAGCTATCATCAATGAGCACCGTCCCGGCCTCTTTCAGCTTCTCCGGGTCCACCGGTCTCAACGTGTACGTGTCGTAACTGTGGTACCAGTAGGAGCCGAGTATGAATGCCCACTCGCGTATCTCGTTTTCTCCGAGCGTTTTTCGCGTGTAATCGCCGGCGACGCGCTCGAACACCGCCTCGTTCACGGCCTCCGGCCTTACGCGCCCGTAAATCTCAGGAAACCCATCGCCGTCCTCGTCGTCCACGCCCTCCAGAAACTTCACCCACGGCTTGAACTCCACCTGCACCCACAACTGCTTCTCTCCTCCCTCTTCGTGCAAGTATACCCTCGATATCTCCTGGTAGGACGGAGTGACGTCCGCATCGTTCCATGTCTCCCAGGCCACGGCGTCGTTTACTTCCGCCAGCCCCTTGGCCTGCTCAAAATCCCATTCCACAAGGTGTTCGAGCATCGGCAGCCATGCTATCGGGTCGGCCTTTGCCCGGTTGCTCAACGGCGTTTGCTCCAGCCTGTCGCACAGTGTTTCCTTCACCAGCGCGCCGTTGAAATCCAGCTCCGCCAGACTTGCGGGAGCGTCCGGCGGCGTCGGCGCGTAATCCTTGGGGTCAAAAAGAAGCACGTTCTTGTCATAAGCGGCGAAATCGAGCCGCGCACGCGTCGGAGCGACCACCCGCCGTATCAGCACCCGTGACTTCGTCCGGTCGTACCCCTTGTTTATGAGATAAACGCCGGGAACCGCCGCCGCGCTCTTCCATCCATGGGCAGAACGGGTTTCCTCGTAGCCGCCGCTCCTGGACGGCGTCTTTTTCCCGGAACACTCGCACCCGGCGGCAGCCGCAACCAGCACAAGTCCCAGCCAGATTGGCCGCCAGCGCCGGAAATTGCCCGCAAAAACAAGCGTCGCCAGGGTCGGCCTGTTGCTCATCGCTCATATCTCCAGTTGTCGCAAGCGTCAGTCCGTGGGAGAAAAATCGTCCTTCGGCGCTCCGCAGACGGGGCAGACCCAGTCGTCGGGCAGCTTGTCAAAGGGCGTACCGGCAGGCACGTTGTTCGACGGGTCGCCCTTCGCCGGGTCGTATACGTACCCGCATATATCGCACACGTATTTCTGCATCGCATCCTCCATGTCAGGTAAGCCTTTATCTTACGGCTTCGGGAAGTCCTTTCAACTTCGCCGCCACGGTTTCTCCGAGCGCGCGGCAGCGCGCCAGCGTGTCCGCGTCAGGAACGTATTTCGAGCGGACGCTCTCCGCCGCCTTTTCCACGTTCATGGCGGCCAAGGTTTCTTCCAGGTGCTTTACCGCCTCCCCGCTCCACCCGTATGAACCGAACGCCGCGCCCGCCAGCCCCTGCCGCTTCAGCCCCTTCAGGTACGCCATCATGTCCGCCACCGTCGGGAAGAGGCCGTTGTTGATGGTGGGGGAGCCGACGACGAGCGCGCCGGCGTCGAGCAGCTCGGCGGCAACGTCGCTGCGGTGGCTGCTTTTCAGCGGGAACAACCGCACCCTGCTGCCTCCCGCCGCCGCACCATCCCCCAAGGCCATGGCCATGAGTTCGGTGCTTCCCCACATCGTGTCGTAGGCGATGACGGTCTTGTTGAGCGGCTTCTGCGTCGCCCATGCAGCGTATTTCTCCACGATGGCAAGCGGCTCTTTCCGCCATATCGGCCCGTGGTCGGGCGCTATCACGCCTATCTCCAGCCCGGATGCCTTTATCTTTTCTATCACCTTGACGACAAGCCCGGAAAGCGGCAGCAGTATGTTCGCGTAATACTTCGCGGCCTCGTAATCGAGCACGTGGCCAGGCAGCTCGTCTGCAAAGCGTTCGCCCGATGCCAGGTGCATCCCGAAGCCGTCCTGCGAAAAAAGAAGCTTGTCCGCATCCAGGTAGCTTACCATGCTGTCCGGCCAGTGTACCATCTTCGTTTCTAAAAAGGCAAGGCTCATGTTGCCGAGGCTGACCTTTTCGCCCTCCCTGACCGCCGTCACGTCGCCGAGACCGTGGAAATGTTCTCCGAGCGCTTTCCGTCCCATCTCCGACGCGAACACTTTCTCCGGCCTGATGGCCGCTATCGCTTCCGGCAGCGCGCCGGAATGGTCCATCTCCGAATGGTTCGATACGATGCAGCGTATCTTCCCCGGCTCGATTACGGAAGCCACGCGCGACATCATCTCCCCGAAGAAGGGCTTCTTGACGGTGTCCACGAGCACGGGCGTTTCAGCAGTGACGAGGTACGCGTTGTAAGTGGTGCCGCGGCTCGTCTTGTAGCCGTGGAAGTCGCGCACGCCCCAGTCCACGGCGCCTACCCACCACACGTTGTCGGTCACCCTGACAGCTTTGAAACCATCGTTCACGCCACACCTCCCTTCCAGCCGGCGGCGGTCAACCGAGCACGGCCTTCAGGTCCTCCGCAGGCGTCGAAATCGGCATCACGTTGAACTTCTCACTCAGCAGCCCCAGCAGCTCCGGCGACGCGAACGCCGGCATCGAGGGGCCGAGGCGGATGTTCCTGACGCCCAGGGCGAACAGCGCCAGCAGCACCGCCACCGCCTTCTGCTCGTACCACGAAACTATCAGCGATACCGGCAGCGCGTTCGGCTCGACGCCCAATTTCTCCGACAGCACCTTCAGCAGCATGAGCGCCGAATGCGCGTCGTTGCATTGCCCGCAGTCGATTACCTTCGGCAGCCCGGCGACTTCCCCGAGGTCGAGCCTGTTGAAGCGGTACTTGCCGCAAGCAAACGTGACGATGACGCAGTCGTCCGGCACCGCTTCCGCAAGCTCCGTGTAATAATTCCTCCCCGGCTTCGCCCCGTCGCATCCGGCTATGACGAAGGCGCGCCGTATCCGCCCGCTCCTGAAGGCTTCCAGCAGCGCTTCGGCGTTGTCCAGCAGCGTCTTCCTCCCGAAGCCGACGGTGATGTGCTTTTCCGGGGCGTCCTCGCCGAACCCTTCCGCCGCGAGCGCCGCCTTGATAACCGGCTTGAAGTCCCGGTCGCCTATGTGCACAACCCCCGGCCACCCCACCAGCCCGGTAGTGAATATCCGGTCAACGTAGGACTTCTGCGGACGCTGGATGCAGTTCGTCGTCATTACTATCGCCCCGGGAAACTCGGCGAACTCCCGTATCTGCTCCTGCCACGCCCCGCCGTAATTCCCGGCGAGATGACCGTACTTCTTCAGCCCCGGATATCCGTGCGCAGGCAGCATCTCCCCGTGAGTGTAGACGTTAATCCCGGTGCCCTCGGTCTGGACGAGCAGGGCTTCGAGGTCCTTGAAGTCATGCCCGGAAACGACTATGGCTTTCCCTTTCAGCGGCGTCACGCGGACTTTCGTGGGTACGGGGTCTCCGTAGGCGCCGGTGTTGGCTTCGTCGAGCAGTTCCATGGCGCGCAGGTTCGTCGCTCCGCACCGGATGGCCAGAGCCGTCAGCTCGTCGGCCCCGGCGTCGTCGCCGGAGATGCGGTCCAGCGCCTCGTGTATGAACGCGTATATCGCTTCGTCCTCTTTGCCGAGCACGTGGGCGTGGTCGGCATACGCGGCGATGCCCTTCAATCCGTAAGTAACAAGCTCCTTCAGGCCGGTCACGTGGACGCCGTGCTTCTCCAGCCTGCGGGCTATGCCGATTTCCTCGGCCTGTTCGAGCAGGCCGTCGGCATCGGATGCAAGCTGCCACGCTGCCGCACCGCCTGGGTCTTCGACGGGTTTCCCGGCTTTTCGAGCGGCTTCTTCGTACAGCGAGCGCGCCTTCTCCCGCAGTTGCACCGCCCTCTCAATCAGCTTCCCTACCCGCTCGGCGTCGAAGTTCACGTTCGTAATCGTCGTGAACAGCGCTTCTATGGTGAACACGTTTATTTCGCCGTCGGAAACGCCCAACTCCCGCGCCCGGCGCGCCCACCCCGCAAGACCCTTGAGCGCGTAAATCAGCAGGTCCTGCATGGCGGCGGTGTGGCCATCCTTGCCGCACACCCCCTGCCGGGTGCAGCCTTTTCCCTGAAACGTCTGCTCGCACTGGAAACAAAACATGCTTTCGGCCTCCTTTTCCCTTATAAATGACATTCGCAGTTAAAACGTTCCACCGTTCGCGCAAAAACCTGCGGGAACATTGAACGGGTGCTGCCTGCTTTCCTTTTATAGCTTCCGCAGGGCACATGTCAACGCGCGGCAATCCGCCTTCGCACGGCGATACGCGGGGCCTGCCCTTGAACATGAACATTCATGTCAAAGGCTTGCGTATCGCCGCCGTCCGAAGTAAAATACCGCCGGATGCGGGCATCGCGGCGCTCTTCATCAGGGGCCACCCTAGCTCAGCCGGTAGAGCAGCGCTTTCGTAAAGCGCAGGTCCGGGGTTCAAGTCCCCGGGGTGGCTCCATACCTTTGAAAATCACGCAGCCGCCGTCGGCGCGCCGGCTCCCCAACCCGCCCCGCCGGGCGCTGGATTGAAGCATGGACACCTTGCGGCACATATATGACTGGACTATGGGGCTGATGGCCTCTCCTCACGCCGCCTGCTGGCTTTTCGCGGTGGCGTTCGCGGAAAGCTCCTTCTTCCCGATACCCCCCGACCCCATGCTGGCCGCCATGGGCATAAGCGCAAGCGAAACGCAGCCCGGAATGGTCTTCGCCTACGCCGCGCTCTGCACCGCAGGTTCGGTGCTCGGCGGCGCCGCCGGATATGCCATCGGCCTTTATGGCGGCAGGCCCCTCGCCGTCCGCATCTTCGGCGTGGAAAAAGTGAACGCCGCTGAAAACACGTACCGCAGATACGACGCCTGGGCCATAGCCGCCGCCGGTTTCACCCCCATCCCCTACAAGGTCTTCACCATACTCAGCGGCGCCTTGGAAGTCCGCTTCTGGAAATTCGTGTGGATAAGCGCCCTCTCCCGCGGCGCGCGGTTCTTTCTCGTCGCCGCGCTTATCCGCCTTTTCGGCAGGGACGTCAAGCGCTTCCTCGACGTGCACTTCGCCTGGCTTACCGTCCTCTTGTTCGCAGCCGTGATAATCGGGTTCACCGCGGCGGCGTACTGGGCTAAAATACGCGGCGATGTGACTTCCGGGGAGGATGGCGGTAGGAATCCCTCCTGAGGAGGTGCGCGTATGCAGAAGATACTCCCGGTCGTGACGCTCGCCCTCGTATTTGCCTCTTTCGTCATGCTGGGGCTTGCGGGCAGGCGCGACGCGTCGGCGCTGGAAGAAGCGCCCACGCGCGTCAGCCGCATCGACGACCGCATCAAGGCCGCCGTGTCCTCTTCGGACAGCGTCCGCACCGCCGTCGAAAGCCTTGCCGCAAGAGTGGACCGCCTTAGCGCCAGGGCGGAAACAATCAAGCCTCCGCCAACCCCTGACGAAGCCGAACTGTCCAGGCGAGCCAGCGAACATATCGACAGGAAATGGAGCGAATTCACCGCAAAACGCCTGCTCGCTCAAGGCAAAATCGGCGTCATCCTCCCTGCCGACCTCCGAACCGTCAGAACCCTCAGGGACGGCGTGAAACCCGCCGTCGAAAGACTCGGCATCCGCGGCGATGCCGCCGACAAGACTGCACAGGCCGTCGCCGAAGCCGTCGTAAAATACGGCAGGGCGCGCGCGGAACTCGCCTCCGACAAGGACGCCCTCGCCTTCGAACGCCAGAGACTCGTGGAAGAAGCCGCCAGAACGCTTGCAAAGGAACTGCGCGATATCCACCACCGCCAGATAATCGAAATGCTGGACGCGCGGCTGGCCGGACAATAGCCGCGCCCCCGGCGAACGAAAGGATGCCTGATGCGTGACGTGCTCGCCATACTCGGCGCCGTGCTTGCCATCGTCGCTCTCACCATGTCGCTGGTCGTCTTCCGCAGGAACTTCGGCGGCGAAGAAGATGCCTCCTCCCTCCTCCGCAGGCTCGTAGCGGCGGAGAACCGCGCAGACCACGTAAAAAGGCAGCAGGATGAACTTGCCGAGCGCATCGCATCCATCAGCCGCACTATAACCGACATCGAGGAAAAAACCGCCGCCAACCCCGCCGCACTGGCCGCTCGAATCGTTAACGAAGAGGTCGAAAAACGCGTCAGCGCCGCCGTCCAGGACGAAATGAACAGGCGGCTTAAGGAAACCTCCCCCCCCTCCCCCGTCTCCGCTGCACAGGCCGCAGCGCAGAAATCCTACGACGCCATGCTCGCTTCCTTCAAAAAATCGGCGGACATCCAACACCCCGCCGACGCAAGAATCGACGCAGCCTTCGAAAAAGCACGCGCCGCCCTCAACTTCCTCGCCGTCGAAATGAACAGCAAGGTGATAACACGGGAGGAGCTGGACAACGGCGCATCCCAAATTCGCGCCGAACTCGAAAAAGACATCAGAAAAATACTCGGCGACAAGTACGCCGACTACGAAAAGTGGAAACAGGAGACGAAAGACGCTTACACCAGAAGATTCCTCGGCTTATAACCGAAAGGGGCAAAATATGTGGTACCACGGATTGCCAGCGCTTGTGCTGACGCTCGCCTTGCTCGGCGGTTCGGCTGCCGGCGGAGAAGCCCCTGCCGAAGACCCCGCCGTCCCGCCGGAAACCCGGGCGGCTGAAGAACCCGCCGCGGCGGAAAGAAAACCTGCCGATGCCGAGCTTCACCGCCGCGCCGTCTTCCTCAGGCGGGCCGCCGCTTACTGGCGCGACTCCGGCGACGAGGAAAAGGCGCGTTTCTTCGAGGAACGCGCCGCCGCCATCGAAAGCGGCGAAATGGACGCTCCCGGCCAGCGCCCCGCACGCAGGCCCGACGCCGAACGCGGCGCACTGCCCGACGAAACCCAGGAGCGTATGCGCGCCCGCCGCACTGACAGGGAGCCGCGGCGCAGACCGGAAACTCAACAGGCCGACGCCGCGGAAAAACGCTTCGAAGAACTCCAGGTGGAACTCGAAAACGCGCTCGCCGCAGGCGACGACAAACTGGCCAAAACCATCCGCGAACGCATCGGCCTCCTCAGGGCCGTCATCAGCCACGAGGCGCAGATAAAGGAACAGGCGGCGCGCATCGAGGAACTGGAACGCACCGTGGCCGCCTTCAAGGAACTCTTCAAGCGCCTCGCATCCGACGCCGGAAAGGAGGAATGACCATGTACCGCCTCTTTGCCTTGCTCGCAGCGGCCGCCGCTCTCGCAGGCTGCGCTCCCGCAGCCGCCGGAACGCCGAATCCGGGCGCCCGCCCCGCCGAAACCGCCGACCTCCCGGCGGAACTGCCTTCCGTCGCCGTTGACGCCCGCCGCATCGCCACAAAAAACCTTGACGGCATCGAAACCTCTGACGGCTGGTTCCCCGAAGACTGGGGCAACCCCGTCGAAGTAACCAGGAAATCCTCCACGGAACTCGGCAACTTCCTGAAGCTCGATGCCGGAGGCGGACAGAAGGACAAAAGCGCCGCCGGCCTGATTATCTACGGCAAGTACGGCAGCGGCCAGCACTCCCTCCGCCTCGACCTCTACAACCCCGGCCCAAAAC